>Ga0209092_10003908_pt1 | contig 12679 bp, 9 predicted proteins | sample FraStrMetagenome_FD_187446 | JGI IMG/M metagenome (GOLD analysis project Ga0209092, IMG submission 187446) | Marine eukaryotic phytoplankton communities from Arctic Ocean - Fram Strait ARC3M Metagenome (SPAdes) (version 2) | ecosystem: Environmental > Aquatic > Marine > Oceanic | place: Fram... | reverse complement strand
CATAGTTACTGGTAGTGATGCAGAAGGGGCTGGTGAAATGTTTAGAGTCACAACCTTAGACCCTAAAAACCCTCCCCTTACTGAAGATGGGGCGGTTGATTATACAAAAGACTTTTTTGGAAAAGAAACAAACTTAACTGTTTCGGGGCAACTCGAAGCAGAAACCTATGCAATGGCACTTGGAAAAGTGTATACTTTTGGCCCAACTTTTAGAGCTGAAAACTCAAATACTTCGCGACATTTAGCAGAATTCTGGATGATTGAACCTGAAGTCGCTTTTATGGATCTAGCGGGAAATATGGATCTCGCAGAAGACTTCATGAAGTCTGTAATTAGTTATGTTCTGGAGCACAACAAAGAAGATCTTGCCTTTTTAGAGCAGCGCCTAGAACAGGAAGATAAATCTAAACCTCAAAATGAGCGTGCACCAATGCCGCTAACAGAAAAACTTCGGTTTATTGTTGACAATAACTTTAAACGCGTTAGCTATACAGAGGCTTTTGAAATTTTAAGAAATTCTAAGCCCAATAAAAAGAAAAAGTTTAAGTATATAATTGATGAATGGGGTGCTGATTTGCAAAGTGAGCACGAACGATTTTTGGTAGAACAACATTTTAAGTGTCCGGTCATTTTATTTGATTACCCTGCTAAAATTAAAGCCTTTTATATGCGCTTAAATGAAGATGGAAAAACAGTTCGCGCAATGGATATTTTATTTCCTGGAATTGGAGAAATTGTGGGGGGATCTCAACGTGAAGAACGCCTAGACATCTTAAAAGAAAAAATGGCTGAATTAGACATTCCGGAAGAAGATCTTTGGTGGTATTTAGACTTAAGGAAATATGGAACAGCTGTGCATTCTGGGTTTGGCCTCGGGTTTGAAAGACTCGTCATGTTTGCTACAGGAATGGGGAATATTAGAGATGTAATTCCTTACCCTCGAACGCCTTTTAATGCAGAGTTTTAAAGGCAATTCGATGAGTACTGTTTAAAAACAATAGTGCTTGACATATCTTCTGTGGTGTTTTTTTCTTATTTTTATAAAAAACCCAAAATAATTAATGCTCAAGCAATTCCTACACTATAAATTATCACAAAAGCTATCGCCTCAGCAGATTCAGCTGATGAAGCTAATACAGCTGCCTACCCAAGCGTTTGAACAACGCCTAAAACAAGAGCTCGAGGAAAATCCCGCACTTGAAAGCGGAAAAGAACAGGAAACGACTTATGAAGATGAGTTTGAATCCAATGACAATGATATAGACAACGAACAAATAAGCGCTGACGACATCAATGTGGATGACTACCTAAGTGACGACGAAATTCCAGAATATCGTCTGAACGCTAATAACTACAGTGCAGATGATGAGCAAAAAACAATGCCTTTTGCCTCCGGAAGTTCTTTCACTCAACTCCTTATTGACCAACTGAATACATTCTCCTTGAACGAAACCCTGTATCAAATTGCAGAGTTTTTGATTGGCAGTATTGATGACAGTGGCTATATCCGACGTCCACTACTGGACATTATGGATGATTTAGCTTTCACTCAGAACTTATATACAGATGAAAAAACAATTGAAGCTGCCTTAAAAGTGGTGCATCAGTTAGACCCTGCTGGGGTTGGTGCTAGAAATCTCCAGGAATGTTTGGCCCTTCAATTACAACGTAAAACTCAAACAATAAATACCGGTCTTGCAATTGACATCATTGAGTCTGGGTTTGATCAGTTTACTAAAAAGCATTATCAAAAATTACTACAAAAGTTTAACGTAACCGAACTACAACTACGAGATGCGGTTTTGGAAATTGAACGCTTGAACCCAAAACCAGGAAGCTCCTTTTCTAATAACACACGCTCTATTGAGCATGTCGTCCCTGATTTTACAATTAATATTGTTGAAGGTGAGCTAGAACTGAGTCTTAATGGTAGAAATGCCCCGGAACTACATGTTTCTCAGCCTTATAATGAAATGCTTAAAGGCTATAAGGCTTCAAAAGAAAAAACAAAATCTCAAAAGGAAGCTGTTTTATTTATAAAACAAAAGTTGGATGCAGCGAAATGGTTTATAGACGCTATAAAACAACGTCAGCAAACGCTTTTTGTCACTATGAGTACCATTATGCACTACCAAAAAAATTATTTTTTGACTGGTGATGAGCAGCAACTTAGGCCTATGATTTTGAAAGATATTGCAGATGAAATCGAGATGGATGTTTCAACAGTTTCTCGCGTTGCAAACAGCAAATATGTAGACACTCCCTACGGGACCAAATTGATTAAAGAATTTTTTAGTGAGTCCATGACTAATGACCAAGGCGAAGAAGTTTCAACTAGAGAAATAAAAAGCATATTAGAAACGATCATTAGTGAAGAAGATAAAAAAAAACCACTTACAGACGAAAAATTAGCGCTTCTTTTAAAAGAAAAAGGCTATCCAATAGCACGAAGAACAATTGCTAAATATCGCGAACAACTGGACCTTCCAGTTGCAAGGCTTCGAAAAGAACTTTAAAAACTATACTTTCTTAATTACATTAGTAACGATACCCCAGATTACAAAATCATTTGCTTCTGTGATTTGTATGGCCTGATAATTTTTGTTTTCTGGCTGCAACCAGACTTCGTTTTTTTCAACCTTAAGTCGTTTGACTGTGAATTCTCCATCTAAAAAGCAAACGGCTATTTTATTATGTGCTGGAGAAAGACTTCTGTCAATCACTAAAAGATCATTATCGTTAAGTCCCGCATCAATCATTGATTGCCCGCTCACGCGTGCAAAAAAAGTGGCTTCTTTATTTTTGATAAGCTCGCTGTCTAGCGACAGACGCTCTTGCTTAAAATCTTCCGCTGGTGACGGAAAGCCTGCAGAGATTCCTGTATCAAAATAAACAGCCCCTAGCGTATTGAGATTTTCAGGGGTGAAAAAAGTAAGGGGGGTGGTGGGTTTTATGGACATTGGACCGTTATTATATCTTTTAAATTGGTTGTGTAATGAGGTGATAAGTATTCTTGGCGCATTTTCCAGGTGCGATTTAAGTCTTGATTGCCTAGCTTTAATTTGGGCGCGTGATACTTTTTATTAATAAAATCAATCGTACGCATCAACGGTAAATGCTTTGGGTGTTCGTGATTGAATAACTGCAATTGATGGTTGTCTGTTGGGACAATACCCGTAAGGATCACTCCCGCTTTCTTATATTGAATTCCTTTTTTATAAATAGAGGCCACTGCTTTTACTGCATTCGCACTTAAGGTTAAACTAGAATTGGTCGGAAAAGGGATGTTAACGACGACGCTCGCTCGGTGTTGTTCTGAGTTTTTTTTGTGATAATCACTTCGTAAAAAAATAAGCATCATATGGCAGCTAGATCCTTGCTTACGAAGTTTTTCGGCGCCACTACAGGCAAAGGTAGAAATACGCTCCTTAATATCTTCTAGGTCTTTTATCGTGGATTCAAAACTTCGAGTCGTTGCAATTGCACGTTTGTTTTTAATCGTTTCTGGGCCAATTTTAGAAATTCCTTCTAAATCTTTTTTTAGTTTCCACTCTGTAATTGAAAAAGTTTTACGCACCCACATATCAGGGAGCTGCACAAAATCATAAGCCGTTTTACATTGCTTAGCAGAAAGTCGCTTATGCAAAGCGGGGCCTATGCCCCAGACATCTTTAAGCTGAGTCCACTTCAAGGCTTTAATACGTTTCTCTTCGCTATCAATTACATAGACACCGCCTGTTTCTTTTGGGAATTTACGGGCAATCTTATTCGCTACTTTACTCAAGGCTTTGGTCGGTGCGACTCCAACACACGTGGGAATCCCAGTCCATTTGAGGATGCGTTCGCGCATCTCTGTCCCATACTCATGAAGGTTATAGGAATCAAAGCCGTTGAGCTGTAAAAAAGCTTCGTCAATACTATAGACTTCTACATCGGGTGAGAATTGTTCTAGAATTCGCATCACTCGACTACTCATATCGCCATACAGCGCATAATTAGATGAAAACAACTGAATATTATTGGCTTTAAAAAACTCTTTATACTTAAAAGCAGGCGCGCCCATAGGCAATCCTAGTGCTTTTGCCTCATCACTTCGCGCAATCACGCAGCCATCGTTATTCGATAAAATAGCGATCGGTTTTTGGCGCAAGGCAGGGTTGAAAACCCGCTCACAAGAAGCGTAAAAGTTATTACAATCAACAAGAGCAAACATGGCATAAAGGTAGCGTATTTGCCGTCTGACTAAAATAAAAATATTGATTATTTTCACCCTATTTGGTCTTTTTTCGGTCATGAAATTATATGGTATTTTTATTGGATTGTTAATTGGGGTGTCATTCGTATTTCTATCTTTGTAAAATAAATCTGACCAAACGAAATAAAAACTTTTATGAAGACTAGACTCTATTTATCACTGTTTATAGCGAGTGTATTTTTACCTAAAAATACAGTGGCTCAAGAGATTACAGAAGGACAAGCATTAGATTCTATTACGATTACTTCTGCAAGAATTGAACTCCCTTTTAAAGAAAATTCACGGACTATTACGGTTATTTCGTCGAAAGACATACAAGATAGCCCAGCGACTAATTTGGCAGAGCTGCTTCAACAAGAGGCGGGGATCGATGTCAGGCGTCAAGGGGTCAATGGCATGCAGTCTGATTTATATATTCGTGGCGGAAGTTTTGATCAAACATTACTTTTGGTCGATGGCATCAAAGTGGAAGACCCTCAAACAGGGCACCACACCTTAAACATGGCGCTGCCGTTAGAGGTCATCGAACGTATTGAAATTATAAAAGGGCCTGCTGCACGTGTTTTTGGACAAAATGCCTTTACAGGAGCGATTAATATTGTCACTAAATCAAGTGTCGATCGTATAAATTCAGTTGGCTATACGCTAGGGTCTTACGACCAGCAGCACGTCTCTGGAACCCTAGGAACAACGCTAGGAAGCTCTACTGTTATAGGACATGCTTCTGTAAATACTTCGGAAGGCTATCGCTATAATACTGATTTTGAAAATCAAAACTATTTTGTAAAAGGTCGATTTAACACCAATGCAAATCCTATAGAAATGATTGGTTATTTTTCTGAACGAAAATTTGGGGCCAATCAATTTTATGCGGTTGGAAGTGCACATGACCAATATGAAGAAACTCAAAGCAGTCTTGTGGGACTGTCTACAAGCTTTCAAACTGAAAAATTAAAAATCACACCACGTGCTTATTGGAAGCGAAATCAAGACATGTACTTATACATCCGCGAACGCCCTTCGGTTTATAGAAATATGCATATTTCAAATAAAGCAGGGGTGCAAGTCAATGCGTCGTACACCTCTACTGTTGGTATTACTGGATTTGGAGTGGATGTGGCCAAGGTATTTATGACCAGTACTAATTTGGGAGAGCGGGATCGATTAATGGCTAACTTGTTTCTTGAACATCGATTTTCTTTAGCAAACAACGCTTTAGATATTACTCCTGGAGTTTCTGTGAATTACTTTTCAGATTTTAAATTTCATGCCTTTCCGGGAGTCGATGTGGGCTACACTATTAACGACCGGTTTAAAGCCTATGCTAATATTGGATACACTTATAGGGTGCCAACATATACAGACCTATATTACGTAGGAAGAAACGACTTAGGAAACGAAAATTTAGTGCCAGAAGAAGCGCTTTCTGAGGAGGTTGGATTAAAGTACTTCGGAGCAAGCTTTAATGCGTACGTAGCAATCTTTAACAGATCTTCAGACAACTTGATTGATTATACTAAAGAAAATGAGGCTGATAAATGGGAAGCCACAAATCTAAAAAGCTTAAACTCTACCGGAGCAGAGCTAAACGTGTCTTCGCGTTTTAAATCGGGTCTCTATACTCAAAATGTTAGTTTGGGCTATACGTATTTAGATGAAAACCTAAACGACGTAAAGGCGGCCTATTCTAAGTATGTGATCAATTCATTGACGCATCATTTCACGGCAACGGTTCGCTCCCAGTTTTTGAAAAACGTATCGCAAAGTATTGTCTATAAATTTGCTGAACGAGCGTCTGGAACAAGCTATAGCGTGGTAGATGTACAGGCCACTTTAAGTCTTTCAGAGCTTGAACTATCAATTATTGGTAATAATATTTTCAATGCTGAATATATTGAAACAGGATTTGTTCCAATGCCTAAAGGAAATGTCTTAGTGGGAGTTAAATATTCGTTCTAGAGCTGTAAATGAATTATAACAATAAAAAATTTAAACCTATTTCAAATTCTGATAATGGAGAAACGTCAGAAGACACCCTATTTGAATACAAGCAAAAGAATAACATTTTGACGTCTACATACTGTGGTGGACAAATTAAAGAAGGACATTTAATAGGATTAGTTGATGACGATGGGGGAATTGAAATGTGCTACCATCAAATAAATTTAAGAGGAGAGTTAATGACAGGAACTTGTTTTTCAAAACCCGAAATTATGGATAATGGGAAAATTCGACTTCATGAAACTTGGAAATGGACTTCAGGGGACAAATCAAAAGGAAATTCAATACTTGAAGAAATATGATTCTTAAAATAGCTTTAGTTGATTAATGCGTTTACTTTGTCATAAACTAGGTGTGATTCCCAGCCTCTATAAAGAAGATAATCCGCTAGTTTTTTCTTTCTTTTAAACGGATTTGTTTCGGTTAGGGTTGGGGCTTTTTTTTCAGCTAAGGCATGAAATGTCTGTAGGTAATCATCCGGATCAATTTCTGCAAGGGCTGTTTTGATAACATACTTAGAAATCTGTCGCTGTTTGAGCTCTAAGGTCAAGCGTACTTTTCCCCATTTTTTTATACTAAATTTCCCTCTAACATAGGCTTTAGCAAAGCGCTCTTCATTTAAGTGATTGTCTTGAATTAGATCCACAATAATACTCTCAACGGCCTCCGGTATCATGCGCATTTGTTTGAGTTTTTGCTCCACTTCTTTATGGCATCGATCCTGATAGGCGCAGTATTTTTGAAGTTTTGCAAGCGCTTCCTTTATCGTGTAGGTTTTATAGGTCTGATACATCCTTAGAACTTACAGGTAATTGCCATAATAAGATTGGTTCCGGCTGACGCGATTCCAGATGAATAGGTTCTATAGCGTTGATTGGTTATATTTTCTACAGCGCCCACAAAGGATACTGAACTATTAAAATTAAATTGCGTTCTAAGATTAAGGGTATACCAGGATGGTGCATACGGATTTCCTTCGCTGTCTAAGGCAAATAAATAGTCTGCTAATTCATCGGAGATATCTGAACTTCTAAGAGCGCCATTATAGTTTATAAACCCATCCATCTGTAGCTTATTGTGTTTCCAGATAATATGTGTGTTTCCAAATACAGGCGCTGCGTGTCGCACTGGAAGTTCAACTCCCGGCGTTTCTTCTTGAGTCCCATGCACGTAACTATACTGGGACGTTAGCTTTAATTGTTTGGAAAACAGAATTTTTATACCTGCCTCAAACCCATAAATCCAGGACCTTGAAGCGTTCTGAATCGCCTGTATATCACTTAATTCTGTGTCATACATCATTTGATTTTCTCCGTTGACCTCAAAAGGTTTACGAACTAATGCGTTATCTAAGTAGGTATAATAGACCGAGCTATCAAAAAGCACAGATTCATTTAGATTGACCGTGACCCCTAGTTCAGCGCCATAGGCATATTCTGGTTTTAGGCTGCTGTTAGGAACCACCACTAAACCGTTTTGCGAGTCAAATGTTTTCCCAATATCATCAATGTTAGGCGCTCTGAAAGCCGTTGTTGTATTGAGCTTCCAAATAAAAGTATTATTTGGAACCCAACTAAAACCTAAGGTGCCTGTCACGGCACTTGTCTCAAGGTTTGCCGTGTTAAAAGGAAAATCATAGAATGCATTATTTTTAGACATATCAGCATCGATGATGACATAGTTGTAGCGTATTCCTGACTGGACTGTTAACTTTGTGTTTGGCTTATATTTATAACTTAAATAAGCGGCCATTGTTTGCCACTTAGATCCATCTGGATATCGTGATGCAATGACTTCTACAGCATTTGTCGATAGACTTTCTGAACAGCCCTTAGAGCCTACTTTGTTGTATATATATTCCGTTCCATAGGAAATATTCGATCGGTCAGATAATTGCTTATTAAAATCCAGATTAAAAGAAAGTGCATCTACATTTTCATTTCTAATTTTTCGCGTGTCAGAATTAAACTTTCTATTGATTCTACTTTCTTTAAAGTTTTGATAGGCCGCAGATATTTTAATTTTATCATAGAACGTAGAGCGGCTGCTGAGTTTTGTCATTTGAACATTAGCCAATAACCAATCTTGGGGGCCATAATTCCATTCAGCATACCTAAGAGAACCATCGTCGCTGAGGGTTGCTAGCCGGTCATACCTTGGGTAGTCAGAGGTTGTTGAGTAGTGAAGTCCTAAGTCAAATTTTAAATCATCACTAGCTTTATAAATTACTTTTTGAGCGAGATGCATTTGGCTGAAATTAGTGAACTTCTGAACCCTTGGAGTTGTGTTGGGAGTCATCATGTCTTGGCCGTTTAGAGATTCGCTGTAATACAGGCTTAAATAATCATCAGGACCTTGCTTGCCCATTTTTAGATCTCCAAAATCTGACACACTAACACTGCTGTGAAACCCCCATTTCTGAAACCCTAAATTAAAATCTAAATGGGCCGTTCTTTCATTACTAGCTGAGGCATAGCGGATTGTGCTTCGCGAAGTTAAAAGAGGTTTCGTTGTGATAGAAAGCTTAGGGGTTGTCGTGTAAAAATTCATCACTCCCCCAATGGCATCACTTCCATAAATAACAGAGCCCGAGCCTAATATAACTTCTGTTTTTTCGACGTTAAATGGATTTACGGAAAGTACATTCTGGACGTTTCCACTTCTAAAGATTGCATTGTTTAAGCGAACACCGTCAACAGTGATTAAAAGTCGATTTGTAGAAAACCCTCTTATCATGGGGCTTCCGCCTCCTAGCTGACTTTTTTGAACAAAGACCCGGCCACTATTACTTAACAAGTCTGCACTCGTTTGGGGATTGGAAAGCTGGATGTCCTTGGAATCTATACTGATAATATTCTGTGGTACTTCTTTTTTACTTTGCGCAAACTTAGAGGCTGATATTACAACTTCGTTTAAGCTTGTTGATTTTGGAGAAAGAAAAACCGTGTCTTGAATCGCCGATTTTCGGATAGAGGTATTATGGTATGAAAGGTGTCGAAAATAAACTTTCTCAAAGTCTCGGAATTCTTTAATTTCAACACGACCATCAAAATCTGATATCGCTGATTTAGTGGTTAGATAGTTAAAGACCACTGATCCAGGAATTGGCTCGTTACTTATTTCATCGACTACGATTATCTGCTGTGCAGAGCTGCTCAGTGCTAAAAATATAAAAAATTTAAAAAAGTAATGAGTCATTTTTAACTGTAAACTTGGCTTAAAACTGTTAATGATTTCGGGTGCTTAAAGCCTTGCAAATGTAATTTAAAATAGCCTAAAATCATATTGAGTAGTTCTTGCTTTTGTAGAGAATTTAACTCAATTGATAAACTGGTATCAAATTTTGTGCCTAAAAAGGGTTTTAATAGGTCTAAGTTTTCACCTGTCACACAATGCTCCCAGGGGTGAGCTTGGAATTTACCTTCTTGTAAATTAAAATACGGCAATTCATTGTTTTCTGTATCTGGGTTAATTCCTAAGAACTTTGTTAGGCCCATTAAAAATTGGTGGTGGAAAATACCTGTATTTTCAACGGTATCAAACCATAATAAAGTGGTTTCTATATATTCAAAAAGAGGGCGATTTGGTTCTTCTTCATTTAAAATCATTGATAATATTTCTGACAAAAACAATAAAACCGTTGATTTAAAAACATTGGTGTGTAGTGATTCATACGGCTTGTGCAGCCTTACTTCTTTCAAATAATGTAAACTCCTCATCTCTTTATGATCTGCCTCAATTTCAAGTAGCGAGAGGAGTTGAAAATAAGCAGGTCTAAATTTGCCTTTTTTAGATTTTAGTGCGTTTTTAATCATATAACTTTTTATCCCTAATGATGCCGTATAGCATTTCACAATAAGATCACTATCGTTATACTTGATTTTTGAAATTACAATTGCTTTTGTAGAAATAACCATTAGCGTATGATCATTATTTTGGAGACTTTCGTTTCAAAGGTATCAAAGTCAGAAAAAAGGACCACATACACACCAGAAGCAACCGTGTTATTTGCTAAGTTTTTACCATTCCAGTAAGCCGTTCCTCCGTCAATTTCAAGGTTGTGTCCCTTGTATCTTAGGTTTACATTAGACTGAGCTTCCGCTACCAAATTCCCTTCAATATCTGTAATTTTAATATTAATATTTTCACTGATATTTTTAATCTTTATTTTATCCTCAGCCATATTAAACCCTGGCCGAACAGGGTTGGGGTATGCATACACGTCTTCAAGAGAAGAGCTTGTGCTAGAGCCCCCTGTATTAAAAGCGACTAGACCTCGGTTCGTTCCAAAGTACACCACTCCATTGTCGGAGTCTAAAGCCATGTCATTAACGCTGTTTGAGGGCAGTGGCGAATTGTCTTTTGTAAATTGATAAATAGTGTTTTGACCACTTGAAGACAGATAAAACACCCCTGCATCAGCTGTAGAAACCCACTTGTTATTGGAGCCGTCAACTATAATATCTGTTATGAATTGTTGTGCCAAAAGTTCTTTAGGCAGCCCCTCTTCGAGAATAATTATAGGCTCTGTTCTTACGTTATTTTCGGTAAAAAAATTAGAAGTGTTATAAAGCACCCTGAGGCCTCTATAAGTCCCAATCCATAGGACATTGTTTTTATCTAATGCGAGTGATTTTATAGCGGTGGTCGGTAGGTTTGCCACATCTTCATCTGAAATGTTTTTTAATAACATTCCTGTTTCATTAAAACCTATTAGGCCATTCCTATAAGACCCAATCCACTTCGTCTGGTCTGGCCCAATGACTACTTCACTAAAACCAAGCTCATCATTGATAGGGTCAGAAATAATTGCAGAAAAATCATAGGAGGTCCAGCTCGAACTGGTAGGGTTGAGTTTCTTTAAAGCATTGTCAATCTTAGAGTTCAAAACCCACAAATTACCATCTTGATCAAAAGTAGAGCCTGAAATACGTATGCTTTTGTAATTAGGGCTGCCTGGTAAAACCAAAGACTCTAAGCTACTATTACTCTCATCTAGCAAGGTGATTGATTCCTCTTTGTCAAAATCGAGGAGTCCATGCGCAAAGGAGCTAATATAAATTTGGTTGGGCTTTAAGGGGTTGATTGAAAGACTGTTTAGGTTTGAAACCGTCTTGCCTGTAGCCTGCTGTATACTGTCATAGGCTGTATTAAACCAGCGCTCGTCTGCATAATTGCTAACGCCATAATTCCTCGATGGAGAGGGATTAAAGAATATTGAATAGTCGCCATAGGAAACCCATAAATTTCCATAGCCATGACTTAACGAAAAGGCGGTGTTTTTCAAGGGTCCCTTCGGGTGAATTTCTTGATATACAGCAGGGTCTGAAGGATTTGATTTAAGAACGCCATAGTCCATGGTTCCAATATAGAGAGCCGCATCTATTTTGAGGGCAGCAGTAAAGGGTGTGTCAAACTCTGGTGTGGGTGAATATGCGTTTGTCAAATTAAAGCCAGCTTCATATTGATACACCTTAGAGTTAGTCGTCACCAAAAGTGCATTGTCCGAAGCGTTGAGCTCTGCTACAGGTTGTGGGTAGTTAAATAAGGGGGTGAGGGTTATCCCGTTAATTTCAAAGAGTGTATTTATTGAGTTGACCGCATAGAGGCTTGAATCAAAAACGGTGACTGCTTTGAAATCTCCTGAGCTGAGAGAACTCCATAGTTGAAAATCTGTTAAATTTGAATTTGAGAGACTCGCTTTTTTAATTCCAGAGTTTGAGCCACAAGCAGCATAGATTTCATTGTTAAAAATCGCAGTTTGATTCACCTGTATTTGACTTCCATTAGCCCCAATATAGTAGCTGTCTCCAAACTCTAAACCTTCAAGATTATAAACTGAAATACCATAATCGGTTGCAATATAAACAAGAGAATTAAGCTCATTAAAATGATTTATTTTCTTTTGAGAAGGAGGAATAGTCACTTTATTAATGATGTCTACAACTTTAAGGATTTCTTGGTCGCTTTCAGTATAAACCTCTATCAATCCATTTTCATACCCTATTAACAGCAATTGATATTCGTTGCTGTAATGTAATGTTGAAATCAGTTCTCCCGACAATCCATTAATGGTGGTGATGGTGCTAAGCTGATTTGTTAGGGGATCGTAAGAAAAGAGTGCGTTTTCAGATGCTGCGTAGAACTTCGTCTCTGCGTGAACGACTTTTTTTATGTTCAAATAAGAAAAATGTCCTATCCAATTCGCATCAAAATTTTGACCCCATAAAAAAGAGGTGAAAGATAAAAGACAAAATAGAATGACAAAATGTATTTTCAAAAGATGCTAATTAAGCCCAAATATATTTATTACTAACGAGAAATGAACCCATTATTATATATAAACAGAAAAGCTTTCAAATAATGAAAGCTTTTTAGAAGTAGGTTTGGTAGGTATTAGACGACGCCTTGCGCTAGCATGGC
>Ga0209092_10003902_pt1 | contig 12698 bp, 10 predicted proteins | sample FraStrMetagenome_FD_187446 | JGI IMG/M metagenome (GOLD analysis project Ga0209092, IMG submission 187446) | Marine eukaryotic phytoplankton communities from Arctic Ocean - Fram Strait ARC3M Metagenome (SPAdes) (version 2) | ecosystem: Environmental > Aquatic > Marine > Oceanic | place: Fram... | reverse complement strand
GATCTCCCAACGGCGCTATGAAAGGGTACTATCTAATGAAAAACGACTCAACCTCAAGCCACTTCAAAGTAACTATTCCTGCATTCAAATTAAGCGCAACATTTGCGCAGAATTAAACTCTTGATAAACTCAGCATTTGGGTTTTAAATCGTAATTTTACGTTCTAATTTCTTAAAACACACTCATGGGAAAAGGTTTTTTTAAAGTTCCAGTTGCTATCAACGAACCCGTTAAGTCATACAAGCCAGGTTCAAAGGAACGAGAAGACGTATTATCAACATACAAATCAATGGCAAATGAAACCATTGATGTTCCAATGTACATAAATGGTGAAAACATATATTCGGGTAACACCCAAACAATGCATCCACCGCACAATCACCAACACCTTCTAGGAACCTATCACACCGCTCAAAAAGAGCATATTGAATTAGCTATTTCAACGGCTTTAGAAGCGCGTAAATCGTGGTCACAAATGCCATGGGAACAACGGGCTGGAATTTTCCTTAGGGCAGCTGAATTAATAGCCGGCCCCTACCGGGCAAAAATAAACGCATCTACAATGATTGCGCAGTCCAAAACTGTATTTCAAGCTGAAATTGATGCTGCTTGTGAGTTCGTTGACTTTTTAAGATTCAATGTTCAATTCATGACGGACATCTACAAGGATCAACCTCAAAGCACAAGTGGTGCATGGAACCGCATAGAATACCGTCCTTTAGAGGGGTTTAGCTATGCTGTATCCCCATTCAATTTTACTTCTATTGCAGGTAACCTAGCAGCCTGCATGGCGCTAATGGGAAATGTAGTGGTATGGAAACCAAGTGATAGTCAGGTGTATTCCGCTAAAGTTATAATGGATATTTTTGAAGAAGCCGGAATACCTCCAGGGGTAATTAATGTTGTTTTTGGAGACCCTATCATGATTACTGATACTGTTTTGGCAAGTCCTGATTTTGCAGGACTTCACTTTACAGGGTCTACCCATATATTTAAAGACCTTTGGAAACAAATAGGAAATAACATCCATAACTACAAAACATACCCTCGCATTGTTGGTGAAACAGGGGGTAAGGATTTTATCGTAGCGCACCCTTCGGCGAATGCCAAGCAAGTAGCGACCGGAATGCTTAGAGGTGCTTTTGAATTTCAAGGGCAAAAATGTAGTGCCGCCTCCAGAGCCTACATTCCACAAAGTCTTTGGCCTGAGATTAAAGCCTTTATGATTTCAGAAATGAAAACTTTTAAAATGGGGTCGCCTGAAGATTTTAGTAATTTTATAACTGCGGTTATTCATGAAGGCTCATTTGACAAACTTGCAGGATTTATAGATCGTGCAAAAATAGATTCTGATGCAATCATAATAGCTGGCGGCGGACATAACAAAAGCAAAGGCTACTTTATTGAACCCACAGTAATAGAAACAACCAATCCAAAATACGCTACAATGAGTACGGAGCTCTTTGGCCCTGTAATGACTGTTTTTGTATATGAAGATGCCGATTTTGAAGCGACTTTAAAACTAGTAGATGAAACTAGCGAATACGCCTTAACAGGTGCTATATTTTCTACGGATCGCTATGCAGCTAATGTGGCTACGAAAGCGCTAGAAAATGCAGCAGGAAACTTTTATATAAATGACAAGCCGTCTGGAGCGGTTGTTGGACAGCAACCTTTTGGTGGTGCACGCGCCTCTGGAACTAATGACAAGGCAGGTTCAGCACAAAACTTACTCAGATGGGTGTCGCCACGAATGATTAAGGAAACGTTTGTTACCCCAACAGATTATCGTTATCCATTTTTGGGCACTTAATTGAAATCTTGAAAAGAATTAACAGCCGTAAATTGTGAATTAATTGCGTTATTATTTGAATCAACAATAATAGCTACAACTCCTAAGTTTTCTATTATAAAACCTGGACTTATTTGAATACTAAAATTAGTTTTATAATCTGTTAGTGGAGATATCTCAGCTAAGTTGTCTCCAGAAATATTGGTTATGGAAACTCTTAAAACATCGTGGTGAGAATAATTTTCTATAGGATTTCCTAAATTATAAAAATAGCTATCCTCAACAAAATTGAAGTAATTAGTTTGATCATAAATTAAATTATTTTCTACCAAGTATAAAACTAGTTTGTGGTTGTTTAACTCAATCTTTGAAACATACCTTAAATCAACATTTAATGTATTATTATCGACAGTTGAATTTATTGAAATAGCAAGATTATTTTGTAAACTTATAAGGTTTTGAACTTCAGATACTTCATAAGGATCTAACCAAGAAATAGTCCTATTTAAACGTGCTGAAGGAAAGCCGCCTATTGATAGTTCAGACCTAAGATCTGATTCTAGATCAATGGTAAGTTGATCATTATTATGAATACCAACAACAGTGATATCATCTGTTAGCTCTCTTAACTCATCGATAGCATGAGCGACAGGGGGGCAATAACCACACCATGTGCCTGTATAATCCTCAACCACAACTTTAGTTATAGGTTCTACAATATCAAACACTTTTAGTTCAGTAGTAAAAATTTCGGCATCAACCACATACTTAGCATATACCTGATGTGTGCCAAAGTTATCAAAACTAGTCGTGTTACTATTAATTACTTGATCATCTACCACAAATTCAGTAATAGAATTTATATTATTGCCTTCTAAATCTATCATATTTAAATAAATAATTTGATTTTTAAGATATGACGACTCTACATTTAGCCCTGAAATTAAATCTGTAGATTGTGGTATTGTATTGTCAAAAGACTCTTGTGAACTACATCCTGATAATATGATAAAGGATAAAATAGTATTAGCTAATAAACACCTCATAATTTAATTTTGATTTTAATGTAAACCTAAGCATAAATATTTAATTTACTTCCTTTATTAAAAAAACAAAGTATCTTTACAAAAAACTATTCCAATGAATAAATTAATTACTATAATAACTATTATGTTTTCTGTTTCCATAAACTCTCAATCTGTTTTACCAGATTTGAACTTAACTATTTTGAATGGTGAAGAGATAAGTATTAGATCCATATCTAGTGATGACAAAATAGCCGTAGTTTCATTATGGGCTACATGGTGCGTACCGTGTATTAAAGAATTGGATGCTATAAGTGAGTATTATGAAGAATGGAAAGAGGAAGTTGATTTTGAACTCTATGCCGTTTCTACAGATGATAGCAGAACAATTAAAAGAGTAAATGCTATGGTTAATGGAAAAGGATGGGAATACAATATACTTTTAGATACTAATAACGAATTACAAAGATCACTTGGGGCATCTACTATTCCTTTAACATTGATTGTGAAAAATAATAAGATAGTTTACAGACATTCTGGCTATAGTTCAGGAGTTGAATTTGAATTGTTTGATAAAATAAAAGAATTAAAATAATCACCATTTCTTATGAATAGATTTTTACTATTAATCGTATTCCTTTTCTCATTAATAACAACATCTCAAAATACTGAAAACATATTTGGTAGTTTTGAAAGTAATTCTCAGCTTTTACAAGATGATAATGCTCTAAATTTTACTTCACCTGAAGACAACTTTAGATCAAATAATTATTTTCAAATAAATTATGATATTGGTAAATTTTCATCTGGTATTCAATACGAAAGTTATTTACCGAACGCCATGTTGGGGTACTATCCAGAATATAATGGCAAAAATGAAATCAGTTCTTATTTCCTAAATGTAAAAAATGAAAAAGCAGATCTTACACTTGGATATTTTTATGAGCAATTTGGTAACGGCTTAATATTTAGAGCTTGGGAAAACAGACAGCTCGGTATTAACAATTCAATCAAAGGAATTAAATTAAATTATACTTTTTCAGACAGCTTTAGTATTACTACTATTTATGGTCAACAAAGAAACGGGTTTGAATTAAATGAAGCAACCATCCAAGGGATTGACTCAAATTTAGATTTAAATAAATTTTTCAACTTTGAAGAATTAGATTTATCAATTGGCGCAAGTTATATTGGTCGATATCAAAATAATTCAGCTAATACTTTAATACCCGCTAACGTAAAGTCTTTGGGAGGAAGGTTTAATTTGTATTCTGGTAAATTCAGTTTGAATTTTGAAGCAATATTAAAGGATGCGGATGTAATTGCTAATGAAGGAGTTATTCAATCCAATAAATTATATGATGGAACAGCTCTACAGATAGATTTTGGATATTCTAAAAAAGGACTAGGATTAAGCTCAACATTTAGAAGGTTAGAAAATTTTAATTTCTATAGTGATAGATTAGCTGAAGGGAATATTTATAATCAACAAACTATTAGCTATACTCCTGCTTTAACGAAACAACAAGACTATCTACTAACAAACATCTACGTGTACAACGCACAGCCTAGACTTGTTATTAATCAATTAGAAAACAGATCTGGTGAAGTTGGCTCACAAACTGACTTTTACTATACATTTAACAAAAAAAGTTTTCTTGGTAAATACAAAACTAAAATTGCAGTAAATTTTTCATATTGGGCAGCAATAGAGTCTAATTTTAATCCGGATGAATCCTATGATGTGGAATTTATCGGTAATGGAAATAGATACTACAGAGATATTAATTTTGAATTAAAAAACAGATGGAATAAGAGATTTAATACCACCCTTACAATGCTAGATGTAATAATAGACAAAGGAGTGGCCTTAGGAGGACCATTAGGAATTCAAGGAGATATTAAGGCTAAAGTTGGGGTGATTGAAGGCACATACAGATATGATAATGGAAAATCATCAAGAGCAGTTATTCAACACCTTTGGACTAATCAAGATAAAAAAAACTGGGTTGGATTAGTCTATGAATATAATTTCTCGACTAGCCTAAATTTATTTATCGCCGATGGATGGAATTATGGAAGTAGTGACAAAATTCATTATTATAATGTAGGAGGAAGCTATTCTAAAAATAATACTCGCTTAAGTTTAAATTACGGAAGACAAAGAGGGGGTCTAATATGCGTGGGTGGCGTATGCCGCTTTGTCCCAGAAAATACAGGAATAAACCTTAATTTAAATCTAGTTTTTTAATTTGAAATTTAATCTCGAGCATATCTATAATTAATTCTAAACGCTGTCCCGTTTTGATTCCCTGCTTCGTCTGCTAAATAAAATTTAAAAGTATATTCTACAGGAGTGTTTCCATCTCCTCCATCTGAATTAAAAAAATGATCTCCTGAAGAAAGTTGCGTTTGACCTGGTTCAATATTAACATTTGGAGATGAAGTACCTATTGGATAAGATGTTCCAGTTGTTACACCATCATAACACTCTCCAAAACAAAGTTCCATTTTAGAACCATCTGTTCCAGACATACTTTCCACTTCAATTCGCATTGCTATTGTCTCAGATGATGTGTTTCTAACTTTAAAGTTTAAACTTGCTGTTTCATAGACAACGGTTGAAAAGTCTATTGTTTCATTATCAGCAAAAACATTACCCTCTAAATCTTCTACTTGGTAAGTTAATACTACAACTTGATCTACTGGTCCAGGCTCATCTTCTGAACAAGAAAAAATAACAAAAATTGCTATTAAAGCACTGATAATTAACGGAGAAGTGATTTTCATATACATGTTTACCTGATTTATAAAGTTGTTAGTCTAAATTATTGTTTAACATCCATCAAAACTAAACAAATTAAAGTACATTTAACAAAAATTATTAATTTAACTAACATATTATGTTGAAAAATTACTTTTTACTATTTACGTTAATTAGTTGTCTAACTGGTTTTTCTCAAAGTATTGTATCTACTGATTCACAAAACAAGAAAGTTATTCTTGAAGAATACACTGGGATTTACTGTACTTTTTGTCCAGATGGTCATTCAAGAGCCCAAGCTCTTAAAAATCAATATCCTGATGATGTTTTTCTAATAAATATTCATACTGGTTCATATGCTGTACCAAATCCTGCAATAAATGATCCTGATTTTAGAACACCCTTCGGTGGTGCAATAGCTAGTCAATCAAATTTAACAGGATATCCGTCAGGTTCAGTAAACAGACAGTACTTCTCTAGTCTTGCAAGCAACGGAGGAACTGCCATGTCAAGAGGTAATTGGAGTACAGCAGCAAGTCAAGTACTAAATCAAAGTGCTTATGTAAATGTAGGAGTAGAAGCTATTATAAATGTTCAAAACAATGAATTAACTGTTCATGTTGAAGGATATTATACTGGAAATAGTCCACAAAATACTAATTACTTAAATGTAGTACTTACTCAAAACAATACATTAGGACCACAAACTGGTGGCGGAATGGGCAGTGATTACAACCATATGCACAGACTTGTTTATATGATTACGGGACAGTGGGGACAAGTAATTTCTACTACATCAACGGGTAGTTTTATTGATGAAACTTTTACTTATACAATCCCATCGGATTATAATGGAATTGATGTTTTAATAACAGAGCTAAATGTGATCGCTTTTATAACTGAAACTCAGCAAGAAATTATTAGTGGAGCAGAGTATACTCCAACTTTTGTTGGGATGGAACATTCTAATGACGCAGCTGTAATGGGTCTTGGTGATAATTTAAATGACAACTGTGGTGAAACAGCTACCCCTTCAGTAGTTGTTCAAAACAACGGTTCTGACCCAATTACTAGTTTATCTATAGATTACTCTATTAATGGTGGTAGCTCAGAAACTTATAGCTGGACAGGATCAATAACATCTTTAGGGTCTACCTCAATAGAATTACCGTCAATAGGCTACAGTCCTAGCGATACTAACTCAGTCAATATAACTATATCAGATGATGAAAATAATGAGAATAACTCAAATATATTTTATTTTGATCAATCTAGTTCATATGAAACATCTTTAGTTACTTTAAATTTAGTGACAGATAATTATGGTTCTGAGACTACTTGGGATTTAAGAGACGCTTCTGGGGATATAGTTGCTCAAGGTGGTCCGTACGCTAATAATTCTACAACCAGTTTAGAAATTGAAATTCCAAGCTCAAACGAATGCTATACGTTTACAATAAATGATGAATATGGTGACGGAATATGTTGTTCGTTTGGAACAGGTTCTTACTCGATATCTGATGACTCAGGTAATGTGATGTTTTCTGGAGCTGAGTTTCTCAGCACTGAAGCTACTACATTTCGAGTTGGAGAGTCTTTAGGTTTAAATTCTTTTATGGATGAAAATTTAAAAATATTCCCAAATCCTTCTAATGGAGTATTTACAGTCAAAACAACAATAACCAACTCTAGTTATAAAATCCATAATTTAATTGGTCAAACGATTAAATCTGGATTAATAAACAATGGAGAAAACTCAATAGACATTAGAAACTCAAAAGATGGGATTTATTTTATAACGATTGAATCTACAAATGGAGGGAAAATTGGGTATAAGTTAATTAAGAATTAGTATTTAACCTTGTATTTAATTGGCACGTAGACAACTTTTTTTAATTGAAAATCGTCACTAAATAAAGCTAAGAGCTCACAAGTTTTAATATTCTTAAAACTGATGAGCTCTTTTTTCAGACTCCTCCTTTGAGATACAAAACACCAATTTTTAAATCCTTAAAATATTTCTAAATTAATTTTATAAAAAAATGCTTCATCAAGATAGGTTTTTGTCCACAATTACTTGTTAATGAAGGATAAAGAATTTAAACTCTTGGTTTTCTATTTATTTAAATGATATTTATAATCGTAGATCTGATAGTGAGACCGAAGAATCACAATTTTTCAACGTCGGATGTAGCTACACTACTGGGGCTACAAGGGTTGGGGGTGTATATAGACCTGTAAGTAAAAACACCGGAGTTGCGCTAAACTTAATTGCTTCGTTTTAAACGGTTAGCCTTTATATTTTAATGGTAAGTGAACAATTTTTTTGGTTTCAAAAAAATCTTCTTCAAAATAAGTACTTAGGTCGTATAATGTAGCTGTTTTATATAATTTGAGTTCCTCGCTTAAATCGCCTCCTTTTAGGTAGAGAATTCCATTTTTAAGAGGGTGTAAACTTTTTTTTGCAACTCTGTTTTTTACCCAACTCACAAAATCAGGCATTGTGGTAACGGCACGGCTTATGATAAAATCATAGTGCCCTTTAATAGATTCTGCTCTAGAATGAGTGGTTTTAATATTTTCTAGACCTAAGCTTTCAGCTACTCCATTTACAACCTTTAACTTTTTATTAATACTGTCAACCAAATGAAATTTAACCTCTGGAAATAAGATTGCTAGCGGGATTCCTGGAAAACCACCACCGGTTCCAATATCCAAAATTTTGGACCCCGATTTAAACTGTATTAATTTCGCAATGGACAGAGAATGAAGCACGTGACGCAAATAAAGTGACTCAATATCCTTACGGGAAATTACATTAATTTTTGAATTCCAATCTTCATAAAGTCCTTGTAATGCTTCAAATTGGTGCAACTGAACGTCGGATAGTTCAGGGAAATATTTAGATATTAAATTCATAAAAATAATAGATTTGTGCAAAAATAGCCATTAATCTGTTAAATATGAGGATTAACTCTCTATGAAACTTAATAATTAATTATATTTGGATTTACTAAATAAAAATTAACACTATGCTAAACAAAACATTAACTTTTTCAAGAGTAGACTCCGCAAAGTTTTTTAAGACTTTAAATGGCCGTGTTAATGACTATTTTAAAGTTAATAACTTAAAACGCACAGGAAACTGGCAGCTGTGGTTAAAGACCATTGTGATGTTTTCAGTTTTCTTAGTGCCTTATTTTTTAATGTTAACCATCGAAATGGCAGGTTGGCTACAAATTTTGTTTACAATTGTGATGGGGATTGGAATGGCTGGCGTTGGCATGAATGTCATGCATGATGGAAATCATGGGTCGTTTTCAAACAAAACATGGGTCAATGATATCATGGGAGGAAGTATATACATTTTAGCAGGAAATGTTTATAATTGGAAAGTGCAACATAACGTCTTACACCACACGTACACAAACATTCACGGACATGACGAAGATTTAGATGCTGGTCGTATTCTGCGTTTTACAAAACATGCTGAATGGAAGAGTCATCATAAATTTCAGCACATATACTCAGTTCTACTCTATGGCTTATTAACGATTAATTGGGCTATTACAACTGATTTTTTACAAATGAAACGCTTTATGAAGCGTAAACTTTCTTACGGAAAATTTCCTAATTCTTTTTTAAACTGGAGTAAACTTGTCTTGTCAAAAGTGATCTACTGGGGTTTATGGATAGTGCTGCCAATACTGGTATTGGACATGGCTTGGTACAAAGTTTTATTAGGATTTTTCTTAATGCATTACACAGCTGGACTCATATTAAGTATGGTATTTCAATTGGCACATGTCATGGAAGATGCGGAAATGCCATTACCTGAAACTAATGGAACTATAAAAAACACATGGGCCATACATCAGCTCAGAACCACCGTGAATTTTTCTCCAAAAAACAAGCTAATAAATTGGTTTACAGGAGGATTAAATCACCAGGTTGAGCATCATATTTTTCCAAATATTTCACATATTCACTATGGAAAAATTGCTGAAATTGTTAAGAAAACAACATTAGAATTCAACCTACCATACAACGAATACAAAACCACAAGAAAAGCAATCATAGCCCATTTCAAATACTTGAAAGAAATGGGAATGAATCCTGCATTACAAGCATAACCAAATACACAATGAGTCAATTACTTTCTGAAAGAATTTTAAACATGGCCACCTCTGCAACCCTAGCAATGGCGGCTAAAGCAAGAGAATTAAAAGCCGAAGGCAAAGATATTATAGGACTTAGTTTAGGAGAACCTGACTTTAACACCCCTGATTTCATTAAGGAAGCTGCAAAAACAGCAATTGACGAAAACTATAATTCTTATACGCCTGTAGATGGATATGCCGAACTTAAAGAGGCTATCATTACCAAGTTTAAGCGCGATAACAACCTTACTTATACGCCCAAACAGATTGTTGTATCTACAGGGGCTAAACAATGTTTAGCAAATGTTGCTTTGGTATTGCTAAATGAAGGCGACGAAGTTATATTGCCTTGCCCTTACTGGGTTAGCTATGCTGACATTGTAAAATTATCAGATGGTGTTCCTGTAGAGGTTATAACTTCTATCGATAACGACTTCAAAATGACGCCTCAACAGCTAGAGGCTGCTATTACACCAAAAACAAAAATGATTTGGTTTAGTTCTCCTTGTAATCCAAGTGGATCAGTTTACAGCAAATTAGAGCTAAGAGCTTTGGCAGACGTTTTGGTAAAATACCCTAACATATATGTTGTATCCGATGAAATTTATGAACACATTAATTTTGTAGGAGGTCATGCTAGCATGGCAGAGTTTGATGACATGTATGACAGAACCATCACTGTTAATGGTGTTTCTAAAGCCTTTGCAATGACGGGGTGGCGTATCGGATTCTTAGGAGGTCCAGAAGCCATAGCGCGTGCTTGCAACAAAATGCAAGGACAAATCACAAGTGGTGCGAACTGTATTGCTCAGCGTGCGGTTATTACTGCATTGGAAGCAGCCCCTACAAAAGTTCAGTACATGGTTGACGAATTTAAAGTGCGTCGAGATTTAATTCTAAGTTTATTAAAAGACATAGAAGGCTTTAGTTGTAATACACCAGAAGGTGCTTTTTATGTATTCCCAGACGTTTCTGCTTTTTTTGGCAAAACGCTTAATGGAACGCTTATAAAAAATGCCACTGACTTTTCATTGTATTTATTAGAAGCCGCCCTAGTGGCTACAGTCACAGGAGATGCCTTTGGCAATCCAAACTGTGTTCGTATATCCTATGCCGCTTCTCAAGATCAAATAATAGAGGCGATGAGTCGGATTAAAAAGGTGGTGAGTTAAATTACTGTCTTAACGATTTCTCCAAAAGAAAGGGGTGAATAAAATAAGAACTGTGAATAATTCTAATCTTCCAATTAGCATTAAAAAAGCAGCCCACCATTTCCCAGCTGTAGGCATTTCAATAAAATTATTAGAAGGCCCAAACTCTCCCAAAGCGGGTCCTACGTTCCCTAAACTTGAGGCTGCAACTCCAATAGAAGATTCAAAGTCTAGTCCTAATAAAGCAAAGCCTAAGGATCCTACTATAAAGGACAACATATAAAGTATAAAGAACCCTAAAACATTAAAAACGATTTCACCCGAAACGGATTTATTGTTATATCGTACAGGTAAAATTGCACTTGGATGCAGGCTTCGTTTAAATTCTAAAAAACCATTTTTTATAAGCACGAGATGTCTAACAACTTTAACCCCACCAGAGGTACTGCCGGCAGATCCGCCCAAAAACATTAATCCAAAAAAGAATACGAGTAGAAATGGAGACCAAAGCGTGTAGTCTGCCGTCACAAATCCAGTCGTAGTAATGATTGCCACAACCTGAAAAAGTGCATGCCTAAAAGAGCCTTCGGCACTTCCCAACACCAGAGGATGGTTAATTGAAATTGAATCATTTAAATAGGAGTGAGTGTAAATAATACCACCTACAATTAGCGTGAAGACAATGATAAATTTGAAATATAATTTAAACTCTTCATCTTGTGTTATTTTGCTAACCCTGCCTTTGAATGCGAAATAGCTCAATACAAAATTAGTCCCCGCTAAGAACATAAAAAGAATGATAATGTATTGAATAATGGGAGTGTCGTTCCAATGAGAAATACTTACATTTTTAGTGGAAAACCCCCCTGTAGACAACGTACTCATAGAGTGGTTAAGTGCATCAAAGAATGACATGCCTGCAACAGACAACAACAAGGTTTCGGCTGCAGTGTATCCAAAGTAAATAAGCCATAATCTTTTGGCAGTATCTGTAATTCTTGGGTGTAGTTTATCAGCACTAGGACCGGGTGCTTCCGCAGCAAAAAGTTGCATCCCCCCTATCCCTAAAAGAGGTAATATGGCAATCGCTAAAACAATAATTCCCATGCCACCAATCCAATGGGTTAAACTACGCCAAAACAAGACACCTTCTGGAAGTGCTTCTATGTCATTTAATATTGTGGAACCAGTCGTTGTATACCCTGATATTGTTTCAAATACTGCATTTGAAAAATTTGGAATAGATCCTGTAAACAAATAAGGTAATGTTCCTGATAAAGTCATTACAATCCAGCCAAAAGCCACTACTAAGTAACCTTCGCGTTTGTTCATTTCTTTTGTGTGATTTTTGGTGCAAAGCATGGTCAATACGCCAAGAGATAAAACAGAAATTCCTGCTAAAAACAAATCAAATGTCGCACCATCCTTATAACAAAAACTTAATAAAGTAGCAAGAAGCATAAATCCCCCGTTAAACAATAACAAGAGACCAAAGAAGTGAAAAATAATTTTATAATTGAGTTTCATTAACTACCAGTTTTAGTCGAAATAACTCTCTACTTTTTTTATAGATTGTGGCAAACAACAAACAACCACACGATCACCAGAAACAATCTTGAAATCTCCCAAAGCAATAAATCCGTCTTCGTCACGTATCACACCTCCAATAATTACAGATAGTGGAAATTCTATTTCTTTGATGTATTGGTTACATATTTTTGAGGTCGGTTTTACAACAAACTCAAGCAATTCTGCTTCCATATTACTTAATTTAGTCATCGCCACCACTTCGCCTCTTCGAATGTA
>Ga0209092_10003901_pt1 | contig 12700 bp, 9 predicted proteins | sample FraStrMetagenome_FD_187446 | JGI IMG/M metagenome (GOLD analysis project Ga0209092, IMG submission 187446) | Marine eukaryotic phytoplankton communities from Arctic Ocean - Fram Strait ARC3M Metagenome (SPAdes) (version 2) | ecosystem: Environmental > Aquatic > Marine > Oceanic | place: Fram... | reverse complement strand
GCAAAGAAATAGGTATATAATTTTTTACACGTAAGCAGATACAGCTCACTCATCTTACACTATCTCTGTGGGAACGCGAAACCAGAGCCACAGTCACAGCACCAATTTTAGTTGTACGGTACGCGTGGATAAAATAAATGCAAACGTATGCCGATTCACATCATTACTAAGTAAGTAATACTGATTTGAAAGATCACATACGATTTTTACTCTTTTGGTGTCGTCATGAACTTCATTGAAGAAGTGCGATAAGTAGTAGATATGTACTATGAGAATGAGTTCATCCGCGTGCAGTCAGCACATAATGACACACACACGATTGTATTCATTTCATTTCGTAATGCAACCGTTGATGCATTTCAGTGCGCACGTACACGTATGCAGGATGAATAAATTAAATTAGATGATGAAAGCATTCCTTATGTGGAATGAATCTCTGATGTCGGATGAAAGTAGAAATATCAAGTCAGAATTTAAATAGTTTGATGTGGTAACCTTCGGAAAACATTAGATTACAAATTATTACAGATTTCCCCAATTCATTGAATTCATACAAGTAACCAAAATATCGAGAGTAATCAAGATGATAGAAATAAAAATTCAAACTTTAACTTGCGCTGCGCTAATTCTAGCTTTTGCATCAACATGTCAAACAGCTCAAGGATTCTCACCACTTTTTGCTCAACAGTTTTCTTCCAAACTGCAATCATATGATACTCATTCCACATCCATGTGTATGCAAAGGAATGAAGAAAACTCATCACGGAATATGCCTCAACATTCTTTGTTGAACAGAGAGGAGGAACGCGAACTACTCTTAAGGGCACATGAATATTCACGATTGAACGAACTTAAAATGGAAGTCCATCTTCGCACTCCTTCTTCAACACTGCTCAACGGGTTTCAGACAAACGAGAATTTTATGCTTGCATCTGGTTATGTTTCAGAAGAAGAACTCACACAGGTCATGGAAGATGGAAGAACAGCGCGCGAAACTTTGATAACGTCTAACATGGGTCTAGTGCACAAAGTTACACAGCAAATTTTATCCTCTTCTCCTAGGAAACTACAAACCCTGACCTACGATGACCTCATCCAAGAGGGAAGCATTGGATTGTCTCGCTCAATAGACAAATACACTTTTTCGCACAACACCAGATTTGGAACTTATGCATACTATTGGATTCGTGCCTCCATTCTTCGTGCTCTCGCGGAGAAGAACGAATACGTAAGAGTACCTGAACACATTTCTGCAACTATATCAAAGATATCCAAGGCGATGAGTTTGGGGTCTGACCCAAATGATGATATTGTCAACAGATGGGCTTGGCAAGAAGTAGAGGAAGCAAAACGACTTGCAAAGAGTGTAGGCGAAAAACTTGACAAAGTCGACAAAGCAATTGAGGTTGAAAAACGTAGACGGAGAGGAATGGTTGTACTCATGGGCTCAAAACAGCTCGACGTGGAAAGAGAAGACAAGACTCTAGAATTTGAAGAAGATAGAAAGGAGGAACTCAAAAAAATGTTGCAATCACACTTGAAACCAAAAGAGGCCAGAGCTTTAAGTTTGAGATATGGTTTAGAAGAAGCAGACCAACATTTCAGAGATTATGAAGCCGAAGCTGAGATGGATCTTTTTGGACCGAAAGGTATTCTCTCCAAAACTGTCTCCATCACACAAAGACAATCAGTTAACGCAAAAAAGTTAGGTAAAAAAGAACTTTTCCAAGTTGCAAATCAAGGTACTACAACTAAAAGGAGAATACCACCCGTTCGAGGGAAATGGGGTGAAGCCATGACTTTTAAAGAAATAGGGAAGCAAATGGCAATATCTGCTGAAAATGGCAGACGGTTGTGTTCAGTTGGTTTGGAAAAACTAAGATCAGCAGTGGAGGAGGGGAAACTCGATCCTGGCTTGTTGTATTAGAAAATACTTTTAAGCATTAAGAAATTATTGGCAACAACAGAAAACTTATTGTTTTTGTATCAAAGCCTCTCCTCCAAGTAGTATTTTCGATGATCACATGGAGTACCAAAAACAACTTCGAACTTCGTAACAACCACCTTGCACTGTTTAGCATTAATGTATATATGCACATCTGCCCAAATCCGTCAAAATCATATGAAGAACCTTGACTTTGTTTGTATTGTGAAATAAGGTTGATTGAAAACATCATTCTGCACAACGATTATTGATTCTATTATGCCTTGCACAGTGAGAAGGTGACGATGAAAAAATTGCAAAAGAAATCATTTAAAATAAGTTAGAACATTAGAAATGAGGATATGTCATTGAATGTTTTGAAATATGCACGTATGAAATGATTTAAGCATGACAAGAATGAATCGTTTCCTACAGTTTCTATTTGAAGTAATGCCCTTTCAATAGAGAAGAATTTCTCACGACGAATACAGTGATATCTCAGCTGATTGAATTGTAAAAGCATAAAATTACAAGCCTTGTAAAAAGGCGAATCAGCCCAGTCGTGCTTGTATTGCTGTTGTTCCCGTGCATTTACCTTCATTCGGTTGTGAATTTGTTTGTTTTTTCTTAATTAAACTGCACGTGTTTATCTTGACTCTCGAAATAAATAGATTTTCAACAGAAAACATCCTCATATTAGCAGTCACACGTGTGATATTTTCATCCGTTGCTTGAACGAAAAAGATGAAATGAACTTCTATTTTTTAAATTATTTAATTGCCCCTGATATCACTTTCCCATGTCGGTTGGAAGGAAAGCTGGTCACTCCGCTGAACAAATTTTGCTTGTTTCTTAAAAAACTAAATTCTTAGCTGTTTAACTTTTAAGTAAATCTAAAAAGAGAGACTGTATAGAGAAAGGATCATTTCCTGAGATATTTACTTACATACTAGATTTTGCTAAATAATTCTGCCTAACTTAGGAGAATACATTTTTCATATGGTCAGTTAGACATCGTTGTCATTATTATATGATCTTCCAGCATTTATATCCTTTGTGTGTATCCATGGACTGAATTAAAGCATGTACACATATTAGCAGCTATATCATCGAATTTTTTCGGCTTCGACGCCTCCATATAAAATTAGATTGGGACTTTAAATTCTCTATGCATTTTTTTGATTTAGAAAGTTAATTTCTTTCTACGTGCTTGAGATTTTTACCCATTTTTTCGTAGAGTTAACAAAATTCTGCTTTTTATATCATTTAGAACTTCGCAGCCGGGAATGCAACATGTGTGTTTTGTTTTTCAGACAAAAGTAGTCCTATAAAAAACTTTAGCACATGAAAGCTTAGGAATTTTGTGGCAGATATGTATATGTATAGAAATCAGATCTACCATACGAACAAACTCTCTCTAGAGAGATTTACTAGACGGTCCATGTTTAAGCCTTAACAGGGAAAAAAAGCTCTATACTACCTCAAGACAAGAGGAAAACAGGGGATGATGCAAAATGGTGACCTCTTGGGGGTGATCCAGCTCCATTCAGATCTGAATAGAATTAATACATCTACCTTTACATTTGCGAATAACCAATGTTCCGCTTGCACCATGCAACATGGCACTTACATCACGCCCCATTTTAGTTTTGGTAATCGCACGTTGCCAGATTTTCATGACTCTACTCTTGCGATATGTTCAGCTGGTAATCAATGCGTAGGGGGTAAAACATCTACAACAGGGTGTTGTAGGCCATGTAAAGATTCTCAGGTTTGTGTGAAGGCAACCATAGCTTCTGACGGCCTAAAAAAGGCAGATGAATGGAATAGATGCCCACCAGGCTACAAATGTGACAGCTTTAGTACCAGATTATCTAATGTAATAGAAAAAGTAAGTGTATGGTTCAAGACAATGCAGTGGACTTTCATGAATGCGACGGATGTTTCTAAAACTTGTCTTTTTTTGCCCATAATAGTGCGAGGCTGGAACAATATGTGAGAACAATCAGCGCTTTTCATGCAGAGTCATTCGTCAAACTACAATTGACGCAGGGTATGGAGATATACATGCTGGAACATACTGTCCAGAGGGGGAGTTTAGAATGGTGTACTGCCCTCAGGGTTATTACTGTAACTCAACAGACATGACTCAAAAGTACATATGCCCGGCTGGAAAATTTTGCCCTTTAAAGGTATGTTCAAAAAAGATTCATTTCTTGCTCGTGGCTCCATTTTTTCTTACATACGAGACACTTGGTTCTTCACAAATTCATAGACTGAAGTACCAGAAATAATATGCGCCGGATGTGAAGAAGGTGCAACGGATCTTAGAACCGATCCTGTCTTAGGTATTGCCTTTGGGATACCTCTGCTACTTTTACTCTTTGTTACTTTTTTTATTCGTCTGTACCGGATAAAGCATGCTTCTAGTATGAAATGCTGTCATGAATTGGATGAAATTTCGCTTGAGCCAAAACATGAAACTGCTGCAAAAGCAGAGCTCCAAGCCATGAGAATGTCGGTTCTCAATGATTCAAGACTTTCTTTAGATGCAAGACGTGTTAATGTAGATGAAGAAAGAATATTTGATATGATCACCTCAATCAAAAATAGAGTAGCGAAGATCAGTGATTCGTCATCAGGTGGTATATCCAAAAGTAGTGATATGGAGAGTAGAAAAAGTGACACCGAGGAAGAACCGATTGATCAAACATTCATTGGGTTGGTGCTTAGCTTTACTTCCAATTTTTTTGGTACTGCAGATGATGAAAATACAGTTATGATTGAGAATCTCCCATCGTCGGAGATAATTGAAGAAGATACTACTAAGAAATTATTGAGCTCAGATTCATATTTAAGTACGGCTTCAATGGATTTTGATGCTGAATTAGTCTTTAACAAGTTAGATACAGATAAGGATGATCGACTAGACTATATAGAGCTCAATGACTTGCTCAAGCTCAGTGAAGTAAAGGTGAGATCTACCCCGTCATGAAATAAATCGTTTAACTATGTGAATTGCATAAGCCTTTTCTCACATTCATGTTGTTGTCGCAGCTCAAATATTTTGTTCGCAGAATGAACAAAATCGAAGGTGTTCCATTGGATACCACAACAATATCGAGGCAATGCTTTGTGAACAATTTTTACGACACTTTAATTAATACAGATACTTTTGATCCAGATAGTAATGAAGCTGCAGAAATCTTCAATGCAATAGACACAAAAAATAAAGGTTGTATTGAAGGGATCGATTTGTATTCTCCCTTTCTGAGTGCTTTTTTGAGTGACCGGCAAATACATGTCATAATGAAGAAAATGAAAAAGAATGATGAAAAAGGAAATGAATCAATTGACAAAGAGACTTTCATTGAGCTGTATCCCCTGCTTCTATCTGATTTGATACTCAGCTCACCAATTGAAGAAGGCAGCAGTGATCCAGGTGTGGATATCACGTTTAGGTACGATTTTGCGTCGTTGCTAATTTTGAATTTTTGTTTTATCTTGAACTCTTTCTAATATCTTCATATTTGAAACAATAGTGATCTTACATTGACAGTAAACGTTTCAGGAAAGCCTTTGCATATCATTAATTCCATTGGTGGTAGAATAAGAGAAAGGTCAATGACCGCAATTATGGGAGGCAGCGGAACCGGTAAAACATCCTTATTAAATGCTTTGTGTGGGAAAGCTTTTTACGGTAAAGTGTCTGGAAATGTTTTAATAAACGGAAAAAAAGCAAGGATGGAAGATCATAAACATTTGATGGGATTTGTGCCACAGGTAAATATCAAATAGGTTACAATTTTCTGTCATCACTCTTTATGAAATTATTTTTTAACACAATCATCAAATTTGTAAACGTCACGACCAGGATGACATCATGTATGCTGAGCTAACAGGTATGTTTGCCCGTTTTTTAATTAATTATGTTGATACTTTGAGATATTCCTGACTTTGTTTTCTCCACATATTTAAAGTTCGAGAAAACTTGATATTTGCAGGAAGATTCAAACTACCGGCATCAACTCCTATTCAAGAAATTGAAGAACTTGCAGATGATGTTATTGTCAACCTTGGATTGATACGTGTTAGAGACAGAGTAGTTGGCAGCGTTCGCCGTCGTGGAATATCAGGAGGAGAGAAAAAACGTGTAAATATTGGATTGGAACTCATGGGTAGACCTCGCATTCTTTTCTTAGATGAACCCACAAGTGGTTTAGACGCATCTTCTTCTAGTTTAGTTATGGCATCCCTTAAAAGCTTAGTTCGGGACGACGGAGTCACGTGTGTCAGTGTCATTCACCAGCCGCGAAAATTTATATTTGACTTAATTGATAACGTTATCCTTCTTGGGGTTGGAGGAAGAATTGCATATCATGGATCACCTGATGAATCTATCTCTTATTTCGAGAAGATAGGATATCAACTACCTACTGGAGAAAATGTTGCAGACTGGCTCCTTGACATTAGTTCAGGTCACTTAGGGAAACCTGGAGATGAAGGTTCCATAACAGGTATCCCGACAGGTGAACATCTGAAAGAAGCTCGAGAAATCCTTTTTAATAAATGGGAAGAACATATATTATCACTACCTGAAGAGGATATGGAGATGTCCTTGTTACCACCAATTCCTTTTGATATTCCACCCAGCTCCGAGAAACCTTCTTTTCTTTCACAGCTTAAAACGCAAGTCAAGAGGAATTTACTTGTTATGAACAGGAATAGGTTGAGCATTATCATAGACTGTTTCATAATTGTCTTGTCCGCCGTGATAATAGCTGCAATTGATGGCAGATCGGTGCTTGTCGATAGAAGATTCATTACAAAGCCCGAAGGACTTCCATTATCGATGTCTAAGAATCCAAAATTTCTTCCTTTAAGGGATATGTTTTGGCCTTATGCCAGGGCTGCTATGAACTACACTGGGTAAGTAGACTACTTGGAAAGACATACCTATTTGAATACCTCAAGATCGTACCTTGTCTTCATTTTCCTTACATGTTTCCATTTCTTGATGCATTTTTAGGGATGCTATAAAAATTGCATGTATCTGCTCAGTTCTAGTTGGTTTGAATGCAACCAAGGTGATGAGCGATAAGAAAGTAGAATTTTTTCGCGAAACAAGCAGCGGCTACAACATAAATGCATACTTTGTTGCTGTAAATATTACATCATTCATTGAGCACTCAATTCAAATGATTCTAGCGGGATTTGTCTTTGTCCTATTCCGAAGCACGATATCATCGTGGTGGGCCACTTTTTTAAATTTCATCATGTTGGGATGGGGTTGCGTTTCTTGGGCTCTTCTATTTTCAGTCATTATTCCTCCAAAAAATCTCATCGTTGTGACGGGATTTTTCATGTCCTTCTTTTCTATTTTGTTTGGTGGTGCTATTCCACCGTTTGACTTTGAGGCAATTTACGGCAGTCATGTCTTACAATTGATATGTGGCTTTTTTTCACCAGCGTAAGTCTACAAACACATGTTTCTATTTTTTATCGGTGGTACGCTCACTGGCGTCATTTTCTCTTATATGTATCTACCAGTCGGTTTTTTATTGAGACTTTTGTCGTTAGCGACTTCAAGTGTCTTCCAGAACAAACAGGTTACACTCTGGAGGCTGGTACTCAAAATATCCGCTTAACTTCTTTCGAATTGGTCGGTTTAGGAATGAATGATGAGAACATCACCGACAGGACATGTTCAGGATGGTTTTATTATTTTCCTGCCGTTTTCTTCAGTGGACTTACAATTCGCATAGCCGCTGGTATGTTGCTGCATATAGCTAACAGATCAGAGTTGAATCAAAGATCTTTGAAAAGGGCTGTACGTCGGAAGACATTCCTCGTTGGAACTATTGTCTCATTCGCTTCTCTAATCATTGTGTTCGTTATTTCAGGCCACTTCATTTTGCGATAGGTTTTTGACAGTCATGGAGAGCCTTAATCTCATATTTGTAGCACAGATTTCTTGTAATTTTAGCATTATGAAAGTTTTAGTGGTCTTTAAGAATCTTAGAATATCAAAAATGAAAAGTAAACCTCATACTATGAATTAAGTGACTTCATGAATAGCTTGGAAGATGAAATATGTGATGCCCGTTGAAATAAAGTGTGAAACACATGCCAAATTTAGAGTGGTGATTTATAACAAAAGAAGGTAGCATGAGAAAAGCTTGGAGCATTCTAAAGGGGAGATAGAATGACAATTCTCATATGGAAACACTCAAGATCATCTACAATTTGAGAATAACACATGATTTAGTTAAATTATTGCTTTCAACCACTGTCACCTTTGAGATTTTTGTGAAACCATGAGAATTTTATTGTTGACATAAACTTCTTTAGATTCAGAGATTAGGCTATTCAAATTTAAAAAGAAACAATCTTTTGTCACATCTAGGTTGTTCCCATGGAGAGATATCATGATTGATGCTACTGTTGTTTCAGTCGTTCTTCGATGAACTGAATCACGCCAATTGGTGCAAGAAATATTATTATTGACTAAATCTAGTCTGCTATGTATGCAATCTATATTTAATGAAAATAAACAACATTTGTTGATTTCAATTAGAACACTCAGTGAACACTTAAGAGAATATTATTTACTTAGATATTTCCACTCGTTCAATTAAAGAACAATCGAGCTCATGACTTAAATAAGTTTTTTACCCTTTTGTTCTCCGTTTGGAAGATTCATATGTTTATATATTGTGGTTTGTACATACGAGAGTTTATTGATTTTTATTTTTTAATGATAAAAAAAAGCAATCAGGAGCAGTTCTTTCTTGGAATATCCATCTCAATCTTCGAATTATTATAGTAGAAAGAATCAAAAAAAGGCTCTATAGATAACATAACGAACAAACATGGAAAATAAATTCATACCGGATGCAATTGATATCGTTTCTAAAGCTATAGCTGCAGACAATGAACAGGATTTCGAAAAAGCTCTTTCTCTCTATCGTGACGCACTTGGTCGGTTTACGACAGGGCTCAAATATGAAAAGAACGAAACGCGGAAAAAGTTGATTTTGGAGAGGGTAGAGGGTTACATGAAACGCGCTGAAGAACTTCGAGATTATTTAAATAAACAATCAGAATTGGGGAGTAATGGTGGAAGCAAAGGTGGTGCAACTGGAACAAAAAGTAAAGGCGAAGATGAAGATGAAGATAAAGACGCTGAAAAAAAAAAGTTGAGAGGTGCTTTGAGTGGTGCTATTGTGACTGAGAAACCAAACGTTATGTGGGATGACGTTGCTGGGTTGGATCTCGCTAAGGATAGTTTGAAAGAGGTGAGTCTTTTCATATTTTTTACTTTTGTTAAATTACAAATTTCGTAATGCTTGCGCATACTTACAAATTCATCTCTGTGATATCATGATTATCTTTTGTGACTTCAAAAATATGAAAACATTGCATCCCTCTTTGCTCATCCATCACTCATCCATCATTCATGATTTCTAGACTGTAATTCTTCCTACAAAATTCCCTCAATTATTTACTGGAAAACGCCGACCATTTAAGGGTATCCTACTATATGGACCTCCAGGAACAGGAAAATCCTATTTGGCAAAAGCAGTCGCAACTGAAGCCGACTCCACATTTTTCTCAGTATCTTCATCTGATCTTGTTTCAAAGTGGCAAGGAGAATCTGAACGCTTGGTGAAGAATCTATTTGAAATGGCGAGAGAATCAGAAGGAGGAAGAGCGATTATTTTTATAGATGAAGTTGACTCTTTAGCTGGAAGCAGAAGTGAGGGTGAGAGTGATTCTGCAAGAAGGATTAAGACTGAATTTCTGGTGCAAATGGATGGTGTAGGAAAAGGATCTAGCAATGTGTTAGTCTTGGGAGCAACTAATGTGCCATGGGAGCTAGATGCTGCAATACGAAGAAGATTTGAGAAAAGGATCTACATTCCTCTTCCAGAAAGTTTTGCAAGAGCGTTCATGGTTAAATTACATGTAGGAGACACTCCCAATAGTTTGACGGAGGAAAATTTTGAAGAATTAGGAGATATGACTGAAGGGTCATCAGGTTCCGATATATCAGTTCTAGTTCGTGAAGCTCTGATGAACCCTCTTCGTAAGACCCAAAAGGTAAGTTTTCTGAATCAAGCAAATATCATGGATGAGCTTTTATCTCATTTTTCTCCAATTATCTATTTGTGACTAAACAATTTTTGAAGGCAAAGCAGTTCTTGCCATGGGGAGTCAATAAAGAACTTCTTATGCCATGCGAAAAATACCCGAATTGCGAATATTGCCCTCCCAAACTAAGCAGTGATAAACCAGGAACCGATTACACTTGTTCAAATTGCGGAGCTATTAGAATGTCACTTTGGGATGTACCTCCAGAAAAATTGAAGGTTCCAGATATTAATATATCAGATTTTGAGAAAGCATTGGAGCATTCGCACACTTCTGTTTCACCCGAGGAATTAGAACGATTCGAGGATTGGACAAAACAATTTGGACAAGAAGGTGTTTAAATCATCGATGTCTATGTTTCTTAATGCTTATAATCATAAAAAAAGTAGATTATTTTCAATTTGATGTGAAATTGATCAATTTATTTCGACAATTAAATGCATAATGTTGCGGTATACTGATTTTTAAGACATTTTTGACACAACTCTTTTCAATGCAAATGTTCGAAAAATGAGAGAAACGAAAAATCCTTCAACTGTATGGTTAAAAGTTAAGTTCATTGAATTTGTCAATTCAAGTCAAAATTTGTAGTTAAATTTCCTCACATGAGTGCACAAGAGTATGATGCTCTGCTGCAAATGCGATTGCCTGGCTCATTACCATCTGAAACATAATCAAGATATGGATAGGCAGTAAGGAAAAATCCAGTTAGCTCCTCAGCTGTTTTGTTTAAGTCATCATTCACGAACACCTTGTCAAAATTTCCCTCAGTTTGACCATAATCCATCTCCTTCTTAGCATTCAGAAGACGCCTAATAACGTCTGCTTCTTTCTCAGTACCTCTGGCTCTAAGCCTAGTCTCCAGAGCTTCCATCGAAGGTGGCGCAATAAACAAGTAATGAGGGTCCAGGGACGATTTCTTTACGTTTTGAACTCCCTGGTAATCAATATCAAGGATACAAATTTTTCCAGCATTGCGTACGGATTCAACAGCGGCGACACTATGCAAAGAAAAGTATAATGTAATTTCAGGTCAACTCGAATGTTTCAAAACACAATCACGTTAAACAAAAGGTCATTATTACCTGGTCCCATAGTAGTTTCCATGAACTTCTGCATATTCAATGAATTTGTCCTGGAAAATTTCGTCCTTTACTTTCTCTACAGTTGAAAAATGATAATGAACTCCATCTACTTCTCCTTCACGAGGCTTACGTGTAGTATGAGAAACACTGAACCCAAGTTGATCATTTGGAAATCTTTGCTTCATAATATCAATAAGGGTGCCTTTTCCAACACCAGATGGTCCACAGAAAATGATTGGGCGGGGTTTTCTGATTTCTTTTAAGTGTGGGTACCACTTTTTGAAAACTTCCAATAATTTTACAAACGCTTCCACCAGATTGTCATTCGTAAGCACAAAGTCAAAATTTCCTGGAGTTTTTCCATATTCCAATTCTTTAGCTGCATTTCCCAAACGTTTCACAATGTCCTCTTCCTTTTCTGTTCCCCTAGATCTGAGCCTTGTTTCTAAGGCTTCCATCGATGGTGGAGCAATGAACAAATAAAATGGGTCCAAAGAACTTTTCTTTACATTCTGCACACCCTGATAGTCAATATCTAGAATGCAAATTTTTCCTGAATTGCGCACAGACTCTACTGCCTCCACGCTGTTCCAAGCATAATATACAATTGGATCATAGATATAATGATTACAAACTTTGATGAGATTTTTTCTTTTATCGTTGACATATCATTCCCATTTTCTTCTAGTTTCAATCTGTCTCACCTTGTTCCATAATAGTTTCCATGAACCTCAGCATATTCAATAAATTTACCTTCTCCAATTTCTTCTTTTACTTTCTCGACTGTGGAAAAATTATAGTGCACTCCGTCAACTTCCCCCTCTCTTGGTTTCCTGGTGGTGTGAGAGACACTGAATCCGAACTGTTCATTGGGAAATTGTTTCATTAATTTCTCAATAAGAGTTCCCTTTCCAACACCGGATGGGCCACAGAAAATTACAGGGCGTGGTTTGCTTCCGTTGTCCATAATTTTTGTAGATTTGTGAAAGTGGGTTTGATGCTGTTTGTCTATATATATTAGCTATGAAGATTTCTTTTGCAATGTTTTCATCAACCCTGGTTTTTAATCACTTTTTTTTGTCTTGCATACATTGGTATTCATGTTTCGTGAAAGATTCAGACATACGTGGCTTGTTGATAGTGAAATATCCAATACGAATAAATAAGTATGTAGTACAGTAGTACAATTTTACGTTGATCTGCTGAAACTATGACTTTAGGGTTCAGGGTAAAATTTGTGATGACTCTTCACTGGTGGCAAATGATTTGATTATGTCAATTAATGACATATTAACTAACTATACTCCTCATACCTTACTGCTGCTAAGATCCCATTTATTTATTACCTTACTTTATATTGCCTTGATATCCAAAGAATCAATCAAAGGCATACCTATTTGCTTTTTTCTTCGTTTCACTGTTGCTGACACTGCTGATCACAAATCTTATTTTAGTTCTTCTTTTTACAATGTGAAAAAATAAAGTATTTGGAATGTGGCGTTTTTACTACCAATACAAAACATATAACTCAGTGAAA
>Ga0209092_10003899_pt1 | contig 12706 bp, 14 predicted proteins | sample FraStrMetagenome_FD_187446 | JGI IMG/M metagenome (GOLD analysis project Ga0209092, IMG submission 187446) | Marine eukaryotic phytoplankton communities from Arctic Ocean - Fram Strait ARC3M Metagenome (SPAdes) (version 2) | ecosystem: Environmental > Aquatic > Marine > Oceanic | place: Fram... | reverse complement strand
CCCCAAAACCCCAAAACCCCGAGTGGTTATGTTGTTTTATTTCTTGATTTAAATATGTGTGGGCAGGATCCAACCTATTTAATACTGGCGCGTTAACAGCATTATTTTTGCGCTCTTTCTTTGATTGATTGATGAGCGAAGCATATTAATTCAAACAGAATTTGAATTCGAATCGTATATAATTTTATTTACTTTTTTTGATTGAAACGTATACATGCCAGCCGATCTAGTGTGGCAATTGCAAAAGCAATCAGGAGAAACGCCGAGTGAACGTTCCGGTCACTCGATGAACTTCGTTGGTCAGGGACGCTACCTGATGTACGGTGGTATCACCAGATCCGCCGATAAGAAAAAGGTTGAGCCTAACGGCGACATTTACACCCTTCGGATGGGCCGTCACGACTGGGTCTGGGAGAAGCAGGAGCAGAGTGGTGAAGAGATCCCACATGCCCGTTCCCAACACGTGGCCATTCCGGTCCCGCCACTTAACGACCGTATGTTCGTTTTCGGCGGTCATTCAAGCCCCACCGTTCGCATGAACGATACCTGGTGGGTCAACACCAAGGAGTACACCTGGACCCGCGCAAAGGGTGACAAACCCACTGAAGCCAACAAGGAGAGCACCATCGGTGCGCCTCCTCCACGTGCCAACGCCGCCGCCTGTTACTACAAAAAGAAGATCTACGTTTACGGTGGTCACGGCGGTCTTAACTACGCCCGCGTTTCCCTCGACGACATCTACACCTACGATATCGAGGAGGGCTGCTGGGAGCGCATTGAACCCGTCCAGGGTCTCCAGCCGCTTCCCATCGGTCGCGGCGGCCACAGCATCTTCATCTTCGATGATAAGCTGTACTCATATGGCGGTTGGAACACCGAATTTAACTACAACAACGTTATCATGTTCGACCTTCATACCCGCGAGTGGAGTGATCCCGACATATACAACGAAGTCGCCAGATGGAACCACAGCGCAATCATGGTCGAAGCCATTCCCTCATGGAAGTACTTCATCATGGGCGGCGAATCCGCCAACTTCCACGAAGGACAGCCCCGTGCTTTCGGCAACTGCGTCGACACGGCCTGCTTCCTCGACATCGACACGCTCAAGTGGACTACCATTGCGCCCGAAAATGCCGAGAAACCCATTGCCCGTGAGTACTCTACCCTCACTTACGATTCGGACGATTCACGCCTTATCGTATTCGGTGGATGGAACCAGGGCTGGCTCAACGATCTCTACACTCTTAATGTGAGCAAGATCGTTGGACCCCCCTATTCGATTGCGAGTGTTGACCCTCCTCTCGGCCAACTCTCCGGTAACGTCCCCCTCGTCATCAAGGGTGTCGGCTTCCGCGACAACAACATCCAAGTCTACTTCACCGTCGGCTCGAACCCCATCGACGTGCCCACCCGCAACTCCATCGCCGTCCAGGGCACCTACGTCAGCGAGAACGAGATCCACGCTCTCTCGCCCAACTTTGCCCTCCACGGACCCCGCGACGCCGTCGTTCAGCTCTGCATGAGCAACAAGGACCTGACCACCTCATGGTGCGACTTCAGCTTCTTCCTGAACACGCGCGCGCACAAGTCCCTCTGCTTCGGTACCGGACTCCTCCAAGACATGGCTATCAACGAGCCCATCGAATTCCTCATCCAAGCGCGTAACGATAACGGCGTCAACCGTGAATCCGGCCGTGACGAGTTTACCGTTAAAATCATGACTCAGGAAGAAGTGCCTGCTGATAGCAAAGAAGTGCCTTGCCAGGTTAACGACTCTGGAGACGGTCAATACCACGTCATTTACAGCGTTGACCGCCCCTGCGCCGTATCCATCAAGATTTGCTTCAAGGATGAGTATGGTGATTGGGTCCCCGTTCGTGGATCTCCCTACAGCGCCAGCTTCTGCGAAGAGACCCAGGGAAAGATGAACCCTCTTATCGGGCCCTCTCTCAACAAGTACGCCATCTCACAAATCGAAGGCCTCCAGAACTTCATGAGAGAGACCCTCGAAGGTGTCAACATCGCCGAGAAGGACCTCAACGATGTGCGCACTCTCCTCTTCGTCAAGGACAACGTCGAGATCGTCAACACCCGCAACGACGAGATCATGCTCCAGCTCGACCAGCTCCAGGAGTCCCTCCGTCTCTTGCTGGCTAACGGCCTCTGCAAGGAGTCCCACCAGAAGACCTGCAACAAGTTGTTCGACGAGTGGATCGTCCTCAAGAAGGCGGCCAAGGACACCGCCAAGGAGATCAAGCCCCTGGTGTCGACCGAGTCATCCAGGAACTTGAACTACATCGCGACTCTCGAGGAGGACCTCAAGAGCTTCCAGCAGCAAATGAAGAAGCGCGACTTCTACAAATACAACTGCGGCAGAGAGGGAGCCCTTGAGAAGCTCGACAACGTGTTCGACGAGATCGTTAAGTACGAGGATCGCATTGGCGATCTCGGCTTCAACGCTGATAAGTTCGGCAACCCCGAGGCTATCGAAGTGACCCAGAACCAGGTCAAGCAAATCAAACTGGAAGTGAACAACATGAAGGCCCTCTGGGACCACATCGCTCACTGCCAGACCAAGTTTGACACCTACATGGTTACTCCCTGGCCCCAGATCGAGCCCTTCGAGATGGAGGACGAGGTCAAAAAGCTCATGTCCACCCTCAAAAACATGAAGGTCGACAAGAGATGCGACGCCTATGATGGCCTTATGAAGGAGATCAAAAAATGGCTCGTTTTCCTCCCTCTGATCGGAGAACTCAGAAACGACGCTATGCGCGACAGGCATTGGGACATGATCAGGAAACTGGTCGGTGCCGACTTCAAAGTCGACGAATCCCTCATGCTCAAGGACATCTACGAGATGAACTTGAACCAGTATGCTGAAGATGTTGAGGAGACTACTGATCAGGCCAGACAAGAAGCCAAGATGGAGAAGACTCTCGTCAAGCTTAAGGAAGTTTGGACCGAAGTCAAATTCGACTTCTCCCAGCACAAGGATACCGAATTCTCGCTCGCCAAGCTCGGTGAAGAAGACTTCGAGATGCTTGAGGAGGACCAGACCAAGGTTACCGCCATGCTCGGAAACAGGTACTTTGCGACCTTCGAGGATGAAATCACCGCGTGGAACAAGAACCTCGACCTCATCAACCAGGTTATCAGCAGCCTTCGTGAAGTCCAGCAATCTTGGGGTTACCTCGAGAACCTTTTCATCCACTCCGAAGAGGTGCGTCGTGAACTCCCCAAAGAGTCTGACGATTTCGTCCAAATCGACATTGACGTGAAGAACTTGCTCCAGGATGCCAAGAGCAAGCAATTCGCCATGGCCTTCTCTGTCCAGGACGGTCACTTGCAATTGATCGAGTCCGCCAACGAGAAGCTCATCAAGTGCGAGAAGGCGCTCCAGCGTTTCATGGAGGACAAGCGTACTTGCTTCCCCCGTTTCTATTTCGTCTCACCCGCCGATTTGCTCGACATTCTCTCCAACGGAAACATTCCCGAGAAGGTCATGCACCACATGCCCAAGATTTTCCAGGCCATCGAGACCCTCAAACTCGAGATGGGATAAAACAGCCCCGCTGCCGTAGGAATGAAATCCTGCGTCGGTCTGGAGTACGTTGAGTTCACCGAGCCCCTGAAGCTGATTGGCAAGGTTGAAGTCTACCTCCAGGACGTCATTGATGTCATGCGCAGTTCCCTCCGCAAGATCTCCGGAAAGTCGATGGAGAAGTACTCGCAGCACCCTAGAACTGAGTGGCTCACTCTCGACTGTTCTCAGTGCACCCTGCTCGTCAACTTGACTATCTACACCGCTCAGGTTGAGCGTGGTTTCTCTGACGGCAACCTCAAAGTGACTAGCGCTGAAGTCATTAACGGCCTCACTGACCTGATTAAGACTGTGCAGAACGCTTCCATGGCCAAGGACGTCCGCATGAAGAGCATGTGTCTGATCACGATGGATGCTCACTCTCGTGATATTATCCAGAACCTGATCGATGCCAACGTTACTGACTTTAACGATTTCAACTGGTAATCTCAGCTTAAATCCTACTGGGACGCAGAAAAGCAAGACTTCCACCTCAAGATTGCCGATGCTGCTTTCTGGTATGGTTACGAATATCTTGGAAACGGACCCAGGCTCGTTATTACTCCCCTCACTGATAGAATCTATGTGACGGCAACTCAGGCCCTCCATCTCAAAATGGGATGTGCACCCGCTGGCCCCGCCGGTACCGGTAAAACTGAGACCACCAAGGATCTCTCCTCTTCCATGGGCAAGGCCGTTTACGTCTTCAACTGCTCCGATCAGATGGATTACCTCGGCCTCGCCGGTATTTTCAAGGGACTTGCTGCCTCGGGATCCTGGGGTTGCTTCGACGAGTTCAACAGACTCGTGCCCGAAGTGCTCTCCGTCTGCTCCGTCCAATTCAAGGCCGTGACTGACGCCATCAAGGCCGGTGCCACCCGTTTCACCATCCAGGAGGCCGAGATCTCTCTCGACCCCACCTGCGGTGCTTTCATCACCATGAACCCCGGTTACATCGGTCGTTCAGAGCTCCCCGAAGGTCTCAAAGCCCTTTTCAGACCCATCACCGTCGTCGTGCCCGATCTCGAACTCATCTGCCAGAACATGCTCATGGCTGAGGGTTTCGTCGGAGCCAAGGACCTCGCCAGGAAGTTCACCACCCTCTACAAACTCTGCAAGGATCTCCTCTCCGCCCAAAAGCATTACGATTGGGGTCTCCGTGCCATCAAATCCGTGCTCGTCGTGGCTGGTGATTTCAAGCGTAGCGAGCCCGACAACCCAGAGCCTACCATTCTCATGAGAGCGCTCAGAGATTTCAACTTGCCCAAGATTGCAGCTGAGGATCTCGAAGTTTTCGGAGGACTCCTCGGAGATCTTTTCCCCGGCATCAACCCGCTTCGTAAGAGAGATATGGATTTCGAGCACATCATTGAGCAAGCCGCTCTCGACATGAAGATGCACTTAGATGAAAACTACATCCTCAAGGTCGTCCAGCTCAAGGAACTCATGGAAATCCGTCATTGCGTTTTCGTCATGGGACCGCCAGGCTGTGGAAAATCCAAGACCTGGTAGACTCTCGGCAAGGCCTGGTAAAAGTCAGGCCAGAAATGCTCGATCCAGGACATCAACCCCAAGGTCGTCAACACCAACGAGTTCTACGGTGTCGTGCACATCCAGACCCGTGAGTGGATCGATGGACTGTTCTCCTGCAAGTTGAGAGACTTCTCCAAGGAGACCGATACCAACCCCAAGTGGATCGTGCTTGATGGTGATCTCGATGCTAACTGGATTGAGTCGATGAACTCTGTTATGGACGATAACAAGCTCCTGACCCTCGCGTCCAACGAGCGTATCGCCCTCAAGCCCCACATGAAGCTCATCTTCGAGATCAGAAACTTGAAATTCGCCACGCCCGCTACCGTCTCCAGAGCCGGTATCCTCTACATCTCCGACGATGATGGCTACCAGTGGAAAGCGTACGTCAAATCATGGATCGCCAACTCTCCCTACGAGCCCGAGCGCAAAGAAGCCCTCCAAAAGCTGTTCAACACCTATATTGAGGAAACCGCCTTCTACATGCGCAAGAACTTCAAGAACATCGTGCCTACTGTGCTCATCTCACAGGTGATGAACATTTGCAAGCTGCTCGAGACCATCTTCTAACAGAACGAGGTCAAAGGACTGGAGTACGTCTTCGTCTTTGCTTGCATTTGGTGCCTTGGAGCCGGCCTGGAGATCCAGGAAGGCAACAAGTCCAAGCTCCAGTTCGACAAGTTCTGGAGAGAGACCTGGAAAATCATCAAGTTCCCGGCCAAGGGAACCGTGTTCGACTACTATGTCGACATCGAGTCCAGCCAACTCAAGGACTGGTTCAACCTCCGCAACGAGGGAATCGAGCGCTCCATCGACACCTCCAAGAGTATCACTCACTACACCATCCCCACCAACGATACCATCGCCTCTCAGTTCTTGATGCGTCGCTTCATCCAGAACGGCGTTGCACCCATGCTCGTCGGAAACGCCGGTTGCGGTAAGACCCAGATCATCAAGGGTCTCCTGAACGAGTTGACTGCCGGTGGCGAAGACTACCGTCAGCAGATTGTCAACTTCAACTACTTCACTGACTCGACTCTGCTCCAGAAGGTGCTCGAGAGTCAGTTGGTCAAGATGGGTGGTGCCGGTTTCGGACCCCCCGGAAAGGCACGTCTCATTTACTTCATCGATGATGTGAACATGCCCAAGCTCGATGCTTACGAGACCCAAACGGCCATTGCCTTGGTCCGTCAGCACCTTGACTACAGCCATTGGTATGACAAGTAGAAACTTATCATGAAGAAGATCCAGAACACCCAATACGTAGCCGCCATGAACGCTACCGCTGGCTCCTTCGTCATCAACCCCCGCCTCCAGCGCTGGTTCTGGCTCCTTGCCGTGAACTTCCCCGAGTCCCAATCACTCAACATGATCTACTCGGCCTTCATGAACAAGCACTTCACTAAGTTCCGTGGCACGATCAGCGAACACGTCGGACCCATTATCAAGCAGACCCTCCAGCTGCACAACGATGTGTCAATGAAGTTCCGCAAGACCGCGGCCAACTTCCACTACGAGTTCAACGTGCGTCACTTGACCAACGTCTTCCAGGGTCTCCTCACCGCCAAAACCGAGACTATCAAGGAAGCCGACATCCTCATTAAATTGTGGGTGCACGAGTGCGAGCGCATCTACGGAGACAGACTTGTCACCCCCGCCGACTTGCAACAGTACCGCCAAATGGTCTCAGACCTGTGCAAGAAGTCCTTCAACAAGTTCAACTTGACCAAGTACTTCGCGCAGCCGAACCCCGAGCCACTAGTGTTTGCTTACTTCGTCGAGTCGCTCGATGACAAGCTCTACGACTAGTTCCCCGACTCGGAGAAACTCAACGACATGTGCAACTTGGGTCTGCGCGAGTATAACGAGCTCAACCCCATGATGGACCTCGTTCTTTTCGAAGACGCCATGAAGCACATCTGCAAAGTGACGCGTATAATTACTGCCTCAGGCGGTCACGCGCTCCTTGTCGGTGTTGGTGGCTCTGGAAAGCAGTCGCTCTCTAGACTATCGTCTTTCATCTGCCAGTTCTCTACCATGACCATCGTCATCTCGTCGACCTACAGTGTCAACGACCTGAAGATCGACTTGCAGAACATGTTCCAAAAGGCCGGTGTCAAGGATGAAGGCATCATGTTCCTCTTCACCGAGGGCCAGATCAAAGAGGAGAAATACCTCGTCTTCATCAATGATTTACTCTCGTCTGGTGAGATTGCCGACCTCTTCCAACAAGAGGACATCGACACTATCATCAACAACTGCACCCCCGCAGCTAAGGGAGACGGTATCATCCCGTCAGCTGAGAACGTGTGGAAATACTTCATTGACCGTGTCAAGAGAAACCTCCACATGGCTCTCTGCTTCTCCCCCTCTGATGAGTTCCGCAGCCGCGCACGTAAATTCCCCGCCCTGATTAACTGCACCGTTATTGACTGGTTCCACCCGTGGCCCCAAGATGCGTTGCTTTCTGTCGCGAGAAAGTTCCTTGAGGACACCGATATGACTAGTGAAGAAGAGCGTACCTCTGTCATCAACTTCCTCCCCTACTCGTTCGGCGTTGTCGGCGATTTCGCCGAAATCGTCAAGGAACGCGAGCGTAGATTCATCTATGCCACACCCAAGTCCTTCCTCGAGCTTATCAAGCTCTTCAAGACCATGCTCACCTCCAAGAGGCAGCAACTTGAAGACGACAGAGAGAAGTACGACAAGGGTGTTGTCAAGCTGTAAGAGACTGGAGAGCAGGTCGCTGAGCTTGAGGAGCAACTTAAGGTCACATCTGTGGTTGTTGAGGAGAAGAAACTCAAGGCCGCCGCATAGGCTGAGATCGTCGGAGTTGAGAAGAACAACGTCGAAGCTGAGTCATTGATCGCCAGTGAAGAGTCGAAGAAGTGCGCGACGATCGCCAAAAACGTCGGAGAGATGTCTGCTAAAGTGCAGGGAGAATTGGACGAGGCCTTGCCCGCCCTTGCTAAGGCTGAGCAGGCCCTGAACGGCCTCAAAGTCAAGGATTTCTCCATGCTTAAGGCTCTTACCTCTCCCCCCGCTGATGTGCAGAAGACGTTCGGATGTGTCATCCACCTCCTCTGTACCGTTGATCCTTTGGTGCCCGTCACCAAGCAGGGAAAACTCGCTGAGCCCAACCCATGGAAGTGCGTCTCAGTGCAGCTCAAGAACCCCCAGGCTTTCCTCGACAAGCTGAAGAACTACAAGCAGGATATCGATGAGAAGAGAGTCCCCGCCTCCAACTTCAAGGCCATCGAAGACATCCTCAACGACGAGAACTTCACCCCCGAGATTATCTACACCAAATCTCAGGCCGCCGCCGGCCTTTGTGACTGGGTTAAGAACATCGCCATCTACTACAACGTGTTCTGCAACGTCGCCCCCAAGCGCGCCGCTGTCGAGCAGGCTGAGATTGAGCTCACCCAGGCCAACGAGAAGAAGGCCACTATGGAGGCTACCGTCGCTGACCTCATGGCCTCCCTCAAGGTCCTTCAAGACCAGTTCTAGGAAGTCATGGACGACAAGGAACGTGCCGAAGCTGAGGCCGCCAAGTGCGCCCAGAAGCTCGACCTCGCCCAGAGACTCGTCAATGCTCTCGGGTCTGAGTCGGTCCGTTGGGCCAACTCCATTGTCGAATTGGACAAGAGCATCGGCCTGATTATCGGAGACGTACTTTTGGCCTCTGCTTTCGTGAGTTATGTTGGACCATTCAACAAGAAGTTCCGTAAGGAGATCATGGACGAGAAATTCCTCCCCTTCTTCAAGGAGAACAACATCCCAATGTCTGAGGACTCCAACGTCCTCAACATTCTGACCTCACCCGCTCAGATCGCCACCTGGAACACCCAGAAATTGCCTTCTGATCAGGTTTCCGTCGAAAACGGTGCGATTCTCTGCTCATCGGAGAGATACTCACTTATCATCGATCCTCAGCTCCAGGGTATCACCTGGTTGAAGGAGCGCGCAAAGAACGACAACCTCCAAGTCACCAGACTCTCCAACCCCAAAATCATCAAGACCATTGAGTTTGCCATCGAGCAAGGTCAACCGGTCATGATTGAGAACCTCGACAACTCGATTGACGCCGTCATCCAGCCCGTGTATGCACGCGCCGTCATCAAGAAGGGAAGGAACCGATACATTAAGATGGGCGACAAAGAGCTCGCTCTTAACCCCAAGTTCAACCTGTTCCTCCACACCAAGTTGAGCAACCCTCACTACCCCCCAGAGATCCAGGCCGAGTGCACCCTCATCAACTTTACCGTCACTGAGACTGGCCTTGAGGACCAGCTCCTTGACTTGGTTGTCTTGAAGGAGCGCCCTGATCTTTCGGCCTAGTCCGTCGAACTCATTCAACAACAGAACGAGTTCAAGATCACTCTCTCCAACTTGGAAGAAGACCTTCTCCAGAGATTGGCTAACGCCCAGGGAGATATCCTCGACGATATCGAACTGGTCGAGAACCTCGAGAAGTCAAAGATGCTCTCAGTCGAGATCTCCGAGAAAGTCGCCATCGCCAAGGAAACCCAACTCGCCATTTACGAGGCATCGGAGGCGTACAGGCCCGCTGCTAACAGAGGCGCCCTCGTTTTCTTCCTGATGAACGAACTCTTCATGATCCACTCGTTCTACCGCTTCTCACTTGACTCCTTCATCATCGTGGTCAAGAGGGCCATCGACATTGTCGCTGAGGCCATGAAGCCCGTCAAGAAGGAGAAGGGCTCCGACGACGAGGAAGAGGAGGACCCCGAGCCAGAGGAGGACGAAGAAGAAGGCGAGTAGGGCATGACCCCTAGAACTCTTAACAAGAGAGTTGAAGCGCTGACCGATTCGATCACCCTTGAGGCCTTCAAGTACACGAGACGTGGTACTTTCGAAAGGCATAAGCTCCTGGTTGCCACTATGCTGTGCCTGCGTATCCAGATCCGCAAGAAGCAGCTCAAGGAGGACGAAGTCGAGGCCCTCATCATGAACAAGGCCGCCCTCGAAGTCCAAACCCAACCCGAGAACCTCAAGATGATCCCCGAGTCCATGTGGCCCTCCGTCGTCGGCCTCTAGAAAGTCAAGGTCTTCGAGGACCTCATCCGCCAGATGGAATCTGAAGGCCTCCAGTGGCGCAAGTGGTACGCCGACGCTAACGCCGAGACGTGCGAGTTGCCCCGTGCCCATAAGGATATCAGCCTTTTCCACAGGTTGTTGCTTTTGAGAGCAATGCGTCCTGATAGACTTTCCGGAGCTCTTATCCAGTACGTGCGCGAAGTCATGGGCGAAGAGTACGTCGACACCCCCGCCTTCGACTTCCTCCCCACCTTCGAAGAATCGAGCTACTTGACTCCCTTCTTCTTCGTTCTCTTCCCCGGTGAGGACCCAACCCCCATGGTCGAGAAGGTCGGCGCGCTCAAGGGCAAGACGGCCCATGACCGCTCTTTCACCAACATCTCCATGGGACAAGGTCAGGAGAAGACAGCTGAAGACTGCCTGGCCAACGCCGCCAAGAATGGCAACTGGATCATGCTCCAGAACGTCCATCTCATGATTACCTGGATGAAGGGTTTCGAGCGCAAGCTCGAAATCGCGGTCTAAGATGACTGCCACCCCGACTTCAGATGCTTCATCTCATCTGAGCCCCCACCACTTCCCGAGATGGAAATCATCCCCGAGGCCATCCTCCAGAACTCGATCAAGGTCGCCAACGAGGCGCCCCAGAACCTGAAGGCCAACCTGAGACGTGCTTTCTCCAAGTTTGACCAAGAACACTTCGACCGTGCAAAGACACACAAGGAGAAGGAGTTCAAGGCGCTCTTGTTCGGACTCTGCATGTTCCACTCGCTGATCCTCGGTCGCAAGAAGTTCGGCGCGCAGGGATGGTCACGCATGTACTCGTTCAACGACGGTGACTTGACCATCTGCGGAGATGTGCTCCACAACTACCTCAGCAAGTATGAGAAGGTGCCCTACGCCGATCTCCAATACATCTTTGGAGCTATCATGTACGGTGGTCACATTACTGACGATCTCGATCGCAGGACCAACAGCACCTACCTCATCAAGCTCATCAAGCCCGAGATCCTCATGCAGATGAACCTGACCATGACCGCCGGTAGCTTCAAGTCACCCGACCCAATGAAGTTCGACCGCGAGAAGTACGCCAACTACATCGAGACTAACCTGCCCACTGAGATCCCTCAGATGTTTGGTCTCCACCCCAACGCCGAAATTGGCTACTTGACCACGTAGAGTGAACAACTCTTCATGCTCATCCAGCAGATTTTGGGCTCAGGTGGCTCAAGCGGTGCCGGTGATGCCTCCAAGGTCAATGAGCTCATCCACATGTTCTTGGATAAGCTACCCCAGAAGTTCCAGATGCTTGATCTGTTCGCCAAAGCTACTGAGAGGCCACCATTCATTGTGGTCTGCCTGCAGGAGTGCGAGCGTATGAACAACCTTCTCGGTGAGATCAAGACATCGCTCCTCGAGCTTGATGCCGGTCTCAAGGGAACCCTCAATATCACTGAGGCTATGGAGGGCCTCGCCAGCGCGCTGAACCTCAACAGAGTGCCCGGCTCTTGGGCCGCAGTTGCCTACCTCTCCAAGAAGAACCTGATCATCTGGCTCGACGACGTCATCCTCAGATGTGCGCAGCTCGAAGCCTGGTCTGACGAATTCACGACCCCCATCGTGCTGTGGCTCTCGGGTCTCTTCAACCCCATGTCATTCTTGACCGCCATCATGCAGATCACCTCACGTGCATCGGGACTCCCTCTCGATGATATGTGCCTGAGGACGGACGTGCGCAACGAGTACGATAAGGAAGACATGACCGAGGCTGCTGGCCAAGGTGCCTACGTCAACGGCTTCTCACTCGAAGGAGCTGGCTGGGAGCAGGGCCGCAACGGTGAGCAAGGCTACCTTTGCGACATGATCTTGAAGGAGCTCTCACCTTAGCTCCCGATCATCCACGTTACCTCGGTTAGAAAGAGCGAGCGTATTACCACTGGCATGTATGACTGCCCCGTTTACTTTACCACCAACAGAGGTGGAGCAAACTTCGTCACCATGTTCGATATTGCTATGGAGAGTGAGGACACCGACGAGAAGAATTGGATCCTGTCGGGTGTCGCCCTCTTCTTGGCCCCCGAATGAGCGGACCGACAAAACGTGCTCGGAGGAATACTCCTGAGCAAGTAATGTGGCCTAGCAGCATAGCGCTAACACCAAATGACTTTGGAGGGCTGAGAAGACTTACTCTGCGTGAAGATGTCTGATCCTGGTCGAGCAACTCTATTTCTGCTTCGGCGAGAATGCCTTATAGCGGTGGTCTCAGCCGTCAAGCGGATCTAGAGCCTCTTCATAGGTTCTAACATGACTCACTATATAGAGTTGGGTGTTCGAAGTTGCCTCCTTTGGTCAAATACAGTGAGAATATCTGCTTTGACACACACAAAACAAATTATTTCCCTTTCGCTAAACATTTATTTGCGACTTACTTTCATTTTCCTCATTTATTTCATTTCTGATTATATATTAACTTCACCAATTTTATTATTGATGTCATGGGGTTTTGGGGTTTTGGGGTTTTGGGGG
>Ga0209092_10003898_pt1 | contig 12708 bp, 15 predicted proteins | sample FraStrMetagenome_FD_187446 | JGI IMG/M metagenome (GOLD analysis project Ga0209092, IMG submission 187446) | Marine eukaryotic phytoplankton communities from Arctic Ocean - Fram Strait ARC3M Metagenome (SPAdes) (version 2) | ecosystem: Environmental > Aquatic > Marine > Oceanic | place: Fram... | reverse complement strand
CACCAATTCTTAATCCAGTATATGAACCAGGTCCTTTACTAATAGCTACTGCGTTTATTTCTTGTAAAGTAACTTTTGCTTCTTTTAAGACAGCTAAAATAAAGGGATGTAAAACTTCTGCATGAGAATAATTACCATTATTCAATTCTTTTATTGCTAAAGTATTTCCATCTTTAGCAAGGCTAATGGAACAGTTTTTGGTTGCGGTTTCAATATTTAAAATAATTGCCAATTTATATTTTTTATGCAAATATAAGCGTTAAAAAAAAAACCTCACAAATTTTAAACTTGTGAGGTAATATACTATTAATAAAACTTTATTCGAAAACCAATTCTCCAGAATAGAATTGTAATACTTTGGTTTTAAAAACATAATCGTATTTAGAACGAATCATTAAACTCTTTGCAGTCACAAATCGGGTTCTAACCAAATCGAAATCGAATAAAGTCATCGCACCATAATTATATCTTTCTCGGGCATTTTTAAAAGCTTCTTCTTGAGCATCTAAAGAAATATTAGCCGCTTCAAAAGTTTTTATTGCAGATCTTACATCTAGAAATGCTTGCTCAATGGTTTGTTTTAATTGTAATTTTTGACCTTCTAATCTCATTTCAGAAATTTCTCTGTTTATATGAGATTGTGCGACTCTATTTTTAGTTTGAAAGCGATTGAAAATAGGAATGTTTAAAGAGACTCCAATATTATATCCTAAATTATCATTTAATTGTTTAAAAAAATAATCATTCGAAAATATTTCGTTGAACCTATGACTAAAACCTGATCCCATTCCAGCAAAAGCTGTAATAGTTGGAAGAAAGAAACCCTTTGCTAAATTAATATTAAAATCTGCATTATCTATTGCCAATTCTGCTCTAGCTATTTCCGGCATATAATCTAAAGATTTTTTATATACTGAAGAAGAATTCGCGTACAATAAATTAGTAGATGGAGTTTCAACATCTATGGGAGCAACCTCAAAATTTTCTACCGGTTCTTGCAATAGTTGTGTGAGGTTTAATAATGCTAAATTTAAAGCGTTTTCCTGTATAATTACACTTTGCAAATCATTTGCTGCCGTAGATTGAAAATTTAACAACTCTCCCTTAGCAATAGATCCAGCCTCAAACCTAGCTACTGCTGCTTCTATTTGTTTGGTACTTATTTCTGCTTGAACCTTTGCTACTTCCAAATTTTCTTTGGCAAATAATACAGTTAAGTAGGTGTTTACGACACTTAATGAAATATCATTTTCTATTTGTTTTAAATCTAACAAACTAGACTCAACGCCAAGTTGAGCTTGTTTGAAAGTATTTGTATTTCTAAATCCATTAAAAAGAGTAATATTAGAATTTAAATCAAAAGAAGCATTAAAATTGTCTGTAGATATTCGTGTGTTACTGATATTATCAATGATAGATCCAAATCCAAATCTACCCGAAGAACTTCCATTCAAATTAGGTAAAAAATTACCTTTTGCAATATCAACATCTTTTTTAGCCAATTCTAAACTTAATTTATTTTGTTGAATAGAAATATTTTTCTGAAGAGCTTGGTCCACACATTCTTTAAGGGTCCAATTTTTTTGTGAAAATGATGCTAATGATACTATTAAAGTAAGTAATAGGATGAATTTAGTTTTCAAAGTTTTATTTTTTTAAGTTCTAGGTAATTTTGTTACAATTTATAAAATGAATTCACTCTATTAATCCAAGATTAAACAGCAATATCTTTCTATAGTTCCTATAAGACGAATAAAGGTAATTTATGTTACACTATTTTACTCTTATTGAAGTGTTAATTTTTAGCGTTCTTTTTATATCTGTATATCACAAAGAATAAAGTACCTATTAACAAATAAGGAAATACCATTAAGTAAGAAATTCCATTATTTACTCCTTCGGCCATAGAAACATCTCCGGTTTCTAACACGGCTTTGCACATTGCGCATTGAGAGGTTATAGTTTGTATTGAAACTAAAATTATAACTGTAAGAACAATAAGGTTTCTTTTTTTAAGCATAATAAGGTGAAATCATAAGGTATACAACGACTCCTGTTATGGCAACATAAAGCCACAACGGAAATGTAATTTTTGCTATTTTTTTGTGTTGAGGAAATTTATCGAGTTTGGCTCTCATATAGGTGGTTAACACAAAGGGGATAACAACTATTGATAAAATAATATGTGTAATTAAAATAAAATAATAAAAATATTTAACCGCTCCTTCTCCACCAAATTTAGTGGAATCTGAAGTCATATGATATGCAATATATAGAAGTAAAAAAACCAAAGAACACCCAATTGCAAAGGTATTTAATTGCTCGTGTAACTTCTTATTTCCATTTTTAATTGCAACTACAGCTGCAATTAAAAGAATTGCTGTTAAACCATTAATTGATGCATAAATAGGAGGTAAAAAAGTTAGTGGCTCAACATTAAATCCTAGTTTTTTTAAATTAACCAAAAATAAACCTGCAACGGCTAATGGGATGACAACTGACAATGCAGTAATTATTTTTTTATATTTTTTTTCTTGTGCTAAATTACTCATTCAGTAAAACTTTAATATCCTCTTTCAATTCTTTTATTTGATCAGGAAAACCTTGTTCTTCAATTGCCCTGTAATACATAATAGGATTTCCATAAGCATCTTTTCTAGAACGAATAAAGCCATTTTTGTCAACCAAGGCAAACAAACCAGAATGTTCAAAACCACCATGCTCTTTTTCACCTTTACCAACATATAATTTAAATCCTTTGTTGGATAAAGCATACACAACCTCATCGCTTTTACCCGTTAGCAAGTGCCAATTTTTATGGGTTATTTTATTATTAATAGCGTAATCATTTAATATTTCTGGTGTGTCTATTTCTGGAGTAATTGAAATTGATGCAATTCCAAAATTAGAATATGTAGCAAATTCATTTTGAATAGAAATCATTTTTTTATTCATTATGGGACAAATGGTCGGACATGTAGAAAAGAAAAACTCCACTAAATAAACTTTACTATTGTATGTTTCATTGGTAATTATATCTCCATTTTGGTTTAAGAACTCAAAGTTAGGCACTTTGTTAAACGTAAAAAGAGCATTGTTTTTTCCTGTCTTTTTATCTACTTTATTTAATCTATCGTCTTGAATTAAATCATTATCATTAATTCTTCTGTCTATATTTCTAACAACATAAATTCCAAATAAAAGTATTACAAAGGAAACACCTACATAAGAGTATTTTTTATTCATAATCCTACTTCTTTTCTATCTGCTTTATTTTTATTTTTATCTTTAAAAGCAGCATAATACTCGTAGTAAAGTACTTTTACGTCGTCTTTTAATTTTGCATTTAATTCTGAAACAGACTCCATATCGTATCCAAAAAGTTTTTCATCTTTAGTTCGGCCCCTTAGATTTCCATTTTTATCAATTAAAAAAGATTTAAAACTAGAAAGGTTTGAAGAAAGAGAATCTTCTACATTAAAGCTACTATATACTGCTTTTATATCTTTGCTAGAGCCTTCAATAAAGTTCCATTTTGCCATATCTGTAAATGCACCAATTTCTTTTTTAAGAACTTGCACTTCTTTTTTCTTCCCTTTTGGGTAAATAGCAATAATCTGAAACTTTTTATATTCTATAAATTTTTTGTAAACCTTTTCATTTAAGTTAAACAAACCCGCTTTGCTTTTGTCTATTTCATTTCCTAAAAAACAGACTATAGATATATTATTTTTAAATGTTTTTGTAGAATCTATGATAGAAACATCTAAAATATTTTTTGTAATTACAGGTAATTTCGTAAAATTATTTTGCCCAGTTGAAAGCAGTAAAAAACAAATTAAAGGGAAAATAAAAAGTAAAAATAATACAACTCTTTTTTTTGATATTTTCATGATTTAATCAACTAAAAAAAGGTGATTGAATCACCTTTTATAAAATTTTAAATTACCATTTTACAAGTGGCCCTAGTGTGCTATTCAAGTAATCTCCTTCAATTAATAATAAGGATACTAAATAACAAATTAGAAAAGTTGCTGTCCAAACTGCAGCACGTCTAAACCATTTTTTCTCACCTTCAAGGTGCATAAACGCCCAAGCAATATAATACGCTTTAATTAAAGTTAAAACAATGAATAAAAAATTTAGTGGACTGGTAAAAATTATCGGAGATAACAATGCGTTTCCTATTGACCCAAAAAAAGTTGGTTCAAAAGCTTTTAAAGGAAAATTTAATATGTCTGGCTTAATGATCCCTAAATATACTTCGACAATAGTAATCACTGATAGAATTCCGAAAACTATCCAGATTCTTTTTAAATTCGATTCGTGTGCGTGTGCCATTTTTGTAATCTTATTTTATGAATTAAACCAAGTAGAAAAAGGTAAATACAAATACCCAAACTAAATCTACAAAGTGCCAATATAACCCTACTTTTTCTACCATTTCATAATGTCCTTTACGTTCGTAAGTACCTAAAATAACATTAAAGAAAATAATAATATTAATTATAATCCCAGATAAAACGTGAAACCCGTGAAATCCTGTGATAAAGAAAAAGAAATTTGCAAATATTGTGTTTCCATATTCATTCACCTCTAAATTAGCACCCTCTACAACTAAATCTGTCTTAGCTAATTGCGCAGCACCCTCTTCTCTAGAAAGTACTACCTTTTCTTTTTTCTCAGCATTTACCAATTCTGATTTTACAAAAATATTTGGATTTGAATTGTATGCATTTATGATCTGATCTATTGAATAGGGAGAAATTGTAGATTCTTCTACAAACCACAACCCATTCTGTTTTTTATGCTGTACCCTTCCATCAGTTCTTTCTCCAAGAACAAAGTCTGACAATGCTACTTGATGGAACTTCATCTCTCCTTCATCGTTAAGTCCATCTCCAGTTACAAATTGCAGTAATTTACCATCTGTAGTTTTAACAGATCCGTACGAACCATTAATAAAGGTATTCCATTCCCAAGCTTGCGAACCTACAAATATTAAACCTCCAATAATTGTTAAGAACATATAAAAAGTGACTTTCTTTTTATTCATTTGATGTCCAGCATCTACAGCTAATACCATCGTTACTGATGATGCAATTAAGACAAATGTCATAAACGCAACATAAATCATTGGATAGCTACCGTGGAAAAAAGGAACGTGTGTAAAAACTTCATCCGCAATTGGCCATGAGTCAATAAATTTGAAACGTGTAAGGCCGTAAGCAGCTAAAAAACCTGAAAAGGTTATTGCATCAGAAACAATAAAAAACCACATCATCATTTTACCATAACTTGCTCCAAAAGGTCTTTTACCCCCTCCATTCCAAGTATTTTTTTCTTCAGAAGGTACAGCAATATTTGCTTCCATATAATTCTCTGTTAATTATTTCTTAATTAGTTTGGCAAAATTAATCATTTTCTATCACTTGATAAAATAGAAAAAGAAAAATAGGTATATCCACAAAATATCTACAAAATGCCAGAAAATCGCTCCCAGCTCAAAGCCTAACATATTTTCTGGTTTGTATTTGTATTTAAAATGATTATAAATAACAACAAAGAGTATAATTATACCTACTAATAGGTGAATAACATGCATAAATGTTATACCAATTATAAAGGATGTTGATACGGTACTTTCTGGGCCTGTAAAAAACAATCCTACACTTTTTAATTCTAAAAATCCAACATATTGTTGCCAAACAAAACCGATGCCTAAAATTAAAGTTACTACAACAAGGACCAATGATAATTGTCTTTTGTCTTGCTTTAAAAATCTTTGTGATAAAAATAATGTTACGCTACTAGCTACAATTAAAATAGTACTTATTAGAAATGCATTTGGCAAATCAAAAGAAACCCAATCGTCTCTTTTCATACTAATAACATACGCACTTGTTAATCCTGCAAAAAACATAACCATGCTAATCATTGAAACCCATAACATAGGTTTCGCTGATTTATTTTTAGCAACAGTTAATTCTTTTTGTAATTGTTTTTCGTTTATCATATTAATGTAAAAATTTATCGACTACATATACAATTTGTAAAACAGTAATATACAAAACACTAGACAACATTAATTTCCTTGCGTCTGTGTTTTGTTCTGTTTTGTGTAATTTAACTCCATAATACAACATAACAACTCCTAATAAAGCAACTATTACAGCTGTTAGTGGATAGATATAAAAAGCTCCTGAAACTTTAAAAACAGGTATGATTGATACTAAAATCATTACCACTGTATAAAAAATAATTTGTTTTACTGCTCCTTTATCTTTTGTATTCATTGGCAGCATATTAAACCCTGCTTTTTTATATTCTTCATATTGTAACCAACCAATTGCCCAAAAATGAGGAAACTGCCAAAAAAATTGAATCATAAAAAGAATACCAGCTTCTATACCAAATTCATCTGTTGCTGCAACCCAACCTAACATAAATGGAATTGCACCAGGTATTGCACCTACAAAAACAGCTAATGGTGTTGCCGATTTTAAAGGAGTATATGCACTTGTGTATAAAAATATTGAAATAGCACCAAATAAAGCCGTTTTTGCATTTATACTATATAAGATGGAAAGTCCTGATATTGTAAATAAAATTGCAATTGTTAACGCTAAATTCACAGACATTCTTCCTGTTGGTAGAGGCCTGTCTTTTGTGCGTTGCATTAATTTATCTGTATCTATCTCTATTATTTGATTATACGCATTTGATGCACCCACCATAAAAAAACCACCAAGAGCTAGTAAAAATAATGTGGTGTAATTAATAAAATCTACTGCTAATAAATAACCTGCAACGGAAGAAAAAACAACACTTAAAGACAAACCAACTTTTGTAAGCTGCTTAAAGTCTGAAATTATAGTTTGCATAGATCTTTTATTCTCTGAAAATACTGTTGAAATCATTACATTATTATTCGTTTGCAAAGATATTTCATAAATATGAATTTACCTATGGTTTTAGATTGATTTTAACTCAAAAAACAAACCCATTAGATAAATTAAGTAAGGAAATAGCTATAAAAATAAAAAATATGATTTTTTATAATAGCAATATTAAGTGTTTATATGTAAAAGAATAGATCTTAAAAATCAAAATACCAATTAAATAAATCTGCTTTAATTCCGGCTGAAAACCAGATATTATTTCCTTCAGGGAAACCTGCTAAAGAGATCTTTGGAGAAAAACTTCTATATGAAAGACCCGCAAAGAAACTTAAATTATTTGATGGATTTAACAAATAGTTCCCTTGTAAATCAACAATAAAAATGTTTGCGGTGTTTCCCTGTGCCAATTCATTTCCAGTATCTCCAAATCTATCCTCATAAGATTGATAAATATCGCCTCCATAACTAACTGCCTGGTTTTGGTAATCAAATCCTTTTTTCCCTAAAATAATTTTTGCACTTCCACTCCATCTATCTTGTTTATATCTTCCTATTGCAACTACTTCCCAGAAATTAGCACCCCATAAATGCCCCATAGGCTGACTGTAATTTCCATAATTTAAAATTGGCGATTTATGTGCAAACGTATAAGGTCTTGCATGGTTGTACTCTAGTTGTAGAAAAAGATTATCTACATTAAAGGCATTAAAATATTTTGCACCTAACTGGTAGGCAAATTTATTTCTCCAGTCACCTAAATTTCCTAAATTTCCAACTGAAAACTCGTCAATAACTAATTGAGAATATAACGAGAGATTATCATTTAATTTATATTTAGTGGTTAGACCTACTATTGCATTTCCTGCATCTTCTCCTCTGTTAAATTCAAGAGCTCTATAGAACATAATTGGGTTCAAAAAACCTGCATCAAAACCTTGTTCACCAGAAGAGATGGCTGTTTCAAACAATCCAATATTAAATTTTTCTGTAAGGTTTATGCTTAGATAATGTGCTGCAACATATTTTCTTGCATGCTCATTTGGATTGGAGACAGTAACTAATGATGGTTCTGTGTTCCACATCCAAATATTTGTGTATTGTAATTTCCAAAAATCAACCTTCATTTTTAAATAGGTTGTTGGCGAAGAAACATCAGAAAGAACAAAAGACCTATAACCATCTCCAATAAAATTTTTACCATTTCCAAACTGAAATTGCATAAACTTATTTGGCGTGTAAGAAAGATAGCCTTCTGCAACAGGGTAATCAAAAGAATCTGTTTTAAATCCTTTTGCTTTTCCTCTACCCGGGACTAAACCCTCTGAAAATTTAGGTCGTGTTATAGTTGATGGGTTTGAAATAAAACTATTTATATAATCTGCAAACCTTCCTTGACTTTCATAAATAGTTGCTGAATAAGAAAAATTATTCCCTAAACCTCCATTAACAGTAAGAACTCTTGAATTATTGTAGGTATAACTCTGACTTGAATTATCTTTTCCTAATTGAACATCTAATAAAAAATCTAAGGTAAACCAAAACTCTTTTTTCTTAACCTGAAGTAAATGTTCATTCCAGATTTTATTTCCAGTCCAACTTCTAATTTGTGGTTTTAGGAATTTTTTCTTCGCTTCTGTTAAGTCATAATATTGACTAACATCTTTATATGTGTATGGCTTGGATGCAGTATGTGTTCCTTTTGCTTTGTGCATTGCATATTCATAATCTACATATCTTTGATGCGTAAAAGGAATATTTAATTGACTGTTATGCTCTAAAAAAGTTGAATCTGCAATTCTATTTTTTTCTACAACTTCTAATAAATCTTCTTCTGGCATTGAGTTTTTAGAAATATTTACGTTACCAATGCTTTCTTCAATAGGGAACGTTATTGGCAATACAAAACGCATTTCTACCGCATGATTGTTATACCAACCTGGAGTAATTCTTGGAAAAACTTTAAATGATCTTTCTATTTCTTTTCTTATTTCTTGATAGGGAGTATTTATATAAATCAATTTAAAATCTCCTTCTGCTGTTACAACAAACACTGTATTTACAGTTCCTTTAAAGTTTTCATTTTCTACAACTGCTGGTGTTTTAAACTCCGCAAAAAAATGCTTCTTTGAGGTAGTTTTAAAGCATTCTTTAATGGAGTTTATTTGATCTCCTTTACAAACATCAAAAATTGGATATCTCTCCGATTGAGAAAATATTATTGAGGGATATAATAAAACTAGGAATAAATATCTTTTAATCATTCTATATTTTTATAATGCTATTATTCTTTAATTGATATTCTTGATTACTCTCTTTACAGGTAGCAAAACCTTTTTCATTAAAGTGTAATCTATGTCCAAATTCACTAACCCAACCAATTTGCTTAGATGGATTACCAACAACCAAAGCAAATGGAAGAACTTCTTTAGTAACAACTGCTCCTGCTCCAATAAATGAATATTGTCCTATATTGTTGCCGCAAATAATTGTTGCATTCGCACCTATACTTGCTCCTTTTTTTACCAAGGTTTTTTTATATTGATCTTTTCTTTTAACAGCACTTCTCGGATTAATTACATTTGTAAAAACCATTGATGGACCCAAAAAAACATCATCCTCGCAAATTACACCCGTATAAATTGATACATTATTCTGCACTTTAACATTGCTTCCTAAAATAACTTCCGGAGATACTACTACATTCTGACCAATATTACAATGCTCTCCTATTTTACAGTTTTCCATAATATGACTAAAATGCCATATTTTGGTACCTTCTCCAATGCTAGAACCATTATCTATAACGGAAGTTTCATGAGCAAAATAGTTTTTCATTATTAACAGTATAGATTTATACGTATGTATTTTTAATTCCTTTTGGTAAATTGTGAAATTACAATTATTTCCTGATTTGCCAACAGAGTAGGTATTTCCTTTTTTAAAAGTTTAGCACAAAAAATTAATGACGTTAAATATTTAGAAAATGAAAACTATCACCCTTTTATTTTATACTAAAAGTAATTGGCAGCACGTACTTCACTTTTACAGGTATATTTCTTTGTTTACCTGGGATAAAACTTGGTATTTTGTTTATAATTCTTAATACTTCTTTTTTCAATTTCACATGAGGTGCTCTAATTCTAATGTGTATAATTTCTCCTGTTTTATCTATAATAAACTGGGTGTAAATTTTATGCTTCCCTGAATGCAATCCTATTTCTTGAGCAAGTTCTGTATCAAAGTTTTTTTGTACAAATTTTTTAATTTTCATCTCAAAACAGACTTTGTTCTCTTCTTTTGATAAACCTTCACATCCTTTAAAAATTGGCGCATCTTCTATCATCATAAAAGGGACATCATTTTCTGGCTCTGGTTCTGGATCTGGAACAGCGGTAATAATTCCTGCATTAATAATTATAGGAGCTTCCTCTTTTGGTTCTTTAAATAAGATTGTTTCCACTAACCCTTTATCTATGGGTGCATCTAGAATAAAAGTATCTGGTTTTGGAATTTCTATTTCAGGAATCACTAAAGGCTCTCTTGTAAAGAGTATATCTTGTTCAAAAGGGATGTAAGTTCTATCTATTGAGATAGGTGCATCTAATACACCAAGAGATTTTACTTCGGTTTGATACTCTAGTGTTACATAGACTACAAAAAGCGTTAAAACGAAGCCTAATTGCATAAATATATTTGAGAACTTTTCTAATTGTTTAATCGGTAGTTTTTTTGAATATTTCATATCAGAGTGTTTTATCGTTCAGTTTTTAAAAAACAAAAAACATGCCAATAAAAAAACCCGACCAAAATTGGTCGGGTTTTACTGTAAATAATTTATTTTTTTATTCTACTTCTATTCTCATTGGAAGTGTATACTTAACTCCAACAGGCTTTCCTCTTTGTCTACCTGGTTTCATTTTAGGCAATAATTTTATAATTCTAGTTGCTTCTTTCTTTAATTTTGGATGAGGAGCTTTCACTCTTATATCTACTATATTTCCAACTCTATCAATTTTAAAAAGCATAATTAGTCTTTTCTTACCAGGAGATAGACCTAATTCGTTTGGTAATTCAGCGTCAAACTTTCTAGCGAAATGCTTTTGCATTTTTGTGTTAAAGCATTTTTTTAAAGCAGCCTTATTTCCTTTACAACCTGGAAATACGGGTACATCTTCAATAATTGTAAAAGGAACATCATTCATTATTTCTTCCTCTTCTGCTTCCTCTTCTATTTCTTCTACTTCTACAGCTTCTGTTTCATCTGTTTCAGTAGATTCTATAATAGTTTCTTCTACTTCTTTTTCATCTTCTACAATTTCAATTTTTTCTGGAGCCGGTGGTGGTGGTGTTTTTGGCTTTATAGGCTCTACCCTTTCAGTAATTGGAATATCTTCTTCCATTTCTGAATTCATATTTACTGTACCAAGATCACCATACGTTTTATCGTATGTTTTCTTTTCCATTGCAGCGTAGGTTACAAATAATGCTAGAACTAGCCCAATTTGCATAAAGATTTTACTGTAATTTTCTAAATTTGATTTCGGGCTTTTTTTAATTTCCATACTAAAGAGTTTTTAATAGTTCGCTAATTTAATTAAATTATTATGTTATGTACAAGTCTTAGTGTTAATTAAATTGATTTTTTTTTGAAATTTGATTAAAAATCGTTAAAGCTAATAGCACTCCAAATGTATTTGCCATAACATCAAAATAATCTCCTGTCCTGTAATCTGTTATTACTGATTGTAAAACTTCAATAATTATGCCATAAATTATACATGCAGTTACAATCATATATTTTCTGCTGGAAACCTTCCTGAAAGAAAACAACCAACAAATTGTTAATATAAAATATGCAAACAGATGTTGCAGTTTGTCCAAATGTGAAACCGAAAAAGAATAATTAGGAACTCTCATCAAGCTTAAATAAGCAATACTAAAAGTAACTACAATAGCTATAATAAAACTACTAGCCTTTAATAAGTTCTTGATATGCTTCAGCATCTAATAAATCAGCTATTTGAGAATTATCTGATATTTCTATTTTTATCATCCAGCCTTTTTCATACGGATCTGAATTCACTAATTCTGGATCATCTTCTAATCCTTCATTAAATTCAACTATTTCTCCGGTTAATGGCATAAATAAATCTGATACGGTTTTTACTGCTTCTACTGAACCAAAAACCTCTCCTTCTTCAACTGTTTCGTCTAAAGTATCTACGTCTACATATACAATATCTCCTAATTCGTTTTGTGCAAAATCTGTAATTCCTACAGTTGCAACATTGTCTTCTATCTTAATCCACTCATGATCTTTAGTGTATTTTAAGTTTGCTGGGATGTTCATGTTGTTCTTAATTTAATTGTTTGTTCTTAATTTCCTAAATTGTAAATTATATTAAAACCACCATTGATTGCCTGTCTCGGAAATGTGGTAGAAATTGCATATTTAGACGTTTGATGATTGTAATAAAACGACGCGGTTAAATTACTATTTAATCTATAATCTGCTGTAAATTTTATGGTAAATAATTTTTGCCCTCCACTTACTTGATTATTATCCTCATCTATAGATCTAATTTGTGTTAAGTTGTCTCTTAAAGAAACATCTGCTCTTAAATTAATATCTCCTTTTAACGTTTCTTTTTTACCTGTAAAACGTGTACTAAATTTTACATCTTTAATTACATAACCCAAACCAAAAACATATTCTGTTCCTTTAATATCAGTTAAAGTACTATTGTTAAAATTCATGGTTAAAGTTCGGTCTCTTTTAACTTCTCCTCTCAAAGAAAATGAGTTT
>Ga0209092_10003897_pt1 | contig 12711 bp, 11 predicted proteins | sample FraStrMetagenome_FD_187446 | JGI IMG/M metagenome (GOLD analysis project Ga0209092, IMG submission 187446) | Marine eukaryotic phytoplankton communities from Arctic Ocean - Fram Strait ARC3M Metagenome (SPAdes) (version 2) | ecosystem: Environmental > Aquatic > Marine > Oceanic | place: Fram... | reverse complement strand
CCTCATCGTTTTCTGCTAAAAGACTACCTAACACTTGCGTTGCTGCTTCTGCGCACTTCTTTTGGTCCGAAATCATATCCTCTCCAGATTGTTTCTGTGCTAAATAGGAGGCGCACTCTAGCAAGATCTTCGATGTCTGAACACGAAATTCGTATCCTGGCAATGCATTGACTTCATCTACATGCTTCAATTCTGGGGCTTGTTTCATATCCTGGTCAGAAATCGCGATCGCGCTATTTCTTGAAAGAACTTCGTTATCTGTGCCTAAACCAACAAGCGTAGCCAGAGATTCGCACCCGACTTTTATCCGCTGGTAAGCACTTAAAATGAATGGAACTGCTTCATCAGGCCTTGATTGGCTTAGCCTTAAGTTTGCAAATGCCTGTAGTGCATCTGGACTTATACCATCATCACATTGCGTTGCTCGCCGTATGCATTCCTCGCACTGCACTTCAGCGTTATCTTCAAAACACAAGTCAGTTAAAAATAAGTCCGCCACACTACAATATGCTCCACATAATTGCTTCAATGCTTCATTGATCTCATTCACCTCTGCAGTCTTTTTCTTCTTGCAATTATTCAAAGATGCCTCTAGAAGTTTAATTCCAAAGCGATACGACATCAATGCCTCCTCGGCAACACTAAGCTGACCTAAGTACAGACAAAACCCCGAGACAAGAATTGCATCCGATAGCACTTCAAATTCTAAAGTAGACTTATCGACATCACTCAACTGATCGCGTGTGCATCCCATCGTACTTAATGCATCAAGAAACATAGCCTGAGCACCAGCAAGATCTCCTAAAGCAACCTTACATTCGGCACAACGACCAAGAACACCCGCCAGTTTTCGTTTTGAGTTTGGAGATGACATCGCTGCAGAGCGTAACCGTTTGGAAGCAGTTGTGAGCATTGCGATCTGCTTCTGTGGATCGGCTACTTCCTTCTCGGCCAATTCGATTAATTCATCAGCAGATCGTTCCTTCGATTTGGTCTTACTGCTTAATTTCTTCATTTCCTTTTGATTCTGTATGAGCCTCGAGCTCGTTGGTCGGGCAAGTCTATTTTTCTTCCCCATTGTTGATCTGTTTGTAAAGAGTAATGTAATGAATCTATATTGAAAATGATTGTGGTTGTGATTTGACAATTTCTGTGAGAGGGAGATACAGAAAAAACACTGTTGAGAAAGCTGAGGAATGGTTGGTAATGGTGGAAGGGGACAAGATTAGAGAGATTAGCTACACAAAACACAAATGTAGACTCTACATGTACGAGCTACTTTAATAATAAAAATGTACCCACAAGTATGTGTTTGTAATTACATGCGAATGAGCTAAAGAGTATCGGTAGATACATTTTGAATTTTGATATAGCTATATATGTTGGTACATGCCATGCATGCTCTACGCTGTACGGGGCAGTTCTATGTTCTATCTTCATTTTGTTCCATCACAATTTTTTGCGAGGATCATTGAGGATTCTTTAATGTTGATGATGACGATGAAGACGTTCCTCATTCGATCCTGCATAGATCTGGTTGAATGAAAGTGCAGCCTACGACGAGTGGGAGGTTTGTAAGCGCGTTCTTCACTTCTCAGGACTTTGGAGTGCAAATGCGGATTTACTCGATGATGATAGTAGCAGTGACGAAGGAGATGTTATGGATGGGAGAGAGGATAAATGGGAGAAAGCCAGAGTCATTATTTCATACGAAGGTCATGGAATAGATGCAAAATCCGATCAAAATGACGTTGGCTCAGGTGTTGGGTCATGCTCAGACAGAGATTACCATGCACCATGCAGCTGTCAATCAATACCTCCAAATCGGAACTTGTAGTTGTAGCTAGAGAACCAAGACAAAGCAAGCTTGATGCAGAGATGAAGGAACTGACGGGACAGGTATGTCATATCCTTGCGACGGTTTAAAATTAAAAAATTGTTGCAGGACTGCCAATCAATCATTGCCAACTGGGGAAAGGCTTCCCAAGGAGAAATCTTCTAGAATAGTTGACGATGTAAAGGCGCATTGGGCCTTTCATTCCTTGGCTCTGACGTCATCTCATGGCGTCAAGTTCCATTGCTGCTTATTTATATTTTACATTTCAGAAGCGGCTACTTTGTGTGTCATATTTCGCCAAGTTTTAGTGGAAATACTTGGGACTTTTGCAAATTGAGGGCCCGTTCTACAAATTTGTATATTTCATCAACTGTATACTTTAGTTGTTAACATCTACTATTGTGATAATAATTTAGAATATTGTTGTTGAGCGTTATTACAATAAAATGCTCCAGCGCTAGCTCGACTCTCGACACGTTTACATATAAACGTCAATAGAATCAACTGTGATCACCCTTCTGATTGCAACAGCGACGTCACCTGCGATACTAGGTCCATCAAATTCTTGAGTAGTACCATCCTTAAAGTTAACAATGTACTTTGATGGAGGCACACGGTAGAGATTAGTCTTATTCGTGTTAAAATAAGTAACCTTCACTGCACTGAATAATAGGAAATCAATAGACAAAACATCCGCATCTTCACCGACATCGCTCTCAAATAACCAGAGAGGAAGAGCAGGTACTAATTGAAGGTTGAGAATGCCGTTGTCATCAACGAAGTATGGTTCGGACCCAATCATCATGAGTGAGTAAATACTCATGAATTCTGCAGTTGACCCGGACAACCTTGCTAGGAACCCTTCGCCGTGGCGATCAGGATCAGGAAATGCCGAAGATGCCATGAAGGAAGAACATTCCATCAATGACCTTCCATACACATTTGGATCCATAAAAGGCAGCATACCACCGTTTTTCATTTCCCAGAAAAATTCTTCAAAAAGACCTCCACGAATTAATTGCAAATAATACTTGTAGCTCATATGAGTCCAAATACTTTGATTTTCGAGCCAACCTGGGCTAAAAGCCATCATTCTTCCCATTGATGGATTTTGTCCCTCCAAACTTGCTGAAATGAAGTAAGCTTTCAGTCCCTCATCACGAAGACCAGAATGTAGGACTTTGCCATACATATCAAGCATCTTTGCTTTGTCATCTTGAATAGTTTTGGAATACCGGGTTGGTCCTTCCAAGAACAGAGGGAAACTGCCAACCTTCATTGCCAATGCATCGACAGTAGGGCGACCCTTTGGTCCGTGTCCCCCGTTCTCTACCCACTTTGTCACGTCATACGAAAAGTAGCAAGGCGAAATACCGCTGTGACCGTCATCACCATATCCTTGCGATCCGATCTTCAAGGCTCGTGCAATACCCAGATCGATTTGAGACATCCAACGTTTGATCATTGCCGACGCGTCACCAGCCGAAATTTCAGTGGTTTTACCAGAGAAACTGTATCGAATGATTGCACGATAATCTTCACGTGCGGTAGCAACGGTATTCCAATAGTCGAACAACTCGGCTGGGACGTCGCGGCTGATATCATCAGCATCCGTATAACCGCTTTCCTCCAAGGTGTCAAGAGCTGCGTTGACTTTGACGATCATATCACCAAGTTCAGAAGGAATGTTAATAGGACGCCCAAACTTCTCTAACACGGAGTTGACATATTTTAAAAGCATCATCAGTTCGTAAGTCTCAGGCATACCACTCCCGATCATACCTGATAAAGAAAAATTAGTAAAATGACAAGAAAGCAAATTGAAGTCTGGCCGGTAATAAGCATTCAATCTTACCAACCAGTCCATTCATCGCGTCATTCCAACCAGGTCGTCCACCCTCATATTCTACTCCCATACCGTACGCGTCTCGAGTGGCATACTTCATACTTCCAAGTAAAAATAACTTCTCAAGAGGAGAACTCTTAAATGCATCCCCATCTTCGCTACTTTGCCAGTTTGCTTCAATTCCTTCACGACCAGTACTTTCATCTAGAAATTTCTTCTGAACTACAATTTTGCTGTTGTCCCAATAGGTAGCGTCGAGCTGCATCACATGCTTGGACTTGTAATCAAATGTGTAATCAAGAATATACTTTTCACTTCTTGGTTTGACTGTTGCAGGAGAATAGAAATATTTCAATTCGTAGTCATACATAACTTCCTCTTCTTTGTCTGGAAAAACCATGACGAATGCTTCGATTAAGTCAATATAGTAGTCCCAATGATCAGCCCAGAATCCAGTTCCATACTGTGCCATTGGAGTGTACTCAGAGTCAGCCATGACAAGGTTGATAAAGTCCCAATTGGTCATTTTGTTCGGAATCCCTAGTTGTTTCATTAACTGGAATAGTTGTCCAGGTCTCACAAATCCGTTACTGAGTATGTCAACAAGTTGATTCCAATGTCCTAAAACTTCAAGCTCAGTTCCAACGGATTTATTTGCGATAGCTTCAGCCTTACTTTTGTCTGCGACCTTGAATGCTATGGCCTCTACAGTTAACGGCTCATAAGCATCCGCTTGGATATATGACAAAAATTCAAGAATGTCAAAACTACCAACACGAGGCTGGAATATAACGTCGTTCCTTCTATTCTGTGCAATATCACGATAGTTACCGGGTCCTTGAGAAAAGTATGTTGGATCAAGCACGAACCAATTGTAATCACGTTCCAAATCTCCATGAATCCTGGAAAAGGTATGAAACACTTTAACTCGCGGATCTTCATCAGTAGATAGACCTTTAGTGCTATCATCGACGTCACCAAGCATGATGGGAATTCCTCCACGAAGTCCATTGTCAAGCATCATCTGGCGAACGTGGCCATTGAACAAATGATTACCAGTATTTGTAGCTACACCCGCTGTTAGCTGGTCAATAATTTCGCGAGAGCGATCTAACTTCGATTTCACGAAACCAGGAGCAGTGATGACATCCTTAATACCAGCAACATCATCAACTAAGTCGACAGCTCCATAAAAGGAGGCAATGGTGACTGACTCGCCGGGACTCAATGTCAAACTGTCCACTGCAGTAAATGATGAAGACGTCGTAGCAGATCCGTATTGCGGTTTTTTAAGGATATCAGCAATTGAAGTGGATTCCAGTTCCCTCGGGTATTCAAGAGAGGTACCATATCCAAAGACCTTGCCAGTGTCGTAGACTATAGGTAATAACGCGTTCTCATCCCCTTCAATGAAAGACATAACATAATGCGCCCCCTGCTCAATTGTAACTGATGCACCATCACTCGGTTCACTGGACATCTTGTATAATGGCATAGCAAGATCATCATTGAAGTGGACAACTTCAAACCATCCCTCCAAAGTCCTTCCAATGTTGGTCAGCATGTTCCACAATGACCCACCCTTGGGTTCGATCTTGGCCAATCCATCCAAAATGGATAAGGTCAGTGGAGAAGTGTCGTCTAAGTTGCGAATGGTAGTGCGACGTACGAAGGCACTAAATGGTTCGTCGGGTAGAAGAAAGTACGTAGCACTAGTTTCCACACCGTTCATGTAATCAATCTCTTGCACTTCCATATCGGCAGTGCCTACATACATGTATCGATCAGGACGACCAGCATCTTCGGATTCATCATCAGTTTTCGCTGTGGCGGGGGAAAATGGTTCAGTCAAGAAACTTACTCCGTCACGCGTCCCTTGCAAAAACGTACGGAAACCCACAAAAGGCGTCAACTGATAAGCCTCATTGGCAGAAGAGTACTGCATGAGAGGTTCATCCTTGCTTACAACGCCAAAGGATGCAATACCCTGTCCACGGTTCACAAAGAAGGACCACATGGGGATACCAAAAATTCCCGCTACGCCAGCAAGAAAATCCGAAAATCCTTTCTTATTGTCATAATCTTTCAGAACATAACGATTAATGTCATCGAACAGACGACCCTCGGGAGGGACAACTGATTTGACGATTGAAGGCGATGCCATACCCTCGATGGGAAGAGGTAACTTGTTGTAGTGGTCATCTCCAGGAGTAAGGACAGCAACGGTGGCTGCTATGGCTAACAAAGCAACAGTGGCATACCTCCACTGCTGATTGCTGTTACTACTGCTTTGCTTGGGTGAGTCTGTATCAAGAAAGAGGGAATCAAAGAAAAATTACGTTAGAATAGAACTTTCAATCAAATCTCTCTCTCTCTCTGTCTTTAGAGCGAGTAGAAGAGGGTAGATGTACACACATGACCACGATCCAGGATAAAGACGAACGGACAAACAATCAAATTTCCACGGTCCATGGATGAGGGAGCGCAACTATCTCAATGGTCATCTCCGTGGAGAAGGCAAACTTGCAACGGCCAAGAGTGAAGATCGAAGCAAAGGAGGAAAGCATGTCATCTCTTCGCCTTATACGATTTAGGCACCCAAGGAAAAACACATGTCAAAATGGAACAATGCCATTACGATCAACTTGTTAGGGGCCACCGATCAACTCACGCACCGATCAACTCACGCACCGATCAACTCACGCACCGATCGACTCACCTCCAGGTTGGATCAAACTGTGCACCTCTTCTGCCTTGAAGCTTGGGTTTTGATAACTCATGATGAAATATCAATCCAGATTTACAAAGTTGTTCCAGTCTTGAATTACTTTCACCTTCATAAATTGTGTGGTGAGATATCGGAGGGTGAAGAAACCAGGGAATGACAATTGACATTTTTGACAACCAATCAAATCAACGATATCTTTTCCAAAGATATTTTGATCCAAATCGATCTGTGTTGATGATTCGTCAAGATTCATTGGCTATTTTAGTTGGGAAAGGTAAAAACTGAACCCGGATGACGTCCAACACCAACCTCAAAGTACACCAATAAATACAGTGCAAACATTTTGGGCAATATGAGTATTCAGCCGACCTCTACGTTAACGCTTTTACTCGTTTTGCTCATGTGCATACCATGGACTTCGGCGTTGACGCTAAGTTTCGTGGAACAATTGACCTTCGGAAATCGATTGAAAGGAATTCAAGAAAAGGTTCAATCGGATTTGGTCGCTCGGAATGTTTTCTCACTGAACAAAAATGGCGGCGATAGAGGCGACGAGGATGCAGCGAGACACACTTTGGTTGACTTAGTTTTAATATTTCCTGGTGCTGGCGGTCCAGATCAGTTTACGTCAGGGTTGCAGGAAAATATATCAAAGGAACGAACTTCGAAGACACAGAATGAACATTGTATTCAAGTGATAGATTGGCGTGAACATCGAGGGTCGTTTGTTACTGCAGCATACGACTCCGAGGCAGTGGGTGAAGCATGTGCTAACTCCCTGCTTCAATATTATGAAGGCGATATAGGCAAAATACGGTCGATTCATTCAATTGGGATTTCTGTCGGTAGCTTTGCTGGGAATCAGTTTGCTCAGGTATGCAAAAGACGGTTTCCCGAATTATACGTTCGTTTGACACTTTTGGACCCATTTTGTTCGAGAGGCATAACTGTAAGAATAAAGTTTGCTTCCTGGCTTCTCTTTATTGAGTTTGCTGATCGTTTTCTAATATTTGGTGCATTTTTGGTAAAACAAAATAGGGAATAAAGTATGGCGCTACAAATTTTGGCCTGAATGTTGATTTTGCAGAGCACTTTTTGAATACGGACGATCCTGTCCCAACTACTAACGACCCTTTACCTAACTGCATTGTGTACGATATTACTTCAAGTGAGAATAGAAAATCATTTAATCTTCCAAAGGTAAATATATCAGGCAAGAAGTGATGTGTTTCTTGACTACTGTGTAAGAGCTCTACCATCATCGATAATATGTTCTTTTGATATACGTAGGGAGAAACTATGCATTGTTGGCCAGTAGCCTATTTTTCAAAATATGGTGCACACTCGCAACTTTTTGATGACAATGGCTTCAAATATGTTCGACTTCCAACTCATAGTGTTGCCAATTCAACAGAAAGAGGTGATATTATTTTCGTCTAAACCATAAGAAGACAATATAGTAACTCTACGATAAGTTTGATGAAAACACATAATTCGATGGTGGATTTTGTTCTGAGAGAGGAAAAGGGTTTCGGTAGTCTACCTGATTTTGCCTTCAGAGTCATACTGGATACCTGAAAACCTATTACACAAAGGAGTAGAGACTTTTGCAACATGGTAGAATCTACTTCGAAGTACTTTATTTAGCTCACACACACTGATATAACTTCAAAATCATCATCATTAGGACTACCGGTAGATGGCACACATCGATGAACGAATTTGCTAAGATAAATATTGTTATTGCTGTAATCTTCAACCTATCACATTGCAGCAGAACACCCGATGACGACAACACTACCACAAGGGATAATCACATTCGTACACAGAACGGTTTATCCTTTTTGATAGTGTGGAGAGCTCGCTGACTCATCAAAACCATTGCGTCACTTGCAGATAAATATGGATACAATGCATTGAAATGAAATAAGGTATGATACTGGTGAATCGCACCTGAAGGCTGCTGTGAGTGACCGTTTAAAGTGGCAAGCCCTTTTTCGAGACTGCCGGATATCGTATTGGGATAAATGCTTAGTGAGTGTGCGAGTGAAACCGAGGCACAAATTCAGTTCTTCTTCTGTATAAGATATTCGGTGATAACGTAAAAAGCCACCATTGAGGGACATACGTACGAGTGAATATTACGATAAAAAATTGAATGTTACTCACTGAAGAGACGGACGACCTAGGCACCGCCTTCGTCGCAGCTGCGCGTCTTTGTAAAAATATATTTTGAGAATCTATGTATATAGCTCATCTACTTTTCTCTCCCAATCATCTCTACGCATCGATGAGTCCTCACCAATTACCTTGATAAGGCTCATGGCATGTTTCCTCTTATATGTCTCAGAATTACTCGCTAGAAATTGAATGCGATCAGCTATAGGATAAAAAAATGCCTTTACGTACAGGTCAACTTTATTGTAAACTTCATCAGCAACCTTTTTGAAAATACGATTGATTAAAGTTGGCGTACTTTGGTAAAGATTCATCAAAATAAACTCACAAGATTATGAACGGCTAGTTGTTCTCGCAAGTGGCCCAAATCTAAGCTCATTGATGATCGCCCCTGAATCGAACACTTATCGACGAATGCAAAACCCTCCAAACATGTTAGATATACAATTGAAGTCAAAGTATAAAGCTTATCCTTTACTGCATTCATATTTTTTACGTCTCTCAAAGCCTCCAATATTCTTCCCGCGATTTCATCGACGTACATATTTGCTCTTGACGGCATCACATCGGAACACCAATCTACATTAAATATATTTGACAAAATACTCAATGGTCCGATTGTTCTCAAACAAGATATTTTATCGCACTGGCGTTGCAAATAACGAAGGGTTGTGATGCGACTTTGAAGTACAGAAATTTGAAAGCTTGATAGAAAATCAGCTAAGACAGCGAGAGAGTCTGCTGCGTGCCATCTTGCAAGAAGGATTTCGTGAGTTTTGAGCTTGGCTAGTGAATGCACAGCCTCTGGGGTAAAGTCTTGATTTTGGCGTGCGTATTCAACGCATTGAATCACGTTCGCCTCCTCTAGCCCTTTAACAGGCACACATATTGAAGTAATGTTTTTTGTATCACAAAGCTCAGCGAGTCGTTCCTGTCGTGACTGCTCTTTACTCAAGCGAATACCAAGAAAATGTTTATCTCCTTTACGGTCAACTTTTGCCTCGGTATCGTCATATCCAATCAATACATTTTCGTTTTCAACGTTACCCGCGCAAAAGTTCAAAACACGAATCATATACATATCTATGACTCGTGACAAATGTCGACAAATGTCATCGTTGACTATACCAGCATATTTCCTGTATGTTTGCCCGTTTGATATTATAAACTCTAGCGGTTTTACGAGACTGACATCTTGGTAGTCCTCTTCTCTTAAGAACGTTACGAACTCAGATTCTATACCTTTCGCAAAGCGATCGAAATTGCTTCGAAAGAGATCAATCATCTTAAAATCCATACCGACATCAATAAGTGAGTCCCTTACTTCTAGCAATAACTCCACCCGAAAAGACTGACTCTCTAAAATCAAGAGGCAGTGACCCCAAAATTCTGAAAAATATTCCTTAAGTAGCTCAAGAAGTGTATTACTTGAAGTCACCTCGATGTAAGATTTATACGTTTCGAGACATTGTAAAATCGATGCGGTTATTTGAACATCCAAAGATCCATCTACATTCGATAGTAAGCGTACCAGCTGCAAAGATATGGCACTTTGAATAGATTTCGCCATCTTGGCATCGTTGCTAGGAAGACGATTGTAAGCATCGAGTATTTGTTTGTACCTTTCGACATTTTGAACGTTCAATATAACCGCAGTACACAATTGGTCCATTAATATGAATTCTAAATTTTTGGCCCTGGAACAAAAGTCCTTCAAGATCGGAATGTTTCCAATGGCATGTTTCCCTTCGCACGAAAAGTATTTCATGAACTCCTTCCCGACAGATATTGACTTCACATATTCTCCGTTCGCTATAAGTTCATGTATCTTCCTTTCGTAGTCATAACAATAATTTATAGTATTCAACAAAGCTTCAAACTTGATTATATTCTCCTTTTGTACCACAGTTTGTTGCATATTGACCATTTTCGAAATTTGGGCGTTTTCTCGCAGGTCAGCTAATTGAGCCATTAAATTCTTTAACTGCATTGTTGCATGCTTCGTCTGCAATGACAAACTATCACCATTCGTAATGGTCTCGATAACCAAATTCCAGTTCTCATATAATTTGGACTTTGTGCTTTCTTCCAAGGATTTGTGTTGGATCTCCATAGATGTAATTTCATCCATGTCAGATTCATCAGAGTCTTTCCCAAGGTCATTGTTGCATCTTAGCAAAGCCTTCATTACAGGATCAAAGTTCTCATTGAAATATTTTGAGTCAGCAAAGGTATTGCCTTCTGAAATATGCAAATTCGCCATTTTTCGTGCAAAATGATCCATCGGAGTTGTTCCAACTGACGCAGGAATGTATTTGTATACATTCATTTTTTCGCCATATGGGTGAGAGCTGTGATATTGCGAAGCTTCCTCCTCCTCAAAATTATCAACGTCAATTAGTGGCACATCATTTAATGAATCGAAAGATAAATCATTCTTAAAGTCTAGCGTTTCTTCACCTCTGGTACCATCCATACTATCCATTCTTGCACACTTTTCCACCCAAGACGGTAATGTGTACCTCAACTGCTCCATTGTTTCGAGAAATATGTCACTAGCTGAAAAAGACATCAATTTCATCTCGGCTTCCTCCAAACGATCTAATGTTTCTTTTTCGTTCCTTACATAGAAATTATATTCGAATGGAAGAATAAGAACGTTACCTTTTCTTCTTTTAATTTTCAAGAAAGATTGTGGCTTCTGAATTAAACGTACCTACTCCGTCGTCGAAACATCTTTTCGTTTGGAATTGGATGTATAAAATTGAATCGAGCCAAATGTAAAATAAATCGCAAAAGTAGCAGCTTTATTTATCTCTTTCAGTACCAAACGCTTAAAGCCCGTACATTAATTTTTCAACTGTTATTATCATTTTCCATCGTAAAAAATATGATATTTGGTGAGGCATGAGACCTGAGAATTTTTGGCGATTTTGTCCCAGAGAAAAAAAAATTGCCCCGGAATCGCTCAACCAGCCTTCCGCCAACAACACAAATTACTAACATTTTACTAGTAAATCATTAGAACAACAGCCACAACATATACAATAAAATCACATACTTCCCGACCACACCAAGCGACAAACACATATCAACGTATTCCTAATTATATTTGTAATAAGATAGGTTGTTCTGGCGTTATATATCTATTAGTTTGAAGCCATTAACAACAGCAACAGCATACACAACGAATTTCCGATACTTCCCGAGCACACATGGAAGACGCTCACAACAGAAGATAACGTTTCCCTCCGCCCCATTCTTCACTCCTCCATCGTCGAAAGCCAATGCACAGAGGAAGGCATGTATTTGTAATTAGGGAGATGAATGCTCTGAATTTAAAACTTTCTTTGATAACAATGGCAGTGAATTAGGCGAATTGGTTTCGGTTCGATATTCGAACTCATGTGACTTCCACAACTTTTACCACGGTGCCATCAGTTTCCTCCGTATTCCAACGCACACGCAAGTAGATCTAAAGGAGCGCTACGAACGTTACTTAAAGGACCCAAAGAATGATCCCTGCCCACGGATCAAGATCGCCAAGTTTCACTTTCCGGAAATTTTTTCGCACTCTCGCAAATGGACTGCACCCTTGTCAATGGAGGAAGTGCAAAAGTCTGGCGTTTATATTAATAGAAGTTATCAAGATAAGTTAGTGTTATACAATAAAGATCTTGGATCAGGTAAAAAGAAAAAAAACAACGATGAGAAGCTATATAGAATAGTGCCTTGTGCAACGCGGTTAGAGGTACAAACAATTGCTACAGCCGTTTCTTCTATTCGCAACAGATCATCGGTAGTGTCCAAAATTACAAAGTATAGACAGAAACAGGCGTCGGAGAAAATATCAACTAAATTGCAAATGTGGGCATTGAACTGGACTTTGAGCTCAGACAATCGCAGCAAATTAAAATGCAATCTTCACAATCATTCTTACTCAAGACATTTCTACATTTTATCGATGTAAGATCATAGTGGCCACTACGCAATAGGCTTGTCAATATCAGTGAACAAAAACTTATTCATGAAGATAGATAGATCCACTCCCATCCGCTTCCCTCTAAAGTCTTCAGCGTTGTGATATTCACTGTTTTTGAAGGTGCCTAGTGCATCTGACCA
>Ga0209092_10003893_pt1 | contig 12719 bp, 5 predicted proteins | sample FraStrMetagenome_FD_187446 | JGI IMG/M metagenome (GOLD analysis project Ga0209092, IMG submission 187446) | Marine eukaryotic phytoplankton communities from Arctic Ocean - Fram Strait ARC3M Metagenome (SPAdes) (version 2) | ecosystem: Environmental > Aquatic > Marine > Oceanic | place: Fram... | reverse complement strand
TTACATGACTATAACTGTAGTAGGCTATATTAGTTACCATTTTAATTTATTTTACTAAGTATTATACATGTACAAAAGATAGAAAGGCATTAAAATGAATTGCACTTACTCATCCTTACATTACTAATGATATCTTTATTGTTGTGCGTTGTCATCGTTCGACGGGTCTCATGTCTTATGGGGTATAGCAAAGAAAACGGGGTAGTGCCCGAACTGGTCTCACTCGTTGGTCTCGCAACACTCTCACGTAGGTTCTACGTAGGTCTCGCGCAAGTGCGACGCAGTATTATAGCAATACACACAGCATATTAGGTAGTAAAGTAGGTATTGAAGTAGATTAACATAGATTGTTGTACATTGACTTAGATTGGCATGGATTAATATAGATTGTTGTACATTGACTTAGATTGTGAGTGATCCATTAGTATCATCAGGATACTCGCCAGTAGCACTAATTTAGCTTCTCAAACTAATGATTTGACAGTGACCATAGATACGCGAAAAAGCTGGAGCCAAATAATTTTTGTTTCTGTGAAATCACAAATCACTACACATCTGGATTAGTTTCACTGTGGTGGCTAATCTAGCCCTGACGGCAGGTGGCGTCGGGAGGGAATCTTACCCGGATTCTTCCGAAGGTTTTATAATAATGTTTTGATGCTTTACATCTAGTTTCTATACTACTTTAATCTAAACATACTATTGATGGCTCTACATGAGCATCCTACATTGTGTTATCAGCCTACATCTACTACTATTAGGTTTGTATCATCATTTATCATCCTATACCATTGCAATCTGTATGTACAGTTGCTTTGGACATGGTATAGTGATTAGACAGCAGTTTCATCTGAACAAAGGGTACACATCGTCCTACTGCTCTACGACCGGCGGAGTACGCGCGGTACACGTAAGTACAGCAAAGTTAATCCACATCCTCTCCAAATATATTTATATATTCACATGATTTCATTTCTTCTTCTACTTTAGGATCGAACCACCACCACAACAACCACCAACACACAAGACAAACTATCACCCTTTTCATTTAATGCTACCATTTTGTTTCTATTTTTGAATTAAAACATAAAAACTAAACATTCTACAATGAAAACACAACCTATTCAATTTCTATTCCTATGCACTTGTACGATGACGTCTGTTATGGCCTGGTCCTCATCATTCTCCTTCCATCAAACATTTACAAACACTCAACTTTATTCTGCCTTGGACGCTGGCAATGGAGATGTCTTACGTAAGAGCAATGGAATACGACCCAGTTTGCATCCCATGGCGATTAATGCTTTGAGTGATGCCTTACTTGCCAAGTCCAGGGGTGAATCCGTGTTTGAAGGCGAGCCGGTGGAGGTGGCGTTGTATGCTGGTAAACTTGCAGCCGATGTCATTGCCAAGAAAGAACGAGCATTGAATGAATTGAGGGATGTGAATTTATCAGGAAGGGTGTTGGATGGTGCTGTAGATGAAAATAAATGGGAGTTGCCTACTATGTTAGAGAAGCAGGTTGTATCGGGTCGAATACTGGGTGTGGTGATGCGTTTGGAAGAATTGGAGAAGAATCTTGTTGAGAAAGTGAAAGATGCCAAGTGGCCAATGAAGTATGGAGCGATGGATTCGTTTGGTGTTTTGAAGTGTGAGGTGGAAACATGTGATCTTGGCGAAGGAAATGAAAGAGAATCAGGTGGCAATGTAAACGATCGAGTGAAGATAGATCCTTTATTTCGCATGTCGCGGGCAGAATGTCTGTTGGTAATATTTATGAATGAAGTTGAACGGCCGCAAATTGAGCAATCCAGCGATATTATTCTTCCAGATGAAGGAAGAATTGATTTCATCGATGCTGACAGGTTGGAAGTGCTTGTAAGTAGTTAAATGATATACCTGGTCAACTTGTTCAAAAGAAACCTTTCGATCGTCATAAAATAATCGGCTATGACATTACCGTAAAAAAATTGATCTACAAGGTTGGAAGTCGGGGATATAACCATTTGGTCACCAAGCTCTTCTAGTGACGTAGAGAACATCTTGTCATCATTATATTTCAGTATTTTTAAATAGTATTATGTTCAAAAGATGATTATTTGTTAAAATATTCTCAATTGAGGATGTTGATTGAAGAACTTCGTAGCTCCTAAATACAAAATTCCAAGATGTTGTGAGATCATTCAATAAAATGGTGTTGGTAACATTTATAATGATTAATATATTTTTGTAATTTATTTACAATACTTATTTGCACACTTAAAAGTTAACGGAGTGTCAACATCATGAACATATTTACCTAGAGTAATATTAATCATTAGAAAATTTATTTAATTATTTGAACAGAGAAATACCTTACAAATACGTCTTTCTGATAAAATCGCAACGTTGTAAAATCATCGGAAACTTCTTAAGTAGAATCGGTTCGGAAACACTATAGCAATAAATTTTTCATCAAGGGTAATATGACTGATACCCGTCTTAAATTTTGTATACTTAGATTAGGCAGACGTTGATACTTGATACCTCCGCACTTGATATTATGATTTCAAAAAGATAAAATTTCACAATGGTATTCGGTGATTTTATATGTGTTATTTTCCGAACCGAATACATGTAGTCCATTTCGATGCTACAATACTGAAAGAAACCAAATAGAAAGGATGACTTTTGTTTAGTTGCATCGAAAGTAGGTGTAGAGGGGGCTTAATCAAGGCGTGAGGTTCATTCTGATGGAACGAAAATATAGCATGCTTTAGGTGCCGTTGGTGGAAATGAAAGATACCAAGAAATGTCGCAATAATGATGTTATCTATCGTAGCGGCACAATGGATGATTACAGTGTACATTAGTAGCTCGATCAAGAGTGTATATCATGCGAAAAAGGTATTTTTGTTCCCCTATTATTACAAAAAAACTTGTATCACTTCTTGTACTCCAAATACCGACAAGCGAGTTTTCTATTGCGATTCGCTATCCTCTCAAGAATGGCGAAAAATAAAAAAAGTATTATGTTTCTTTTGCTACGACAGAAAGGCGGTCAAATTAATCGAAAGAAGTTGTCAGCAATTCGTTGAGCCTTGACTATATTGTCTACAATTACAAAAAGTTTTACGAGTGTTTTTTTCATTCTCCTAGCTACGTAATCAATCGTTATTTATGATAAATTTGTTTCATTCCACAATGGTTCACGTGAGAAAGTATGCAATTTTCGTACTTATCACTATCTACTTGACGTTGCCATACCGATCAACTATTCGTAATTCAAGGAATAAAGCATTCAAATTTAAGTGATATTGGAAGCCTTCATTCAGCATATAGCTCTAATCATTTTTATTCAATTTGTGTGTGTAGAACAAATGCTGTTATTCATCTAATGTTTATTTCATCGCCCGCCAATTTCATAAACATGTCGTGACAGTAAGTGGAATGAACTCAGTATCGATGAAGCACACGATCATGAACCAAATGATATAGCAAACAATTCCTATGTGATCGATTTGACAAAAGACCTTCATCCTAACGAAAAATCGTCGATGAAAAGCTTTTTGTACGAAGTATGACACTCTTATTTTCATCTCAATACAATCGTTAGGTTCTCTACTTCAACGAGGTTCTCTGTACTACCGGTAGTGTCGGTCATTCGGCTAAATCGATATGGTACTTGGTACTCTGGTTGGATCTTCAAATATTGCTTGACATTTATAGTCTCTAAATAATTATCTCTCTTTAGAAGTTCAAATCCTGCAACTACATACTACAAAATGTAATAGTACTTAGCTTTTTTCGTAAAAAAGTTTTTTGCTTTAGAACGTACGAGTAGAACCCACTATAGTTCTACGTACATTGTACTGGGAAAAGTCTAGATCAATCCGTTCAAAAATATGAAAATGACGCAGAGAACGCATTTTACATTTTACATATGGCAACGCACATCCAGAGAATACATGTGTGCGTAACAAAAAGAACCCCTCTACCATGGGAACCCATGGGTAAAACAATTGCAACCCACAACCCACAAAAATTTTTGTTACAGCAGCCAAATCTTACAAATTTCACACGGGACAGACGACAGACCAGACGATACCAAGATCATGCCCATTCTACTTGTAAAAAATAAATTACCACAACAACAAGCTGAATCTTCTGCCAAGAAGGCTGGAGAAATAGACCAGAAGCCTTCCGCGGTCACAGGTGCAACCTCTGACAATTCTACTAAACCGGAGTTAGCGCGCGGTGGTGACAACGAACAAACCAAAAAATCAAAAAAGCAACGCAAATCCCGCTTCGCGTCGGCATATTACACTACTGCACTGGTTTTGCCTGCAGATCAACCATGGAATGTTCGAGTTGCTCCAGTTGCCAAATTCCGGTCACCTACGGTAGCATTAGGCCTAGCCTGTGTGCACGTAACTGACAATACTAATTTAGCCAATCCCTTCAAGCTGAATGATGTGATTTTAAAAATAAACGGAGCAATTCTATCCAATACTCCAGTCACTTCCGCAAAAGGAATGTTGAAGAAAGAAAGATCCAAATCAAAAGGTAAAGAATGTCGCTTGGAAATACTACGACTCAAAGAAAGTCATAGGGATGATCCGACAGTCAATAAGAAAATTCCAGTCAAGTTAATTCCTTCAAAACTAGATTTAAATTTCAAATCTAATCACTTCTCCTCTTCATTGGGAGAGGATCATGCCCGTACCATCGACGAACATGTGGATCATAATGGCGACGACGTGCAGACTGTCATGCCAAAAGACACTACACTCACACTGGCACAGAACAAAGAAGAACATAAGAAAGGACACCCTCCAAAAATGGTAGACGCTGCATGTCAAACGGAACCCATCACAATGACGAGCAGTTGTACGCAGACATTGAGCCCAACAAAGCCAACGTATGCATCAACTTACGTACAGACAGAAACCGAAACTTTACGCAAAGAAAAAGAAACGAAAGACAGGAACGCTCATCCTCGAATCAGTCAAAATCACAATCACGAAGATAGTCACGAACCTGAACGCAAAAGATCGAGGTTGATGACGACGGATACCACAAGTTTGAAGTCATCCTCCTCACAAAGACGTCATGCCGGTAATGAACCAGGATCCATAATGCAGGAACAGGAAGATGACAGTCCTACCGTATCACAATATGAACGATCATCCGTAGAAATAGCTACAAGCTTAGCTGCAACTCTGACTACAAACACTATTAAGGACAAGGACAATATTTCGGAATCCATATCTAATATGAATCCGACTTTGAGTAAGAATTTTTCGTCATTGCCATTTGATCCTGCCACTGCTACTACTTCTACGAATTCAACAACAATGCCGAATGAAGTTAAAAAAGAACAAGAACTAGAACAAGAAAAAATTGTAGAATTGGATATGTTAACGAAATCGAAACGAAGTCAGAGTGATGACGATGACGTTGGCGATGAGTACAGCGACAGCAGTAGCAATAATAGTAGCAGTAGCAGTAGCAGTCCAAAACCTTACACGGAAGAAGAAGAAGTTGAGGATCTAAATATACGAAGAACCACCACCCGAAAACGAAAATTCATGTCCATGGCTAGAGCTGCTGTAGAAGAAAAAGAATCCAGCAAGGGTGAACCTACCGATGCTCGTCTTAAACGAAGTGCACTACGTTCCAAAAACAACGTTGTTACTGGTCTTGCTGAAGATAAGGCAAAGATACCCCTCCATGAAGAATCCGAATCATCCAAACCAACAATATTATCCCATCGAGAACTTGTCACCGAACGCGACCGCGAACACGTAGGCGAATACCTGTTACTACTCATGAAACAATTTTTGAAATACGATGCTAGCAGTCACAATAATAAGCGCCGCTCCAAAACTTCTTCGAGTGGAAGCTTTTTTGATAACCGAGCACTCATGGCACGTATGGTATGCCGACACTGCGAGAACAGTGTCCGACCGTATTGCTTTACTCCAACTTCACGAAGTTTAGGCAGTCGGTTTAAATCAAATCATGCTCACTTTTTGAAATGTAGGCGTTGCCCGAAGAAGGTGAAGGAGGATTTGGAACGTTTGGAGAAAGCACAGACACAACAGTGGGTAAAGTGTCGTCAGAACGCGGAGAGTAAGTTTTATGAACGGGTTTGGGCCAGGTTGAATTCTTTCGATCCAGCGGAATGTTTTGAGGCAACAAGCGATGAGGAGAGTGACAGTGAATAGTTGTGGTTGTTGTAGGTTGTTGATTTTGGTTGAATGTTTGGGAAGGGGGGATGGAGGTATTGCATGGACATATTTGGAACTGGATATAATATCTGCGGACGGTTGCCGTAATGTTGCGGTAGAAGACGGACCTTACTTATGGATGATTTGATAGTACATAATAAAATTCTGTCAAATTGTTGTTCAGTAGCCAATCCATCAAACTTTATTGTTTTCGACAGTTTTCTTTGTTTCGATTTTTGGCATTATTGGGTATGTTTTAGGAAGTCACCACATCTTCTATTAAAAAGTCGGGCGTTCTTTTTATCATGAGATGTTCAGCACTCATGAAATCATTTTTCAAAAGAAGGGAAGCATGTGCATGTCTTTTAAGATTTCTTTACAAATCATAACCTACGAGACGCTGTGTAGTAATTGCCCATGCAATACTTTGAACATGATTATATAGAGTGATCATATTGGATGGAACCCATTCAAAAACCAGAGAAGTATTTATAGGAAAGCAGAACGATCGCAAAAATTAAGTAAATACATGCACTAGCACATTAGAATTGTGCAAATTCAAAAAAGGTGAGAAATCAACAACAAAAGTGATCTGCTTTGTGCGGAAAAACATTTTAATTTAATGACTATGGTACAAGAACATTCTACTTCTTCAGATGAATGCATCAAAGTTGTCTTCAGAATCAGGCCTCTTAACAAAAGAGAAACTCAAAATAGAAACGAAATGTACGTGTTATCACACAATTTTGACCATATTTGGTTTTACACACTTATTTTTAAACATTGTTTGGTTCATGTTAAGAGTTACTCGAGCTTTTCGAGATCGTGGAGTTATACAACTAATAAACCCATCATCTCCTGATGCTGAGACACCAAAGGAGTTTACGTTTGACGCTGTGTTTGATGAAGAATGTAGTCAACGCCAATTATATGACGTATGTGCTGCACCAGTTGTGCAAAGCGTTTTAGAAGGATATAACGGTACAATTTTTGCATACGGTCAAACTGGTGCGGGGAAAACTCACACTATGGAAGGCGATGGAATGCGTGATGAACTCAAGGGAATCATTCCTAATGCTATCCAGCACATATTTGATCACGTTTCCCTTAATGGCAATGAAAATGGATCCAGGAATAATGTTCAATTTCTAGTTCGAGCATCTTATTTTGAGATATATAATGAGGAAATACGTGATTTATTATCCGACAATTCGGATAGTCGTTTAGAGCTGCGTGAATCATCCGACTCCGGAATTTATGTGAAAAATTTAAAGTCTTATGTTGTCAAATCCGTTCCAGAAATTGATAAACTTTTGCAAGATGGAAGAAAAAATAGAAGTGTTGGATCAACAGCGATGAACATGGGATCTTCAAGATCACATTCGGTTTTTACCATCGTAGTTGAACAATCATGCGACACGAATGAAATAGACATCCAAAGTAGTCATAGGGGAATGATCCGCGTTGGTAAATTAAACTTGGTCGATTTGGCTGGTTCAGAGCGACAGGCAAAGACTGGTGCTATAGGTATGAGGCTTAAGGAAGCCACCAAAATAAATCTATCCCTCTCAGCATTAGGAAACGTCATTAGCGCCTTAGTAGATGGTAAGTCTAAACATGTACCATACCGTGACTCGAAGTTGACGCGCATATTACAGGATAGTCTTGGAGGAAACACTAAAACCGTAATGTGTGCAAATGCTGGACCGGCTGATTACAATTATGACGAAACTTTGTCCACTTTGCGGTATGCAAATAGAGCTAAGAATATCAAAAATAAGCCCAAAATCAATGAAGACTCAAAGGATGCATTACTTCGCGAATACCAAAATGAAATTCTGAGACTACAAACACAATTAAATTCCCTTTCATCTGAAATTTCGCCAGCATCATCGAAAGAAGAAATGAAAGTCACTGACGAAGAGTACAAAGATTGTCCTAATCAACAATCAGAAATAAAACAAAATATAAATGAAGATAGCGGCAAAACGTACGAGGAGCATCAAAAACTACAACAGAAGTTAAAGGAAGAGAGTGCAAAACGAAACAAAATGGAAGAGGAACGTAAGGCATTGTTTGAGAAGCTCACTATGCTGGAAGAACAGGTAATGAAAGGTGGGAAAATTGTTGACATGGCGACGAAGCAGGAAGCGGAACTTCGAAAGGTACAACAACATCTAGTCGCGCGAAAGGAAACCGAAAAGCGTTTTGCCAGGGAAATGGCTGCACAAGAAGAGATGAATATACAGCTAGAAGGAAAGTTCGACTCGATTCAAGAAGAAACCCGAGCTAAGTCAAAAAAGTTACAAAAGGTTTGGTCGAAGTATCAACAAAGTATTTCTGAGATAAACGATCTTCAACATGAATTTCAGGAAGAACGCGACGAATTTTTGAGTACGATCCGCTCACTAAATAAAACTTTAAAATTGAAAGAACTAATTATATCCAACTTTATTCCGACTGAGGTGAGAATGAACATTGCCAGAGCTAACGATTCAACGTCAATTTTCTCTTCTGATGTTGAAGATGTCATGGAACATATACACAAAGTATGCTTTATATTATGAAAGCGAAGAAAATGGTGGTCGTGCAAAGTGGAATGAAGACATCGAAGAATGGACACTTCGTTCACTACATCTTTCCGGTAATGCTTTGAGAATGAAACGAGAGACGAGTATAGATGGGTTACCTCGACCTGAAACTAACTTTGCAAAGGAAATGAAAAAAGGGAACCATTTTCATACAAATCCAAGGTATAAGTATAAAAATGTAATTCATCTAGAACTCGAAAATAATTTTAAGGAAGTCGACGAGTATGTCGACTTAAAGCAAGGGTATAAAAAGCGCATCGAAGATTTGTTAAACTTTTCAGTTTTATCGTCATGCAGCCAAGACAAAAAACCTGGCGCTTCTAAATTGCAAACAAGTGACATAAATAATCCATATTTTTGTTACGATAAGAAAACATCAAAAGGAGACGGCTTGGCTGTAAGTAAAATGTTTTTTATGAAAATCTTTTTCTCCTATCTATGTTCGAACGATTAAACTTTTATCACTTGATGTTTTAATAAAGAAACATGAGCATAAATCCAGAAAGAAGCGCAATTCTTGCGAATTTTTACTTAATTAGGATCCATAACATTTCGCCATTCGGTTGTTGTATGATTGTCGACAAAGATTTCCTCGCAGAGTCAACAGATTTGATGCAATTGCTCGTATCGATATGCTATGGTCTGCACAAACTATATAATTTTGAATATCGTTGAAGTCGTTGTTGTAGCTTTCACTCAAGTCCAACCTTGACGATGTAATTGTTGCTCTTCATAAGCTTCCACGAATAATGATGATTCAAATCACAAACGCAGCTCATATTATCTCATCCTGACCCAAACCAGCAATGTATAGTCATAATGTAAGCATGCCGATTTTTCCATGTGTTAGTACTCTTTTGTATACGTGCTTAGATTCATCGTTCTCCTCCAGACCGAGCTCCTCTTTACCACACTCCGCCAACATGACAACATAAGTCTACAACCAGGTCGCGTATATCGGCTATCGACCACCCGCTAACCTTATCCATCTCGAAAAAATCTCTAACCCCTAAATAGGAAGAATAAGCTCATAGGCGTCATCCTCAGCGAATATAATTACACCGCGAGATACGAGACCCCGCGTCAAACCTGGCACATATGACAACACCACTACCGGCGATGCAAAAGATTTCGCAATAGCTCATATCAACAAATACAAGCTATATGATACCGCTTTACTGTGCCTTTCAAAAAATAGTCAAATCCATACATCCTTATCCAAAAAATGCTCATACACACTACACGAGGGTAAGCCCTCAAGCTCTTCTCCTTCACCGTTGCAACAAACGTGGTGACCTCCACTACATCGATGCATTCACCCGCTTCTCGTATCTCTCAGTACTCATCGAAGAAGCTAAGAAAACTAAACGTGCTATTGTCGTCATCACCACTGTCTCTGTCTCATTAACACCGACAAAACAAAAAACACGTTTAAAATAAGCCTATACCCATTTTGCACAATTGGGTAGAAGACATCATGAATTGCATCACATACGATCCCATGTCCACTACAGCAATAATTAACAACAGTGACCTAGGAATCTCATCTGTCCAAACGAGAAAGAGAATCTACTGGCAAAAATTGAGCAAAATATTCAAATACTTTTTGCTGTCGTATTTGCTCGTTTCTCATTGATCTCGAAGACGACAGTGTCGACAGTGAGAATAAAATAGGACTTGTTGTTCTAGTCTTCTAATCTGTCTCGAGCTTTTCGTTGCACCGAATATCCTCGCCAAACACCTGACTTTGGCAGTTTTGATTTCCGATGAATCTTTAACGTGCTTGTGGCCTCTTAATCTTATTTGGACACTATATTCAACTATTTAACCCTTTTGATAATATCTACTCTTATAACCGGATACCATATTTGATTGTTGAAGATTTGCATTCATATAATTAGAATATGCAATATATTTGCTTATTCATTATTTCGAATAATCTCTTTTGATTATGCCATCAAAGACTGCTTCAACCATATCGCATGCATAATTTTAGATACGTAAATGACTATCACTCGTGAAATAAATGTAATACTGGAGATTTGATGTTTCAAATACTTTTCGAATTCTATTTTTTTTAACGGCGATTTCTGTATCTAGAATTTTACGACTTCACTATCCTGAATTATTCGTATCTTCGACGACAATCATACATGTGACGATAGATATGATTTATCCAGAAACGTTCGTCGTAGGGTTTTTCTTCCCGATAAAGTGTCGAATTCTTGATGAAAAAGCAAAAATATAGTGAAGTCGAGAACAATGAATAATGCTATCTATTTATCATAAAAACGCGCTGAATATGTTTGCAAGTATTTAACTATATTAATTGAATTGTTGCATGAAATATTTCTACAGCGTTGCTGTATTGATTTTGATTGTTAAACCTGAATGATTCTAGGGCAGCAACCAATTCATTAACAATAAGAGAATACTCATGACTGAAATAAAGGTTGCCATATAATGTTTACTCGATTTCGCACGATTTTTAGCGCTGACAAGTTGTTCTTGTCCCTTTTCCATGTTGTTTTTTGTTTCACTAGTATTGTCGTAAACTGCAATCACATCATCCTGTTGCTCTGAAACTAGATTAGAAAATTGATTCAATAAAGTCGTGATCTCCATCATCTTTTGCTCAACTGCCATCATATCTGACAAAGCCGTGCTCTCTTTTTGTTCCTGCACTTGCATTTGCTCCATCATCGATACCGAATGTTGTTGGTCTTCGCTGATATGATGACGATAATTTAGATCGTCACCATGATTTTGCTGCTCTCTCACTAAGTTGAAATCATTTTGACTAGTACCATCCAAATCATAATCTGTAGAACTTTTATCATTATTTGAAATATTCTTAGATCGCAAAGAAGCACCATTACCTTCTGTCCCTAATTCCATATGATGAGTAACCGAATCTGTTGTACCATGCGAATTGTTTACTTCACCAATAACAGCACTACCATCTTTTTCGTCTTGCATCATAACATTCCCCACACGCATTTGATTCAGCTTCACCTCGTCACGAATACGCTCTTCTCGTTCTCGCCGTTCCCGTTGCATCACCGACAACACACTCGCTACATCTTCTCTCAGACATGCCAAAAGACATGCAACAACCCCCGCTCGATGATCCGACACACTTCTATTATATTTATCCACATAAAACGAAGAACGATGCCCTTCGCCCTCATTCTCATCCTCCAAAGTCGCATTACGCGCCATCATACTAGAACGCAACCTTTCAATTTCATTCGCCGTACGAACTGCAAAGGACGCCACATTCGTCTCAAGTTCCATAACATTTTTATTTCTCCAATTGAAATTATAATTTGGATCGAAACGGTTACGAATATCATCACTTGTATTTTCTTCTTGTTGCATCTGCTTCAGCTCCTTTCGTAACAAACTTGACATTTCATCGATGGAACATTTTAAATCCTCGGAAGATTTCATGAAACCATTGGTATCCCATTGGGACTCATACGGAATCCGGGAAGAAGAAAGTGATGGCAAAAGGTTAATGACGGGAGGCATATCGAGGGTGGTACTTTCGTCCGTCACGTGATTGGAGCTGGAATTGTTTTGAAATTGAAATTGTCGACAAGTTTGTATCCAATCCATCATTCGATTTTCGCTCGTTGCTAGGATTTGGATGTTGGGGTTGTGGTCATCATCATCTACGGTAAAGGTGGATTGATTTGTCATTGTGTGTTTGTGTTTATTAATACTCTCTATTTTATTGTGTATAATTTCGTTGTTTTAGTGATGAAAAAATGGGAATGTGAGGCAGCTTGTGTGGATAAACTTTGCTGTACTTACGTGTACCGCGCGTACTCCGCCGGTCGTAGAGCAGTAGGATGATAAGTACCCTTTGTTCAGATGAAACTGCTGTCTAATCACTATACCATGTCCAAAG
>Ga0209092_10003892_pt1 | contig 12719 bp, 8 predicted proteins | sample FraStrMetagenome_FD_187446 | JGI IMG/M metagenome (GOLD analysis project Ga0209092, IMG submission 187446) | Marine eukaryotic phytoplankton communities from Arctic Ocean - Fram Strait ARC3M Metagenome (SPAdes) (version 2) | ecosystem: Environmental > Aquatic > Marine > Oceanic | place: Fram... | reverse complement strand
CCCTAGACATAAGAAAGAGCAAAGCCTTGTCAACCTAAGACTGTAAGTTTCCTCGAGAAGTTTCATTCTCTTCCCCGAGAAAAAGCGTAAAAAGACTGTAGCAATGTCGTTGCTCCGCGCGTGACAACGCATTAATTCGCGTGCGTGATCAAAGGGTTAAACTCGTCGATTGAAATCCTTTCCTGCTCGACGTTTGGCTCCAGAGCTTCCAAAGAAACATTTTTAATCAAAATCATTGAATCTGAATTTTTCAGTTATTTTAAGATAAATTCGGAAAATTTTACCCTTTCTTCTCAAATTCTGAAAAACATCCAAAATTTTTTTTTCGATTTTAAGAAAAGCTTCGGAATTTATGTCAGAAAAATCTTCCTTCCATTCAAGTTCAAGATCGACAATTGTTTTAGTTGAAAAGATTTTTTTGAAATCATCGGAATTGTGTTTTGCTGTAAGAGCTTGTGTAGTTGTTGTTGTCGTTGTTGTTGTCATTGTTTGGTTTTGAATTTTCGTAGAATCCGTTGTTGTTTCTTTTGTCAGAGAAGCTGATTTCGTTGTTGTTGTCACTGAAATATCATCAATTTTTGAACTCGGACTTAAAATCTCGTAGAAATAATCCTCAATTTCTGGCAATTCTGTAACGTCTCTTGAATTTTCTGATTCAAAATCATTGTTGAGCAAAATCTCTTCATCTTCAATTTCAAAAATGAGTGACGAAATATTCGTCTCGACTTGTTCCTCGACTTCCGCATTTTCAGCTTTTTGGTTTTCAGCATATAATAAATTATAAAACATTGCTTGCAGATCGTATTTGTCAATTGACAAATCTTTGCATATGTCCAAGCCTGGGTAATTCCAGTCAATATAATTATCAAGATTTGGGAATATTGTTTCTGCCCACTCTCGTGCTGGATCTTCTTTTGTTAGAATACGATCACGGATCCAATCAACGAAATATTTGAGAATCGACGGATTCACGCCGGACTCAATTGCTTTTGGTGCGAGAAGCCTTTGTGCGATTCTGTCAACCTAAAACGATTGAAATCTCGTTTTAAAAATACGATAAGAACCTCTTTTTGCTGATCAAAACCAGTGAATTGTTGCTGAACGGAGCCATCAATGACCAAATGAGCCTTAAATATATTTGATTGACAAATTAGAATATAAAATCAAACTTTTGTCATGCTTTTTTCACACCCAATTCGGACGTGTTCAGGCTCAAGAGATTCCAAGTAAACATTTTCAATCAGGGTCAATTCGAAATCTAAATCTATTTTATTCTAAAAAGTTTTAAAAATTTTTACCCTTTCTTCTGATAGCCAAAAATGCATTTGAAATATTTTTCTCTATCTCGAAAAAAGCATTCGTATTTCTGTCAGAAAAGTCGTTTTTCCATTCAAGGTCAAGCCCGACAATTGTTTTTGTAGAAAAGAAAAGTGATTCCTTGAAATTATCGAAATTTGTTTTCGTTGTAAAAGCTTGTGTGATCGTCGCTGTTGATGATGATGCTGACATTGTCGCTGTTGGTGTTGTGCTGAAAACTTTGGTGGTTCTCGAAGCTGAATAAACAGCATTGTATGACCCCATTCGGACCCCTGATTCTTGCATTTGCGGAAAAGCTAAGCGCTCCTCTTCTTCATCTTCTATTTCAAATATAAGTGATGTAGTTTGCGTCTCGACGGGTTCGTGGACTGGCGCATATTCATCTTCTTTGTTCACGGCATTTAATATATCATGAAACATAGCGTGCAGATCGTTTTTGTCAATGTGTTTGTTTTCTTTCTCGAAATGACGCCAAATATGATATTCTTCAAGGTATGGGAAAAGCATTTTTGACCAGACAACAACCGGATATTTAAATCTCAAAATAAAATAATGAATATAATTCTTCCAAGAAGCAAGTGGATCCCCCAATGTAAGAAGTTCCGATATTTTTTTTGTTTTTGATGTATCTGTTGTTGATGGCGCTAGCGTTGTTGAAAATTCCTTGAATTGGATGTTTTCAGACATACTTTTCCCGTCAATTAATATTTTGAAAAAAAAAGCTTCCATGTTGTTCACTTCCATTCTTGGAACGTCAGTGCCTGGATCAAAATGTCGCATGAACAGAAATATTCTTTGTTCGAAGGCAAGCTTGGTTATAACTGAAGGATTTTCATAAAAAGGGCTCAAAAGAAACTCCCAAAGATTTGTATCCCAAAAAATGATTGTCGACGGATCTTCCACCACTTTTGGTCGGTTGTTATTTCCGCGATAGTTTCCGCGAGATTGGAGCGAGTCGTCAGCCAAATAAACTGATTCCGTAAATGTCTCTGGAAAATTTTCATCACTTTCTAAATCTGACTGAAAAGAGCCACGAGCAGATGAAAAATTTGGAATTAAAAAAAAGAATAATTTCCTCATTTTCTGATAAAGATTTCTGTGTCAAGGCTTTACGTACCATTTTATTCAATACTTCTGCTTCTTTTCAGCGCATAAATAGCAACAAATCTGCCGCATTGAAACTAAGGAAAATCTGGGTATGATGAAAACACAAGAGGACGAGAAGATTTCCTTAATAAGCTACTGGCCCATCTCAAATACAAATTTCAGCAAAATTTCTACGAAATCATTATAATAAGGCTTCTGCTTATCGAAAATCATCATTTTTAGGATCCTGCGGGGGGCCCCAAAGAACGGCTCTGTCTGTATTTGAGAGACTGTATTGATTCCCGTCAACGGTGGACAATTTAAGCAGTTAAACTTTTTCTTGCGTGAAATAACAAAAAGCTGAAATAAAGCAGGTTGCCTCAAAGAATTCTTGCGCGTGTGGAAATATTAAAATATTGACCGTTTCGATTTATTCAAAATTTGCAAATAATCTAGAGCAGGGATGTAAATTATTCTTTGCTTTTTGAAATATCAAGAATCGTCTTTTTTAAGAAATAATTCGACACATGGAATTTTAATTTTAATCAAACTTTATTGTCGTACACAAGTGTTCAGTAAATTAGAAAGCAGATGTTTTAGATCGCATCTTTGAGAGGGTGGACTCAGCCATGTCAGCTCGCTCCTCGGCTTCGTCGAGCTCGTGCTGGAGCTTTCGGTATCGAGACATATTCTGGGTGGATGCTTCTTCCTGCTCCTCAGCCATTCGCTTGAATTGCTTGACCTTGAGCTGGAGCTTGTCAGCCTGGTCCTGGAGACGGGAGAGATTCTTCTTGTCCTCTTCACCGGCGTATACAGTCTCCTTGACCTTTCGCTCCATCTTGCGGACGGCCTTTTGGGAGTCGACGCCTCGTCGTCGCTCGTTGTCAAGCTCAGATTCGAGTTCTCGGAGTCGACCCTCGAGTTTCTGGACGTGCTTCTTGCCGCCCTTAAGAGCAACCTGTTCGGCGTCGTCCAATCGAGCCTGGAGCTCCTTGAGCTGACCTTCTTGGTTCTTCTTCATTCGCTCGAGATGAGCTGAAGCATCCTGCTCCTTCTTGAGATCCTCAGCCATGATAGAGGCGTCAAGGATGGACTTCTTGGCCTTGTCTTCAGCGTTCTTGGCTTCCTGGATAGCTTCCTCGACTTCGTTGGCGACGGCGAGAAGTTCCTGCTCGAGCTTTCGCTTCTGGTTTGCAAGGGCGGTGTTCTGGGTGTGGAGGAGGTTGGCTCGCTCGTTGGCTTCCATGAGCTCCTGCTCAGCAGCCTTTCGGCCCTTCTCAGCCTGCTCAACGGCAGATCGAAGTTCATCAATCTCGGCCTGGAGGAGGTTGACTCGTCGGTCAGTGACAGCGGTCTGCTCCTTGACTTCGTCATAGATGCGCTCGGATTCGTCAAGAGCCATCTGGGCATCCTTGATCTGGCCCATGATGTCCTTGTTCTGTCGCTGGGCATCGTTGAGCTGTCGGTTGGCGTGGGCGAGCTGGATCTCAATGTCGGAAATGTCTCCTTCGAGCTTCTTCTTGATTCGGACGGCTTCGGATCGCGATCGGATTTCGGAGTCAAGCTGGCCCTGGATAGTCTCAACAGTTCGGCTAGCGTTTCGTCGGTTGTTGTCCATTTCCTCGTCCTTCTCCTGAAGTCGTCGGTCAGACTCGTTTTTGATCTGCTGAAGCTCGACGGTGATTCGAAGGGTCTTGGCTTCCTCGGACTCAACGGCAGCTTCGGTTTCTTCAAGAGAAGCGGCGAGCTCGTTGCGCTCGACCTCGATGTTGCGCTTGGCCTTCTCAAGTTCAGAGATGGACTTGGCACCTTCGGCGACCTGATCAGTAAGATCGGCGATTTCCTCCTGGACCTGCTTGTTCTCTCGCTTGGAAGACTCAAGGCAGTCGACGGCTTCTTCGTAAGCATTACGCATCTTGAAGACTTCGTTTGAAGCTTCTCGAGAATCCTTCTGTGCCTTCTCGAGCTCAGCGTTGATCTCGTCCTGCTTGACCTTGTTCTCCTCGAGGATCTTGTCGAACGATCGCTGTTTCTTCTCGAGAGCACCAGCAGCGGCGTTGGCTCGCTCGAGTTCGACAGTCAAATCTTCGATCTCAGACTGAAGTCGACCCTTGCTCTTCTCAAGAGAAGAGCACTTAGCGAGAGCAGCTTCAACGGACTCTTCAGCTTCCGAAAGTCGACCAGAAAGCTTCTTCTTGGCGTCTTCGAGTTCCTCAGTTCGCTGAACAGCGTCAGTCTCGTACTTTGTTCGCCACTGGGCGGACTCGGAGTTGGACTTTGAAAGCTGTCGCTGGAGCTCGTTCTTAGCTTCGACTTCCTCGTCGTATTGTTCTCGGAGGAGCTCGTGATCGTGCTTGGCGGACTGGACCTGGTGGACGAGAGCGTTTTTGCCCTTGATTTCGTCGTCGAGGGATCGTCGGATCTCATCGTTAGCCTGAGACACGGAGTTTTTCTGTCGCATGAGCTGCGAGTTGATTTGTTCCTTTTCTTCAAAGGTTCGTCGGAGCTCATTGTACTCAGTGTTTAATCGAGCCTTGGTGGCAGCAGAGTCGGAAATAGCTTTCTCCTGCTCTTCGTGCTTCATTTTGAGCTCGGCGAACTGGTCCTCGAGCTGTCGGCAAGACTTCTCATAACCGATCTTGGACTTGGTCAGAGACTCGACGTTGGAGATGAGATCGTCAGCTTCCATCTTGAGCTCGGACTTTTCCTTTTCGAGCTTAGACTTGACACGCTGGAGGTTGTCGATGGTCTCAGTGAGCTCAGAGGAAGTATCAGCGTGCTTCTTTCGCATGCCGGAGAGTGTAGACTCGTGAGCGATATTGTGTTCTTCGAGATCACGCTGGAGCTTGGCGAGCTCAGCTTCTCGTCGCTTGTTGACTTCGATCTGGCCTTGAGTCTGGGCGTTGGCCTCCTCAAGTCGCTCAGAGAGCTCCTCGAGCTCTCGGGAGAGATCAGATCGCGACTTCTCGGATTTCGCCTTTGCAGCTCGTTCAGCTTCAAGCTCCTCCTCGAGTTCTTCGATTCGAGCCATAAGCTCCTTGATCTTTTTCTGAAGCTGAGCAACAAGAGCCTGCTCATCTTCAAATCGAGTGGAAAGCTGGTTGTATTCGAACTCGGCCTTCTTCAATTTCTCTTCGAGTCGCTGTTTGTCGTTTTCAAGATCCATAATTGTTTCCTGAGCAAGTCGGAGATCACCTTCAAGTTTTCGTTTGAGTCGCTCAAGATCGAGTCGAGATCGCTTCTCAGTTTCGACAGACTGCTCAAGGTCGTCGACCTGCTGCTCAAGCTTGTTCTTGGCTTTCGAAAGGGAGTTGACCTTGTCTTCTTCAGCCTGAAGATCGTCAAGCGCCTGCTGATGGGCTTCCTGGAGGGCCTTCTTCTCCTTCTGGAGCTTAGCGATGGTGTCCTCGAGAGCAGAGAGCTCGTCAGTTTTAGTGCGAACATCAGACTCGACAGTTGACTTCTCCTTCTCGACCTTTGCGAGAGTACCTTCAAGGTCATCAATGTCCTTTCGGAGCTCCTTGCACTCAGTCTCAAGCTTTCGTCGTTTGTTTGAGAGATCGACGTTGATTTCTTCTTCATCCTCGAGTCGCTCGTTAAGTTCCTTGATTTTACCATCGAGATCGATCTTCGACTTCATGAGAGACTCGTATCGGTCCTCAGCATCTTGAAGAGCGTCAGTTTCACCGGCGAACTCGGAGATGAGTCGGTTCTTGAGCTGGATGAACTTTGAGTACTCCTGTTCAAGCTGCTTTCGTCGCTTGGACTCGACTTCGAGTTCTTTCTTCATCTCTTCGTATTCCTTGAGGAGCTCGTCGAACTCGGCCTTCTTTTCGGCAGTGTTGAGGAGTGGTCGAATCTTGAAGAGGAGCTTCTGCCACTCCCAATCCTTCAAGGTGGTGTACGCCCTCCAGTTAGACTGGATGACAACAGCACCGTCTCGTTCCTTGATGGTCTTCAAGAAAGCTTCTCGCTGAAGGTTAAATCGCATTCGAGTCTGGAGCTTGGTAAGAATTTCAGAAATTTTGTCATCTCGAAGATCTTCGAGGGCACCAATGATACCGGCCTTGAAGAAGAGCTTGGTGTGACCAAATCGGTAGACGGCTGGGTCAATCGCTGTGATACCTGTGAGGATCTTTTCACATGCTTTCTTTGGGTCGATAAAACCAGCCTTTGGGACAGCATTGGGGTTGAGGATACAGTATCGCTGCTTCCAGTCAGAATACTCGACTCGAGATGGGAAACCCTTTCGGCAAATACGGATACCTTCCAAGACACCGTTACATCGGAGCTGATGGAGAACGAGGTTGTTGTCCATGAAACCAGGCCTTTTTTGTTCGTTAGGAATGATACAACGAACGAAATGGGGCTGGGTTGCGTGGAGATTAGTCATCAATCGGAGCAGAGACTCTCTGTGGAGGGCAGAGACGGTCTGGAAGGAGCCACCCTTCTGTCGCTTGCCTCCCTTCTTTCCACCGCCCTTTGGTGCGTCATCGGCGGAGACGTAAGACTCCCAAATCTTTTTGCAAGCAGAAAGGGTCGAGTTCTTGAAGAGAGTGACAAGAGAGTTGTTGAGAGGATCCTTGTTCTTCAAGAGCCAGTCAGTAACGTTGTAGGCGACAGTACCGGCGTAATGGTAAATTTCGAAGTGAGCTTCGAACTTGCCCTGCTTCTTAACTTTGCCGATAGACTTTGTCTTGCCCAAATGCTGCTGGAAGAGCTTGTCTCGGTAGGTCATGTCAGTGGCCTTGGGGACGATGCATTCTTCTTCGAGAAGGGACATAATTCCGAGCGGCTTCTCGATAAGCTCGATGGTGTTCTGGAGATCCATACCGAAATCAATGAACTCCCACTCGATACCTTCTCGCTTGTATTCTTCCTGTTCGAGGATGAACATGTGGTGGTTGAAGAACTGCTGGAGTCGCTCGTTGGTGTAGTTGATGCAAAGCTGCTCGAACGTGTTGAATTCGAAAATTTCGAAACCGGCGATATCTAGAATACCAATGAAGTTGTTTCGGGGAAGATCGGTGGAAAGAGCTCGGTTGACGACAACGACGAGCCATTCGAAAAGTCGGTTGAAAGACGCCTTGACAACGGCACCAATGGAGTAGTAGACCTGCTGGACGGTTTGACCCTTGACGACGTACTCAGTTCCGACCTTGACCTTTGGTGTACAGACAGCCTTGAGCCATTCCTGGGGATTGACGCCCAAAAGATAAGCGATCTTCTCAGCGGCGTCAGTACCATCGGGCTCAGCCTGTTCTTCACGGGGCTTCTCCTTGAACACGGCGTTACCAGCGTGCATGAGGGAGGCAGTGATCTTGTAGACACCGGCCTTTTCGTCGTCTGAGAAACCGAGAATATCAAAGGACTCGTCAGTAGCGTCGAATTCTTCTCTATCGTCGATAGACTTGACCTTGATCTCACCAAGAGAGCACCACTTGTAATCGTAAGGGTCGGTCGAAATCATGCACATCTCGTTGACATGGGGCTTGTGACCTGTGAGCATTTGGTAGAAAATATGGAAGCATCGTTCCGCCTTGAGCTGGAAGGTGACTCGAGATTTTTCCAAAAGATAAGTGTCAATGTCACCAGAAGCGAGCTTGCCAGTGACCTGGAAGTGAATTCGGATGAATTTACCGAATCGCGACGAGTTATCGTTACGAATGGTTTTGGCGTTACCGAACGCTTCCATAGCAGGGTTGGCAGCGACAATCTGATCTTCGAGGGTTCCGCCACCCTTAAGAGCTGGAGCTTCTTCGGTCTTCTTACCTTTCTTATCTTTTTCGCTTCCAAGGGCGCAGACAACGGCGAAGTATTGGATGACTCGCTTGGTGTTGACAGTCTTACCAGCACCAGATTCTCCGGTAATCAACATAGACTGGTTCTCGCATGCGCGAAGCATATCTTGGTACGCGTTATCGGAAATCGAGTAGACGTGAGGAGGCATCTCAGTTCGTCGCTTGTTGTAGTAGCAGAGGACAACGTGGTTGTCGTACACGGGAAGCCACTTGTAGGGGTTGACGGTGACGCAGAAAAGACCGGAGTAGGTGTAGATAAGGAAGAGCTCGTATCGTGAGTTCAAGTTGTGAACGACAGCAGCTTCGGACAAGTACGTCATGTTCGCCATGTCCTCGAGAAGTTCGTACTTTGGAGGGTTCTGGGGCTCGACGTCCTCGGGCTTGAAGAGCTTGACTTTGTCGTCGGCAAGGCGCTTGACTTCGATCTTGCCGTCTTTCTCGCCCATTTTGTAACCCTTTATGCAAACAATTATGATTTGAAATTGAAAAAAGATTTTACCTTGCAGTAGCCGGTCTCGGAATAGGGAACCCAAACGGCGGTTTTACCCTCGAATGGAGCATTTTGGATATCAATCATCTTCAACCTTGGAAGACGAAGATACTCAGCGGCATTGCCGGCTGCTTCTGGATCCCAAAGCGCCATGACTAGATTTTATTTATTTTTTTGAAAAATTTTTCGATAATAAGTGCTTTTATTAAATCTCTTTTTTACCTGAATTTGGTCTGGTGCTTGCAGAACTGAGAAAAAAGATATTCTCGTGCTCTTTTTATGCTGATTAGGGAGGAGATTTGCCGTCATCATCTGTGCTCTTCAACAACTTCTTCATTGACTCATTGCCAAGAGTAACTATTAAAAGGCTGCGCTACTTTGTTACTGTATATGTCGCTTTTTCTAACTAAGCAATTTTTTTTTGTGAAATTTGAATTACTCAGAATACAATTTTAAATAAAGATGATAAAAATGAATTTCCAAAAATAAGTTTATATTTTTATAAAAAATATATTAACAGAATTGACCGAAAAACTAACGATGAACAGATTGCGTTTCGACTTTTTTGCGGATCTAAGACTTATAAAGTTTCGTTATTTCAAATTGCGGTATTACAAATTTTTGCTTGATCGAAAACTTTCCAAATGCAGCGTTGCACCCAGTTTGCCGGGCGATAATGACGCGCTTATCAATGCGAAAAGTCTTAAATTGATGAGTTTCACGCTACCTCAACACTTTGAAAGGCTGCTTATCACGTTTGCTATTTTCGATTATATTTCTGGCACGGCTGCTCGCCTTTAGCGCTGTAACTCAACGAATGCTCTGACAGCCACTTGAAACTGATACAGTAGTTTCAGTGATTTAATTTTATAACAGAATAAAATGCATAAAACAGAAAACGCAACTAGCGAAGACAAGCTCGAAATTCCGACAATTCAAAGCGTCTGGTGGCAAAAATATCGTTATTGTTTTATAACCCAAATATAAATCCTTTTTTACCTCAATAAATAAAATTCAATAACAAAATAGGCTTTCGAAACTCAAACTAAACCGGCGATGATATTTTTCAATGAGATCGACGACGTAAAAAAATGACAGATTGATGATATTATAGAATAATAATTTGAATTTCAAAATAGGGCAATAATTATTGATTTTTACGGAAATGCAAATATTGCTAGTCTGAACTTCATGGCGCGGGTCTATCCAAACTGAACTCGATTTCAACTCTGAATATTTCATGCCTTGAGCTTCCATAAATAACGCCCCCAAAATGTTCAGAATTTAATTTTTGGAAATGCTTTTAAAGAGATTATTTCACCGACACAATATCAGACTGCTTTTGAATTTGGCAGGTTCGCTTTTGATTCTCTGGAGTCTCTTCGGCAGCCTTTGGTTTGACATCGTCAATTTCAAAGCCGAGGTCGACGGCCAAAGCGCAGAAGTTCGCGTGCGCGGAGGACTTTTTAAAGTTTGCTATCCGGCTTTTGAAGTCGACAAAAATGGGACACTTCTCGTCAGCGGCGGGGAGCACTGCAGCTCGCTTTCAGAAATTGCAGGCGTAAAAGTAACTCGCGCTGTGAAACTCTCGAACGGCTGCATTGTCGTCGGCTTCTTTATCGGCGTGATGATGTTGATCTGTCAACTGCGCAAGCGCTTGCGAGACCATCCCTTTCTTGCAGAGGGCTTTCTCGTCGGATTTGGACTGAACATGGCGGCTGCCTCTATCGCGCTTGCTACAGTGACGAGCACTGGCATTCTTGTTTGCAATTGCTCTGACGAGTTTGGCCGCGACGGATGGATAAATGTCGCCGGCACGAATCTTATTCTAATCTGCTTTTTCGTGAGCAAGACAAAGTTGAAGAACACAGAATTTAGACATCGAGGAGTCTGGTTCGTCTACGAATTTCTTTCTTTCTTTGCAGTTATGTTAATTGTGTTTTCTGGACCAAGCACGATCCACGATACGAGCAAATTCGACAGCGCACCGTCAAATTTTCACATCTCTGATTTCAATCAATCGACAACCACGACAAAAACGACGACGACGATGACAACGACGATGACGACAACGACCAAAAAATGGCCATTTCCTTCTTCACTTCCGACAACAACTAGACCGAAACCGACTTTACCATCTCTCAGTTTTCCAACATTGCCCGGCAGAACTCTTGATCGCTGCCAAAAAAGGTAATTTCGTTCCTATTTGTCCTAAAGCACCGTGACCCTAACACGCCCTTGCACTATCTGAGTTCAGACTGCAATATTTGCGCTCAACAAATATTTCCAAGAATAAGTTTTTGAGTTCAAATTCAGATTTGATATTTGGAATTACTGCCTTGGAATGTGCAATAAAAATGGCGAAGTTGAATTTTGGGATTGCGTTCGTTGGGAAAATTACCCGGACCAAATGGCGAGCTGGGATCACCCTGTCCCGGTTGGAATTAGACTTGCGCGATTCTGGTTTATCATGTCCGTTTGTTTTGCGGTCATAACTTTTCAAAAAATAAAAAGCAGAGGTATTTACCAATTTTGATGGCCGTAAATTAATGAAATCAAAGAGGAGAACGTGCGAAGCTTCATTCTCGGCTCGATGCTTTTTTGTGGCATTTCGGCGAATAACATTTATGGTTTCAACATGGTACAGTCATCGACTGTGATTCCCGGACGATTTGAAGAAAATTTACCGTTTAACGCGCATTGCTCTGTTGGGGTACAAAAAATTAATTTTTAAAAAAAGTTTATGTTTTTTATTAAGGGATTTTATTCAATAATTTGCGCCGCTGCTCTGTTTGGAATTATTTTCTTTGTCGACAGCATTCTACTTCTTTCTGCGGAAAAACCTTTTACAAAAAACGACAAGCTTGAAAAAGCTTAGAGTACCAATTTAACCCTGTACATGTGTTCATCAAATGAATAATAACCCAAATGTAAAATCATGCGCATCACATTTTTTTTTGATGCAAAAACTGTCAAATCGGATTATCAAACTTCGTCAAAAAATGACATTTACATTAAGAATGAAAAATATTTGTTGATATAAAAGCAAGAAAAAATCGTTTTAAACCATCAAAAGCTCATTTGCAATGATGATACGAGTATTTTTACTGATTTTTCTTTTATATTCTTGCTTTGGTCGCGAAGAAGGGATGATGCGCAATCATTTTTTGCAGCAAGTAAGCGATGGACAAAACTTAGGAGAATACGACGCAAAACAAATTGTGCGACATTTGCAGATGATTCGTGAATATGGAATTTTGTACGGTCAATTTTAATCGAATTGTTTAAAATATTTTATTTAAAAAAACTGAGCATTGAGTTAATTCACAAATGAACATTGAACAGGAAAAAATTGAAAAAAAGTATATTTAAACGACATCAAGATCTTTATTATCTTCGTTATCATCTTTTTCGTCCTTTATTGCATCAAAATCCGTCACATTTGCCTGTGTTTGATTGTCAGGAAGAGTGCAGGGAAGCTGGACGGGAGGAATATGAAAGAGGGGAGGAAATCGCAAAAGTGGAGAAATAAGAGCAGGCTGGCGCAATCTTTGGATTTGAAGAAGAGCCGAAATTCGCGCGAATTGAGCGCTAGAATGATATTTAGAAATGGAGAATGTTTTTTTTAAATCACCTGTCATTCGCTTGATGATACGCAGAAAACAGCGATCTGGAAACAAGCTCATCGCAGAGTTGAATTGGCGGCTGAACAGCGATTTGAGGGCGGCAATGAAGGGCGCTTGAGCTTCGCATCGAAAATCCTGTCATCTAAAATACAAGTTGAAAATATAAAAACTTATTTTTTTCTTACTCTTGCATGTTGCCGCAAAGTTCCAGGAAGAGAAGCGCTTGTAGCTTCGCATGATTCTTGTTTTCTCGATTTTGCTCTTCTATTTTGAAACCAAACTTGCACTCGCGCTTCAGACAAGCCGAGATTCTGGCTCAGCTCCTCGCGCATAAACGCATCTGGATAATGAGTTTGTTCAAACAGCGATTCAAGCGCGTGAATTTGCTCCATCGTGAAA
>Ga0209092_10003890_pt1 | contig 12720 bp, 7 predicted proteins | sample FraStrMetagenome_FD_187446 | JGI IMG/M metagenome (GOLD analysis project Ga0209092, IMG submission 187446) | Marine eukaryotic phytoplankton communities from Arctic Ocean - Fram Strait ARC3M Metagenome (SPAdes) (version 2) | ecosystem: Environmental > Aquatic > Marine > Oceanic | place: Fram... | reverse complement strand
GTAAACAAAGTGTTGCTCGACGCTTACAAAAGTAATAAGTTTGCTATAATATAAATGCAGAGTTCAGCTTTGCAAGATCTTCTCGAAAGTATATTTTTCAAGATTATCATTTCGAGCTAAATACTTTTGAAACGATTGCTTCTACATGTATCATAATGCGCACTTCACGAAAAGTAAAGCTATTAGAAATGAAAATGCGCAGTTAGATTGTTGGAAAAAATTGAAGGGAAATGCGCATTTAGATTGTTGAAAAAAAAATTGGCAAATGCGCAATTATTTGCTGTTTTATGCGAACCTTCCGGGTGACTTTATGCGCAATTGTTTTGTTGCCTACGGTATACTATTTTATGAATTACTTCGAAGAAACTGTCAAGCATGACTGCATGCATGACACTGATTGGCTTGCTCTACGCTGGAAGCTTGACGATTCCATGTGAGTTTCGATCATCCGGCTTGATATATTTTACAACTGTGTGTATTGTCTATTGTCTCTGTCATAAGCACATATTGCGAAAAAATCGATTTGATTCCATAGTGGTAATATGTGAAAACTTCGAAGTAATGATTTTTGGATTCGTTCGTAGATTCTACATTTCACTGGTTCTCCAAGAATCATCAGTGTAACACTCGGAGTAGGACCTGGACCTGACCTATTTCCGCTGTCAGCTGTCATCTACGAATCGTAGCCGAACCAATAGAGCTAACCTAGTTGAAATATTCCAATAGATTCATAAATAATCGCAAAATCCTTGGAATGTTTTGAGGAACTCTGCTTTTTACACACACATATAAATTTGTACCATCATCACGCGTTGCGGGAAGACCACATACATAAAAAAATTCGATCTGGTGAATGACCGAGTGATCATTATTTGTACACTACATCACTCTGTTTACTTTCATAACGTAAATACAACGAACTCACTAGAGACGGCACAATCCGCAACTTTTCTGAGTGTTATTGGTAAGGCTCCAGTCCAATTTTGACTCTCGGCGTCTTAGCAAGCGATTACAGAAGAAGTCATCGTCATTGTCAGTCCATAATTGGAGAGTTAAGCTACGCACGATTCCTAACAAAAACACACCGGCACTTATATTTTGAAAGAAGAAAAGAATAAGAGAGTGAGATGATGAAAGACTGCTTTTTCGAAATGTTCACTGTGGTGCTATGGACACTCCAGTTCGGATTCACAGTCAGTCAAATACCGAGCCTTGATCCATCTGCGTTACCGAGTATTACTCCATCGAAAAATCCGACGGGTTCGCCAACAACGATGCCGTCTTTCTCTTCGAGTGATAAACTGACAACGATGCCGTCTTCCTCCCCGAGTGATAAACTGACAACGATGCCGTCTTTCTCTTCGAGTGATAAACTGACAACGATGCCGTCTTCCTCCCCGAGTGATAAACTGACAACGATGCCGTCTTCCTCCCCGAGTGATAAACTGACAACGATGCCGTCTTTCTACCCGAGTGATGAAACAACTACGATGCCGTCTTCCTCCCCGAGTGATGAAACAACTACGATGCCGTCTTCCTCCCCGAGTGATAAACCAACGCCGATCCCTTCAGGGAGACCATCGTTATCCCCGACGTATTTTCCGTCAGCTTATCCTTCTAACATTCCATCTGGATCTCCGTCTATTGATTTGAGTATTTTTCCGAGTTTAGTATCGAGTGATGGTCCTTCTTTGTACCGTACGTCAGAGCCAACGCTTAGTAAATCAATGTCACCTTCAAACTTGCACAGCGTCAACCCTACACTACATTTGACATCTTTTCCAACAAATTTACCATCTTCTATACCGACGTTTGTTCCATCACTGACTCCCTTTCCATCTATATCTCCATCGGTTCTACCATCGTCTTTTCCGATTGGTAGTCCGTCGTCTTTGCCGACTAGTCAGCCATCGGCATTTCCATTTGCTGTGCCGTCTACACCCCCATCCAATCAGTTATCGCATTCGCCAACTTCCGAGCCATCTATACGCCCGTCTATTTCACCAACACTTTCACCAACTGTAACATTGTCTGCATCTCCATCCTTTGCGCCATCATCTTCGCCGACTACTTTACCATCTGCATCGCCAACAAGTCAGCCATCGTCTAAACCAACTTTCGCGCCCTCATTGGTGCCTTCTTTAAAACCCACGCGCTTTCCTAGCTTTACACCTTCTGCTAACCCAACAAAAGCATTAAGCGAACAACCAACATCTCATCCCAGTAAGCAGCCCACATCGTTACCTTCATTCTCGCCAACATATGATCCTACTGCATTAATGGAAACCAGAATGCCATCGAAAATGTTTTCGAATCATCCTAGTCTGACACCCACCTCGTTTCCATCGAGAACACCCTCATCAACACCCTCTGTAATACCATCCAGTGAACCAACTATATCAAGATATCCGTCATTGCGTCCCTCCTCAAAGCCGTCATCTCAACCTTCTATATCTCCAACGGTATCTCAAGTTCCAACTTCCACCCCATCAGCATCTCCGACATCGATACCTAGCACTACTCCAACAAAAGTTCCTTCTTCAACTCCAACGGATAATCCAACTAGAGTGCCAACGCGTTTACCCTCAATGATGCCATCCGCCATGCCTACTACCCGTCCAACAAAAACTCCTTCTCGTCAGCCGTCAGCAGTTCCCACGAGTCTTCCATCATTGCAACCTTCATCACTTCCCACAAGAGACCCGTCTGGATCTCCTTCCTCAATGCCTACAATATCACAGTTCCCATCGTCTATTCCTTCTTTCACACCAACTTCTAGTCCGTCGGCCTCGAATCCACCTTCTATTTCGTTTGCTCCATCTTCTGTTCCCAGCATATCATTAATGCCAACGATAGAGCAACAAGATGCAAATATTCGCGATGCTAAATTTGACTTTTTTGGCTTACAACCTCTGAGTAATGAGTCAATAGCCACATGGGAATCGATCACAGAAGAACATATTATTGAATATTTGAACACTATCAGCACAACACTTTTAAATTCCGTTGATGAAGTAGTGGTGACTCACATTGATGATAGTGTCATTTCAGGTGATACGCGGAATTTGTTCTTAAGATCACCAAATGAAAATACCAGACGCAAACTTGACGTTGAAAACATATTGCTCCAAATTATTTGTGTTATTGACGTAAAATACCGAACAACTGTCAAAACTTTCGATATGCACGGATCAGTTTCAGATGCATTTCGAACGGCTAGTGCAAAGTTTGAATACACAAGTTCTCTGCAATCTGTTTCCCCTGAAATTTTCGGGCTAGCAGAATTCACGACAGCTTCGATACCACCTAAATCGACAACACCTAAGACAAGTCCTGATGACGATACTGTTGATGATAACTACGAGGAGGAGGATGACGATGTAAAGAGTGAATCATCAAATGATGATGTTACAATTATAACGATTTCTGTATCGATTGGTACAGGTGTTTTGATCATTTCGATGCTCGCCGTTTGGGCTAGGCAGAAGCGTAAGCTTTCGATGGAAGGGGAACAAATATTACTTGCCCTCGATGAAGAAGTTCTGATCGATGACGACGACACAGCTTCTGTTGAAGAAGCTGTTGTTGCAAGGTGAGAATTTTGTTCCTTCACTTTTTCTTTAAGACAAAAATCTTTCTAATAACCCTTTATAGAATATTAACTGTTGGCAAAAGATCGGAAAATGACTCTATAAGTGCTTTGGACGATCCGACTGTTTTTCAAGCAGGAAATGTGTCAAAAAGTTTTGACAATAGAGACGACTGGACAATTGCTAATAACACTTTAGGAGACGAGAGTTTAGTACAAGTTCCTACGGACGGAGCTTATGCTAGAATTTATGGGCAGTCTTCAAGATCTATATCTTCGACAGGATCATCAGATGCAAATGCAACTCGTGACGATACTCTTATGAGTAAAGACATCAAAAGCCACAATGAAAATATTGGTCAACAACGAATTGAAATTGACGCACCTAGTGGGAAGGTTAGTAATTGTGATTCTCAGAACACATGCTGTACACGAAAACCTTTAACTTACATCGTTGAGAGCAGCTTGGAATTGTCATTGACTCTCCAGGTCTTAACCAAGCCCCAATGGTTCATGCAATCAAAGAGACATCGGTGCTCTCGGATATCTTACATGTTGGAGATCGGATTGTCGCATTTAATGGAGAGGACACAAGAACTTTGACCCCAATCATGTTAACGAAGAAAATTTCTGCGACATTTGATATGGAGGATAGGAGATTTGTCATACTCCGTGACGCCCCTACGTCCTCATTTGATAACCCAGACAGAACTAAGGGCAACCAAGGATTTGAGGGGAATGCAATGAGTAGAGTTTATGGAGATGATTCCTCTCTCTTCTCCGCAAGCGACAATTCTAAGGACTTTTCTCTATTTTGAGCAAGATTGAATTTGGAAAGATTTTAGTGTCAACATTATATTTGTATTTTGCAACAGTGGTTCTTGCTTCAAATGAATGTAGCCCATGCTACACATTCCAAGGTTGAAAACGCAGGAAGTAGAATTTTCAATAGATAGAGGTAATTAAACTGCCGATTCAAATTGCTTCAAACATGAACACCTCAATCACTGTTACTCAAAACGGTTTTCTTTTACATGATTACAACAGACGTTTGATAACTTTTGTCTTTGAAAACAGAAGTTCTTTTGACTTTCCATCTTTGGAAATACAGAAGATGCTGTGTACGATATTCAATGCAATTATCATCTATGTGAATACTATGGATATTTTGCTGAAAAAATTATATTGTACTCTTTAGTACCATTTGCCGAATGAGAGGTTGGAATCTTACGTTAAATTGTGAATCATTCTTTTTTATGATATGTTTCTTCAGTATCCTCCAATAATTCAGTCGAGACACATTCGAGCTAGTTACTCTGTAGTATTTTCATCTATTTGTATTAGAAACAATAGTAATTCAATGAATTAGCTATCCTTTAGTATTTAGTGTAAGTGATCCATTTGTGTGTTTATATGTTACGGTATAAGCGAATACTGTGTCTACCTATTCAATAGCTGACAGAAAAAGAAGCCTTCATGACACGTCAAGAGTTTTTGTGCAACAAACGTACTTTCTATCTAGGAAGAAGTTAAAGAAATTGGAAACTGTAATTTTGTCGAAGGAAATATATTTATATCGCATCTACATCAACACGCGAAGAGTTCTGTCCGCTGTCTTCATACTAGACATGATGCAAAAACGATGATCCGTTCCTCGCTCCAAATAAGTTGTTTGGATCCATTCCATCCTTAATCACTTTGAAAATCTGGCGCTTGTCTTTAGAATGTATTTTTTCTATCCATTTCCCCCGGATTTTACCTACACCGTGGTGGTGGCTAAGAGATCCACCTTGCGAGAGAATTTCCTCCCTAGCCGCACTTTCAATTTCCACGTAGATGTCTGTGGGAGAATGAATACCTTCGTAACTCATCAAATAGTAAAAATAAACGCAAACGCCTTCGTCATAAAGTTGGGTGATCCTACAACTAATAAGTGGTTCGCCAGGAAGACATCGACTACGATGTTCAACCCTTATTCGATCTTTCGTTGAAGAAATCAACTCTCGAAGCCTTGACCAATGCACAAATGTTTCAAAAGATTCCCCGAGGCATCCATATGTCATTGCAAAGTCACGTAAATATGCAATTGCAAAAGTCAAGTCGTAGCCTGCTCTACCCACACTCTCACCCATGAGAAAACCACCATACTTTTGTGATAAAGTTCTGATTATTTGTTTTTGGTAAAGTACTTCTTTTATGCTTCCTTCGAATGTAATAGATACACTAACTGCAGACTCTTTTGTAAAGCCAAACGTAGAAATAATCAGTGTCTTCATAAAATGGGATGCAAAACGGTTGAAAAAAGAGCCTTCTTCTCCCTTCAGTGATTGACCGAGACGAAATTGCGCATTGTCTACTAAACGGACACTGGAAGGCTTAAAGTTGCCCATTTTTGACACTTCTTGAACAAAGCTAATACCAATATCAAACGAATGGAGTAAGATGCCTTCGTATTCAATTACTTCAGGCAGTGGAAAGACTCTTACGACCGCACTTGTGATAATACCCAAACACCCCTCAGAACCTAGTATCATGGGCGTAAAATCTGTTCCTGCGGATACTCGACCATATGTTTCAAAACTTGACCCATTGTTTTCTTCATAAGAGTCCCCTAATATTTTTCCGTTCGAATCCGCAATTCGGACATCTCGCACCAAATCTTCAATATTACCATATTTTCCTCGTTTCATACCACTTGCTTTTGTTGCAATCCATCCACCGAGAGTACTGAATTCAAAACTATCTGGTTCATGACCCATTGTAAAACCCATTTGCTCAAGCTGACATGCTAATTCTCCCCCAGTTATGCCTGCTTGAACGTGGGCTACACCGTCCTCTCCATTTACCCATAGAATCTCGTTCATGGCCTTCATATCAAGTGAAATTATCGGTCTAGATTCTTGAGCTTTTGACGGACACCAAGTCGCGTGAGTGACATTCGTACCTCCCCCAAAAGGAATTAGACACCAGTTATTTTCTGACGCAACTTTGATTATCTCTATAATATCAGATTCATTTTCAGGCCAAACAACGGCGTCTGGGAATCTCATTTCACGAATTGCTCCACTGCGTATTCTGAACATATCTTCTACTGTATGGCCTGTACCATGCCGACATCGATCTTTGCTGTGTGTGGACAATCTTCCAGACAAAGTCTTCTTTAGGACCAAAAGATCATCGCAAGATAGTGCACTGGGCGGAATGTCAATAGGATTGTTCAGATGAGAGGGAAGGGTTGGTCGTAACAAATCAAGTTTTATGCGCATTTCTGATTCCAGAAAAGAAACCAGGTTCTTCAAATGCCTTCCACATATATTGTATCTGCCCCCCTTCATAATTACAGCAGGTTTCCCTTTATCATCAAAATTTATTATGAAACCTGAATCTTTGTAGCCCCATGATCCAAAATTCTCATCACCTTTATCAACTTCAGAAGCAAGGCAACTTTCATCAGATCCTCTAGCAGAGCAAAAAATAGGTTCTACGATATGTAAATCCTTAAAGATTTTCATCGTTGACTGTTCAAGGGTGCCTTTTCCCTGTGCGATATCAACCGCAGCGCGCGTAAAAATTGAGTTTTTTTCAAAATCAGAGTTCTCCACGTATTGTAAAATGTGGCGCACTGATGGAGACATAAAACCACGGCTTGACAAGATTGTCGTAGCATCCTTGACATTTCTATCTGCCTGAGCAACTAGTTTTTCAACAGCATGAACAACTTTGGAAATGGATTCTGTTTTGTGCAATCTTTCTGGCATTGGCTGAACTTGAGGGTTCATCCATAATGCCCACGTAGGAAAATTTTCTGTAAAATACGGAGCAATCAAGTGTATCCATTGCATCATAACGGATGTCAACTCAATCTCGTCTTTAGGCATTTCAAGAAGACACCCTTCGTCTTCCTCCCAAAACGAACAACCTAGATCAACAAGAACTTCTCTGACTAGCGGCTCAGGCAGCATTAATACCATCGCACTAGCTTTGGTATGATAAAAGGATACCATTACTCTTTGTTGCTGCGACAATTGAATACAACGTACTGTTTCGTTGAGAGGTGACTCAGGGCCAAATCTAATCGCTTGCCCTGCAGCTATGTGAACCCTACCAATGGAGATTCTTCCTTTGTAAACATCCTAATCAAAGCATGTAAATCAAGCGTCAGCGAGGTTAAATGAAGGCATTAGAAAAACGCACCATAAGCCAAGAACATAGATCCGAAAGGCAAAGTTCTTTTCTCTCATGTTCGTCTTGTTCATTGGCGAACGCTGTTTGCTCCGGAGTTCTTTCATATGAAACTGTTAGTGGCACGATGATGTGTTGTCCACCGGTATTCTGTAAAGATCTTCAACAAAATATGAGTAGGAAGAAACAGAAATATAATAAAAGTTATGAGTTGATTTACCGCAAAATGCCTGTCTTTGGCTTTAGAAATCGTCTGTTTCTACTTCTTGTTCCTTCTATAAATACCTCGAAAGTTTTATTTCCATCCCGTTTAAAATTTGAAAGTTGCCTGGCGACATCGGGATCAATTTGTCCTTTACCTCTCCTTACAAAAAAAGCTTGAGCATAATGCAAGAAGAAGCCGATGACTGGTATCTTAGCAAACTCTTCTGCAGCACAGATAAAAGGAAGATTTATACCAAGTTCAGGCAGCATGAACGAGAGATAGCTAATAAGGACGAAATCAAGAATTGACCTATGGGTCGGGACCAAAATAATGTAAGTCTCAGAATCGAGCTGTGAAGATAATTTCGCGACATCGGAAAAAGTCAATAAATCCACTGTCACCTGCATACAAATGAGCCGTAAAACTTTGAGGAAACACCATCCAATCAGTCGGATGACTGGATTACCTCGAGGTTGACAAATAGCCCAAGGTAAGTCATACCATGAATTCTTATAAGTTTTCCCACCGATAATCATCTTGTCTACACCCATCGACCAAAGATTCTTGTCATATTGACGTAAAAAGTTTCCAGCAGCTAGTACACAACTAGTCATATAACGTTCACCATCAAACTCGCACGGTGCTTTGACACTGGATTGAAAAAAGAAGGTTGACCGCGTGAATGGCCAGAAGAAGAGCGGCATATCTATTGCCGATGACATCTTTTCGAAGACCTCTGCCTTGTTGGGATCAATTAATCGATGAATGTGCACCATAAACTCAAAAGGAGTCTTCGTTAAAAAGTAATGAACTTGACTGAAAAAATAAAACGAAATACCCTCTCTCCATAAAAAGTTTGATACAAAGTAATGAAAGAGCTGCGCGAAAAACCTGCTATAAAAACCGTATAAAGCTCCAAATTGTATGGTTGTGTATCCAAAACTTTGCCAAGTGAAGTTCGACCGGTGTGATGAGTGTACATTCCACGCTACATTGAAAATATTCTTACCGTTATCAATGTCTTCCTGAAGGCCAATTCCTTCGAACTGGGTGGAAAATCCAACTGATAACGTAAATTTTGAAACGATATCTACCGGTATAACAGGTGCATATGTATTACCAAAACTCCATACAGTGGTGGGATTCTTCAAAAAAAGACAAGCTCCTGCAACCAGTGTTGATGGCGATTGTCCAGCCCAACCTTCCCATGGAGTGCGCCATGCTGGGCCAACGATACAAGGTCGAACGATGACAACGTCGGACGAGGAATCCTCTAGTAGCAAATGTTCACAGATGCATTTTGATAATGTATACGTGTTAGGAAAACCAAGTTCATTTTGTGCCATTGATGACAAACACTGGGTTCCCATCATGCTCTCGTAAATATCTTTTGCAGAATACTTTCCCAGTGGAAAAAGAGCCTCTTGCATTGGACAATCCCTAGACCCAGTCATATTCCCATGAACAAAGGCAGTACTAATGTAAATGAATCTTGCGCCAAGAGTTTTTGCCAGTCGTTGCATTACGAGCGCCGAACTAATGTTTGTGGTCGCAGCTCCTTCAAAAGACTGATTAAACTTTACAGAAGCCGCACAGTGGATAGCATGGGAAATTTGAGCCTCATTCAAGAACATCTTTGCGCTGGGAGTCAACCCAAAATCCGATTTAGAAATATCTCCCTCAACAACGGACACTAATTTTTTCTTTTCATCATTAGAAAGAAAATTAAACATTGCGTGACCAAGTAAATTGTCAACCCGATGTTCGATGCTCTCAAACCTTTTCTTCCGTAATAAAAGTACGACACCGCTTATTCCAAGTTTGTTTTTGTTAAACAGTAAATCGCGCAAAATCAGTGACCCAACAAAACCAGTAGCTCCTGTTAGGAAGGCTCTCTTTTGCTCAGATTCGTCTACTTGATCCAAGTACGATTTATTTGCTTCATTCAATTTTTCATAATGCAGCGATGTGCCACTAAAATTCTTCAAAATGTTCAAGTGCTTGATCAGGGATGAAGACTCAGAACAATACGTTCGCTCACGAAACCAAACGATAACACAAAGTGACATAAAAAATAAAAAGCAACTTGGTAGAATAATATAACCCCAAATAATATGCCATTGAGATGATATCGAAAGTATCAGAGATATTATCATGAAGAGGGCAGTCGCTACTGGAGGATTTACCTTTCTTGGTGAAGCTGTGAAACCAGTGCAAGTGACGTCGTTATCGGCGTTCATCGCTCTCGATAAGGCCATGACCATTTTCTCCTTCTCGTAATTTGACATTGCAGTTGAAGCAATGGGAAGATATAAAATTGATTTCATTAATTTCGCGGCATTTGGGCAGTCTGATATATGAGCAATACCGTATTTATCAAGGGAAGCCAATTGCGACGTGCCCCTTGGAATGTCATACCCCTCGTAATATAAATTACGACTGACTAAATCTGGGTTATTTTTAAGCATGACCGGAAAGAGCCAAAACGTATGCTTGAGACATCGTTTTCCAGGTACTATAATATTCGGTGCGTATTTGTCAAGTAAAGTTACAACTTCTTCACACTGTTGAATCCGTTTTGTGATTTGATCTGGATCAAATTTAAATAATCTTCGATTCAGCAATATTAAGTTAACAACTGAAATTCTTCGCCTAACAAGTTGTAAAAGTTGTTTCGTAAATGACCCGTCCTTCGTCGAAAAGCCACGCAGCGAACCTGTTATGATGGCCTCATAGTTTGCGCCCATTGATTGTAAAATATATAGAATACCACCAAACACGTAAAAGTTACGACAAATAACTAGCAATAATGTCGTTTTCATAACTTTGAATAAAAAAGATATGTTTGATACTTCGACATATTGCACTTGAATTTGTTCCATTTTCGTTGCTAGGGATTTGTCTTTAATAAGAGTAATGCCACCCCCAAGCGCTGTACACGTTTTAATAGTCCCAAAACTGAAGAAAGCCAAGTCACTCGAAGAGTCACAAATGAATTCCGAATCTTCGCTAACTCCTGAAAAACATTCCGCGCAATCTTCGATTATGTCGACGTCTTTCCTCTTTATTGCTTCAGAGAGCTCTGCTATGTTAAGATTACCAACCGCACCAAATGCATGCACAATCATTATAGCCACTGTTCGATCTGATATCTTTTTCAAAATCGAGTCGATAGAAGGAGCTAACGTGTCCTCTAAGCAGTCTAGCACTACAATTTTCAATTTGTGCGCTTCGACAGCGATGCGCGTCATCCCTTCTATTTGAATCGATGTCATAATAATTTCAGAGCCAGGAGGGAAATTGCGAGCTTGTAAATAAAGGTCAAAAGCAGATCGAATGGACAAAGACACCAAAGCAGTCTTTCCAGAACCTTGCCATAAGTCACTTATTTTTGCTTCATATTTCTTCCTTATATTGACATTCGAATATACTGAAAATATTCTATAAATAAATACCCAAACAGCAAACATCAAATCTCTGAACGATATATCAAGTTGACCTCGTGGAACGATTCTTGGGAAATACGATGATAAGTTTATCCATGAAAAATATTTTGGTTTTAGCCATACAGAGGCAAGATCGGTCATCGAAGTAGAATCGTTACTGCCACTACCGGTACTATCACTGAAACTTTTAATTGAGCTGGGCATGGAAATCACATCATAAGATGCATCCCCCCTTGGTTGTATCTCTTCAATATCAACTCCCATACGATGCAAAATCTCAAAGGATAAATGAACGTAATCCTCCTTTGCACTCTCAATGCTCAGACAACTACATGATCTCCACGAGTCGTATTTCGCTCTTGCTTTAGCTTGGATCCAACTGGGTCGATCACCAAGCGGCTTAGAACCTACCGTTATTCTCTTGTACAGACCATACAACTTCAATTGTTCAGCGTCGGACGCATGTTGGACAAGCAATTCCCCATTAGCCGAGACCGTAGCTGCGGCATCTCGAAACGCATCCTGAGTTCGTTTCAATCGAACCCATGTATGAATTTCAAAATGAATATGAACGCGTGAATTGGTAAGAGATGATTGATAACTTGGTATTTTACGATGTTAACATTTATGATACAAACCTTTTCCTTTGATTCACCGCGATCTTTCATAGCTGGCAACTAATGATAAACAAATATAAATAATTAACGATCTCTCTTGATCTTGTGAGTAAGTTATTTAATTGGAACTCTGTTTTCATTGGATGACCAAGGCATGAAAATGATAATTCTTTTTCATGGGCCTAAATGCCAAATGCCATATGCCGATGACATCTCCTATATTGAAAGTGAAGGTATTTTTTTCGTGATTCATAAGATGATATTATATTATATATCGTATCGTGAATCGCTGATATTTTTCTGTGATCACAAATACTTTCTCTTTTCTCATGAGTGCTCGTAGATATCATCGTTGTAACTGGAACTCTATGTACAATTACACAAGAAAAATTTGGAGTCCCTTTTTGCAGCGATTGATCCAAAAAATATACATGTACACTGTATGTTATCTCAATTTACATATTAGAGGGTTTTAAATTGTACATGTGTGTACAAGTAACTTGTAAATAGCCTCTCTCGATTCTCGATACCGGTGTCGATGTAAAAATGCAACGATTAGTAATACAAACACTAATACAAGCTCGAGACTATCTTTGTAGTTGAACAGCAGATTTGTTATAAATTAAAAGTGTGATCTACCTACTCACTTCTGGTTTCACAATACGCGTATTCTTTTCTTTG
>Ga0209092_10003889_pt1 | contig 12727 bp, 16 predicted proteins | sample FraStrMetagenome_FD_187446 | JGI IMG/M metagenome (GOLD analysis project Ga0209092, IMG submission 187446) | Marine eukaryotic phytoplankton communities from Arctic Ocean - Fram Strait ARC3M Metagenome (SPAdes) (version 2) | ecosystem: Environmental > Aquatic > Marine > Oceanic | place: Fram... | reverse complement strand
CCACAAGTTTTTCCAACCGCTCAATGCGGTCGTCCTTACGTCCGTTGCGCTCTTCAGAATCCTGTAAAAGCGTCTGTAAAGTGGCAATATCAGAGGGGAGATTGGTAGTTAAAGCCATGGTCTACATCTAGCAGAAAGGGGCCCAATTGGCCCACAAAAAGCTGCACTTGAGTCACTCTGCCGCAGCAGGCGGTAGGACCTCAAGCTGGGTAACGCGTCGCCAATCTAAGCCTGCAAACAGCGCTTCAAATTGGGAAGAGTTTAGGCTCAGAACACCGTCACGAATGGTGGGCCATTTGAACGCATGTTGCTCTAGCCGCTTGTAAGCCATGACCAACCCAGTCCCGTCCCAATAGATCAACTTCAACCGATCAGCCCGCTTTGCGCGGAACACATAGACCGCCCCATCAAAGGGCTTCTTGCGCAGATGGCTTTGCACCAATGCAGCCAACCCGTCGTGTCCTTTGCGGAAATCGACCGCTTTGGTGGCGATGTAAATGTTCACACCATGCGAGGGGTGGATCATAGAGCTGCTGCTATCTGGGCAATGCGTTCAGGCGTTGCTCCTGCATCCAGCCGAACAGTAACGTCGCCTTTGATCACATCAAGTGTGCCTGTAATGGTTGGCAACTGAACCGCTGTAGGTAGCCTAGGCTCTTCAATCCGAACGGGCACAAAATCCATACCATCAAGATTTGGCAAAACCAACTTGCCCATCTGTGCCATGCGTCGCCAATCAGAGACGGTGCTGGGTATTAGCTCATATCGCTTGGCCACCGCCTTGACGGTTGCGCCTTCGATCAACGTTTCTGCCACAATACGGGCCTTTAGCTCGATGGGCCAGCGTCGCGCACCACCTGAACTGCATGGAACTCTTGTGAGAAACTCGTTTGTAGCTACCATATAGAAACTCCCTTCAAACCTATGAAGGGACTGAATCGCATATCAGTAAGTCAAATGGTATGTGCGGTCGGCACACCGCTAACACCTCAAACAAATTTCGGTTTCATATTTTTTCATCCCAACTCATTTGGTTGGGACTACTGGCTTTCTGAGCCTTTTATTTATAATAAAGTATCACATCCCGTGCCTTATAATTTATATGCAGATAGTCATATAAAAAATTGTCAGTGTCTGACCATTCCCGAATTATGAGAGATAATTTTTCGCCGCTGTTAAGGAGTTCATATAAATGTTCGATCGATCGCGGCTTTGTTCCATTCACTGAGATGATTAATTGATAAGTGCCTAGGCTCAGGACACATAACCAGAATAGGACAGTGGCCGCGAGAGCGATTGCAGACATGAAAACCTTCGGACATCTGTCGTAGCGGGTGGCGACACGTCGCCAATCTTTCAGGCGGCCAAACATGATCTCAATCCGGTTACGTTTTTTGTATCGCCGCTTGTCGTACTTGATGGCTTTGCTTCGTGACTTTCGCCCTGGAATGCAAGGCTTTATCCCTATATTTACCAGTGCTTCACGAAACCAGTCTGCGTCATAGCCTCGATCTCCCAATAACCATTCAGCGGCTGGCAGGTTACTCACAAGGGCTCTCGCTCCGGTATAATCGCTGACCTGCCCAGCGGTCATAAAGAACCGGATTGGCCGCCCTAACGTATCGGTCACTGCGTGCAGTTTCGTGTTCATACCGCCTTTGGTGCGGCCAATCAGACGTCCACGCCCCCCTTTTTTACCCCCAGGCTGGAGGCCGTGCGGTGTGCCTTGAGGTAAGTTGCGTCGATTGAGATCGTCTTGTTATCAGGGGCTTTGGCAGCGAGCCCCTCCATGATCCGCGCAAATACCCCCATATCACTCCACCGTTTCCAGCGGTTGTATAAAGTCTTGTACGGACCGTATTGTTTGGGAGCGTCACACCAGCGCAACCCATTGCGATTAATGAAGATAATCCCACTCAAAACACGCCTGTCATCAACACGGGCTCTGCCTCGGCTCATTGGAAAATATGGCCGAAGCCGCCCCATTTGGTCTTCGCTCAGCCAATAAAGATTGTTCATAAAATCCCCCACGGTTGGCGGGATTGAATCATAAAGGCTTGAAAGCCTCAATGAAATTAATAGGTCCTGAGCCTAAAATGAAACCCTGATCTACCTTAAACGGGCTGCAAAGTGGTCGAACAAACAGGACCACCTCTCAATTTTACACAACCATAAGATAATATAATGTATTATATAAGAAAATAATATGATAAATTTAACCTAATGTAAGACAAATATATGCACTCGTTAAGGCATTAATTTCCCAACTAGCAGTTCCAAAGCTAAAAGTTTGTATAACTTAAGTTTTCGATTTCCTAAGTTTATAAAATAGACGAAAGGGTTAGGTTAATGAATATCACGTTTCACCAATTGGAAATTTTCGAAGCGGTAGTCATATCAGGTTCTTTAACAAAAGCTTCTCGCGCTCTGCAGCTATCTCAGCCCTCCATATCGCAGCAACTTTACAAGCTGGAGGAAAACCTTGGTGTTCAACTTATCATTCGCAACAGAGAGGGATCTTCAAAATTAACTCCCGCAGGTGAATATTGGCATAAAGTGTCCGCCGAAATCTTGGAACATATGGATACTGTCACAAAGGTACATGAGGAAACTTACTTAACCTCGAATGTGAAAATAAGTTTGGGTGTCACTCCTAATTTACGTGGAAATTTTATCAGCGCTGCCGCGAGAATAGCACAAGAGCAGGAGCATTATCTGAAATTTGAATTGGTTACTGCCGAAAGTAGCGCACGATTGGTTGAAAAGTTGAGATTGCATAAGATCAACTGTGCTGTCGTCTCTGATACTGATCTAATTGAGGACGCTGCCTCATATAAAATCACCAAATTGTTTGAGGACCAAATCGCCTGGGTCGTTCCAAGTGCGGTAAGCAATCAAGATATCAGAGACGCTATACAATCAGTTAAAGTTCCCGGAGACAAAAACCCCGTTTTGAGGCGATACGTTGATGTCGCACAACAAATGTTCACAAAGCACGGTGCTCGAGACTGGTTTTCAATTAATTTACCTGAGAGCGTTGCATCATTCTCTACTCCAAGCTTTGTTGCGGCTGTAGACTTAGTTGCCGCAGGTTTGGCAACCAGTACTGTAGCATTGTCGCTCGTACCCAATCTTTCTTCTAGTGTTTTAAGGAAAGTTAAATTTTTTGAGATTGAAGGTACGAGAATAAATGCTGTTCTCGCTGTCAGAAAGCATTTGATGTCACACAGCTCATATGCTCATTTTCATAATCAGCTGGTTGAGTATTGTCGTGATGAATATTGGCCAGCCATGAAAAACTTAAAAATGGAAAAGTTTTCGTTTTTTCGGAATTAAGAAATTTCTATCAAGAACGGTAAAATTACAAAAGCTTATATAATATATAACATTATATACACAGAAAATACGCTACTTGGTAATTGTCGTCAAATCAATAAGGCGGTGTCGTCACACCAACATCGCGGTTGGTGAATAGAGATCAAAGCAAACTTGTACCCTCTGGTGAAGGTAGTTCGCTTAATTCAACAAGAGAAAAGGGCAAAAGTATGGGCGTGGCTATCGCACTTGTGATCCTGGTTGTTGGATCAGTTGTATTTCATCTAATAAGTCCTTGGTGGTGGACCCCCATAGCCACGAATTGGGTCTTTATGGATGATATGATCTCACTTACATTTTGGATTACTGGATTTGTGTATGTAGCGGTTTTATTGTTTGTCGCTTACTGCGTGTTCAAATTTCAGTATCGCGAAGGTAGGGTCGCGGCTTACGAGCCTGAAAATAACAAACTTGAGGGTTGGTTAACTGTTTTAACTAGCTTGGGGGTAGCCGCCTTATTGGCGCCTGGGCTCGTCGTTTGGTTTCAGTTTGTCAATGTTCCGGAAGAAGCAACCGAAATTGAAGTTGTAGGACAACAGTGGTCCTGGAGTTATCGATTACCTGGACTTGATGGAAAGTTGGGTACGGCTGACAACAGATTGATCAGTGTCGATAACACACTGGGGATCAATCCTGATGATCCGAATGGGCAAGACGACATCATTATCGATGGCGATGACTTGCATTTTGCGCTTGGAAAACCTGTTAAAATGCTCTTGCGATCCGTGGATGTGCTGCACGATTACTACGTGCCAGAATTTCGTGCCAAAATGGACATGGTCCCTGGTATGATCACCTACTTCTGGATTGAACCAACCCGCGTCGGAACATTCGACGTTTTATGTGCGGAATTATGTGGTGTCGGTCATGGCTTTATGCGGGGTACGGTTTTGATAGACAGCGAGGAAGATTATGCGCTCTGGCTCAGTGAACAGATCACATTTGCTCAGATGTTGGAACAAAGAGACGTAAAAGTTGCCAATGCGGTTAAACCCTAAATATGGACCGCGTTTTGGCAAATTAGCAGGTAAAATTTTGAATAAACTCTTGAATGCTGATTGTTAAAGGAAATTGCATGGTTGATATCGAAAGCGAGGCTCATCAGACTGTCCCCGCCGCTGAAGTGGAGGAGGTAGAGCTTTACCACGCAACAAGTTTTTGGACGAAATACGTATTTTCGCAGGATGCGAAGATCATTGCAATCCAATATTCTTGCGTAGCGATTGGAATTGGTTTGGTGGCTCTAGTCTTGTCCTCTCTGATCAGGTTGCAGCTTGGCTTTCCAGACATGTTTGATTTTATAACAGCAGAAACTTATTATCAGTTTGTCACAATGCACGGCATGATCATGGTGGTTTACTTGCTTACAGCATTATTTTTAGGTGGTTTTGGAAACTATCTGATCCCACTTATGGTGGGGGCGCGAGACATGGTTTTCCCCTATGTCAACATGCTCAGTTTCTGGATTTACTTTCTGGCTGTGATTGTTTTGGTTGCAAGTTTCTTTGTTCCAGGAGGGCCGACGGGAGCGGGGTGGACCCTATACCCTCCGCAGGCAATACTTTCTGGGACACCTGGTGGCACGGGCTTAGGCATAATTCTTATGTTGTTATCCTTAGCCCTGTTCATTGTCGGGTTTACTATGGGTGGCTTAAACTATGTGGTCACTGTCTTGCAGGGCCGGACACGCGGTATGACTATGATGCGTCTGCCCCTGACAATTTGGGGAATATTCACGGCCACAGTTCTGGCGTTGCTAGCTTTTCCAGCATTATTGGTAGCAACAGTAATGATGCTGTTTGACCGATTACTGGGAACGAGTTTCTTTATGCCCTCCTTGGTTGAATTCGGCGAACAACTGAGCTACGGAGGCGGTAGCCCTATTCTATTTCAGCATCTTTTCTGGTTTTTTGGTCACCCAGAAGTGTACATTGTAGCGCTGCCTGCCTTTGGAATTGTCTCTGACTTGATTTCAACTCACGCACGTAAAAATATTTTTGGATATCGTATGATGGTGTGGGCAATCGTTGGAATTGGCGCTCTCAGCTTTATTGTTTGGGCGCATCATATGTATGTCAGCGGTATGCACCCATATTTCGGATTTTTCTTTGCCACAACTACTCTCATCATTGCGGTTCCCACTGCGCTAAAAGTCTATAACTGGGTTTTGACACTTTGGAACGGAAATATCCACCTCACCACGCCAATGCTGTTTTCGCTGGGTTTTCTTGTAACGTTCCTGAATGGTGGGCTCACGGGGCTTTTTCTTGGAAACGTCATCGTGGATATTCCGCTTTCAGATACGATGTTTGTTGTTGCCCATTTTCACATGGTTATGGGCGTTGCGCCGATTATGGTGATCATGGGGGCAATTTATCATTGGTATCCTAAAATGACTGGTCGGATGCTGGACGAGCAAATGGGGAAAATACATTTCTGGGTCACTTTCGTGGGTTCATATCTAATATTTTTTCCGATGCACTATGTCGGCTTAGTTGGCGTTCCGAGACGTTACCCCGAATTAGGAGATTCTGCTTTCATCCCTGAATCTGTTGCCACACTGAACTCCTTCATTAGTGTTGCAGCTTTTGTTGTTGGGTTTGCCCAAGTTTTGTTCATTTACAATTTAATTTCCAGTCTGCGTAACGGACAATTGGCAGGCCATAATCCATGGAGAGCGACTACGTTAGAATGGCAAACGCCTCAAACGCCGCCCGGACATGGTAATTTTGACGAGCTTCCACTCGTTTACCGCTGGCCCTATGACTATAGTGTTCCCGGCGCTCCTGAAGATTTTTTGGCTCAAAATGATCCCGGTCAAAGGACAGCAGAATGACCGTAGTATTAATTTTTTTAATGGGCGTAGTAGGGACATCTTTATGGTGGTTGAAGCACCAAAGGCTGACGTCAAAGCCTTGGCTTGAAACTGGCCTAGATAATATAGAGAATGGTACAGACAATGTTGGTTTGTCTAAGCCTAAGATGGGCCTGATAGTATTTTTGGCGGTTGTTGGAATGCTATTCACATTATTTTTCAGTGGGCATTTTATGCGCCAAGAAATTGAGGACTGGCGTCCCATGCCCTTGCCTCCAGTAGTTTGGATAAACGGCATTCTTTTATTGGCCGCCAGTATTTATCTTCAAGCAGCTCTGATTATTGCGCGTAAGCAGAAACGAGATTTGAGTTATCTTTCCCCGATCTATCGCAGGCTCATTTTCTTGCGAGGTGTTAAAAGTCCAGATGCTTCTATAAAGCATCTACTTTTGTATGCTTGCGTTTTAACCACTGCTTTCTTGATAGGGCAACTTGTTGCGTGGAAGAGTGTCAAAAATGACGGTTTTGTGCTTTCAGGCAATCCTGCAAATAGCTTTTTTTATGTTCTCACTGGTTTGCACGCGCTACATATGCTTGGGGGGCTAATTGCCCTTTTCCAAACGACAGCAATTTCTTGGAATGACCCGCAGCCGGAAAAATTATTATCTCGGATAGACCTTTCTGCGCTTTATTGGCATTTTCTATTTTTTATCTGGTGCATTATGATTTTTGTAATGTTGGGCTGGACCTACGACCCGTTAATTGAACTTTGTCAGAGGGTGATTGCATGACGGATACTTCATCAAATATGGCATCTATTCCAACGAGCAGACCCGTTGGTCTGCCCGGCCTTATAGATGACTGGTCATCTGACCAGCGCGCCTTCAAAGGCGTTGGCTGGCGAAAGTCAATGATGTGGATTTTCCTGCTGAGTGATACATTTATTTTTAGCATATTTTTGCTGTCATACATGACTGCGCGTATGTCTACAAAAGTAGGTTGGCCGAACGCCAGTGAGGTATTCTCTCTTCATATTGGCAATACAAATTTTCCGCTTCTACTCATTGCGATCATGACATTTGTCTTAATTTCAAGTAGTGGCACGATGGTAATGGCGGTCAACTATGGCTACCGAAAGGATCGAAAACTTACCGCTCTTATGCTGATCGTAACGGCTGTTTTAGGCGCAACCTTTGTTGGTATGCAGGTTTTCGAATGGTCAAAGCTAATCTCGGAGGGGGTTCGGCCCTGGGGAAATCCAATGGGTGCTCCACAATTTGGTGGCATATTTTTCATGATAACTGGATTTCATGGAACACATGTCTCGATTGGGGTTATTTTCCTTCTGGTAATGGCGCACAAGGTTTGGCGAGGGGATTATGACATACAAAGTCGTGGTTTTTTTACCAGCCGCAAAGGCGAATACGAATGCGTCGAAGTCATGGGGCTATATTGGCATTTTGTTGATTTAGTGTGGGTATTTATTTTTGCATTCTTCTATCTTTGGTGAGGATTGAATATGGTAGGATCACATAGCAGTGATAACGGCGTAGAAGTCTCTGATACTGGCCATCAGGAGCATCCCTTAAAGGAGTACTTTGTTGTTTGGGGTTGGTTGTTTATTTTGAGTGCCTGCTCTTATGCAATCGATTTTATGGGTGTTCAGGGCTATCTGCGATGGACACTTATCCTATTCTTTATGACTGTAAAGGCAGGGTTGATAGTAGCAGTCTTTATGCATTTGAAATGGGAAAGGCTTTCCCTTAGCTACGCTATATTGCTTCCGCCGATAGCAGTCTTGGTATTCGTCGCGATCATGATGATCGAATCTGACTATACTGTGCTTACCCGCATCAATTTTTTCAGCGGGGTGTAATCTTTTCAATTATTTGTTGTTCGGGTCTGCCACAGCAGCGTAACAGGCGTCTTAAATTCGCGTTCCTTAAAGACGTAAATATGAAGCATTAAAGGGAGTACATGTAATGCTTATTCGGTTTTGTAAAATTGTATTAGCTTTGATGTTTTGTAGTTCGCTTGCGGTTGCGGAAGACAGTGATTGTCAAGGCGTAATGACGCATGAAGTCCAGATGTTAAACAAAAGTGCAGCAGATCCCAAAATGAAAATGGTATTTGAACCATCTTATGTTGCAATCGCACCGGGGGACTGTGTGAAGTTTCTCCCAACGTCAAAAGGGCATAATGCTGAGACGATAAAGAAAATGTACCCTAAGGCCGCCAAAAAATTTAAAAGTAAGGTCAATAAAGAGTTTGTAGTTAGGCTCGAAGTCGAGGGACTTTATGGCATTAAGTGCACCCCCCATTATCAAATGGGCATGGTTGCCTTAATTCAAGTGGGAGAGGTCTCAGAAGAAAGCCTGAGCAAGTCTGCCAAAGTCAAACATAGGGGAAAGGCAAAGGATCGTTTCAAGGTGTTGTTCGGTGCATTGGAGTAATTGCGCAGTCAATTAGATCGTGAGCTTACTATGTTTTCAATGCCATTGTTTTGACACTAATAAATCTCCCGATCAGCCCAATAAAAAATCGTGACAGGACCTTTAAAGCTTATTTGGTGACCCAGAGTGAGAATGATAACAAAAGAACCTAGGTACTATTTTTATAAAAGCCTTTTTGCCAAGGCCCCTGATTTTTTGGCCTTGGCAAAACCTAGGGTTATGTCTCTGGCGGTGTTTACTGCTATTGTTGGAATGATAACTGCTAAAGGTAACTTACACTTGGTCTCTGCCACATTGGCAGTTATTGCTATTGCGGTTGGAGCTGGGGCAGCTGGAGCATTGAACATGTGGTATGATGCGGAAACGGATGCTGTCATGTCCCGCACCTCTAACCGACCTCTCCCTTCCGGACGCCTTTCGTCAAATGAAGCCCTTATGTTCGGTCTGATACTTACGGTGCTATCCACTTCATTACTTTTCATCACGACAAATATGCTTGCTGCAGGCCTTTTAGCCTTCACAATCTTTTTTTACGTGGTCGTATACACAATGTGGTTAAAATTTCTAACACCACAAAATATTGTGATTGGTGGCGCAGCTGGAGCGCTGCCGCCTATTATAGGATGCGCAGCAGTAACAGGTTCCGTGACTCCAGATTCTCTAATTTTATTCGCAATCATCTTTCTTTGGACGCCCCCCCATTTCTGGGCCCTAGCACTTTTTAAAATGCGCGACTATGAGAGCGCAGGGGTTCCCATGATGCCCAACGTTGTAGGAGCTCAGGCGACGCGCAAACAAATGTTTATTTATTCCCTTGCATTGGCCCCTATGGGCGTGGCCCCTACAGTTAGTGGCTCTGCAAGTGTTTTGTATGGTATCTTCGCCACCATTCTCGGAGCTGTATTTATTTTAAAATCATGGAAAGTATTTAATAAAAAGTCTAATGAACAGTCTTTGATAATGGAAAAGCGCCTCTTTATCTACTCGATAAAGTACTTATTTTACCTTTTTGCAGCCCTGCTAATAGATGTTGGATTTTGGATATTACTTGAGACTGGAGGGCGTTGAGTGGGAAAACTACCAATCCTTAAAAAGTGGAAGGCTGTTGGTTTATACCATTAGGGCCTTTTACTACTGGTTCACAAAGTTGGGAGGCGTTAGGATGACGAAATATTATCCGGCTGGGTCCACTTACTACAAAAATAAAAAAATTTCAGTAAACAAAATTGAAGTGTCAGATATTTGGGTATCACTTAAACTGGGTTGGCGCGACTTTATGCACCAGCCATCTCATTATTTTTTTGCCATCATTCTATATCCCTTTATAGGCATAATTTTGTGGTTGTGGGCTTCCAAAGAAAATACGATCCAGCTCATATTTCCAATGATGAGCGGATTTGCCTTATTTGGACCTTTTATAGCTATATTTTTATATGAAATCAGTCGTCGATTAGAAAGCGGCTTGGATACTTCTTGGTCTCAGATTTTTCGACTCGTCTATTCGCCTGCACTTCGCCAAGTCATAATTCTTTCCATAATGCTTCTATTTATATTTTTTACTTGGATGATTTGCGCGTATATTCTTTTCCAATTATTGTATGGTTCTAGCTATCCAATATCAATGTTCAATTTTTTGGTTAACATAATTACTACACCTCGTGGTTGGTTACTCATTATTTTAGGAAATGGAATGGGAGCATGTTTTGCATTAACAGCTCTTCATACTACCGTAGTCGCATTTCCAATTTTAATTGATACGGAAGTTAGCGCTATTAAAGCAATTCAAATTTCAATGCTGGCTGTCCGTATTAACCCTATACCCCTAATTTTCTGGGGATTCTTGGTCTCTTTCGGCCTTCTAATGGGAGTGCTGTGTGTCATGATTGGCTTAATTATAGCACTTCCAGTGTTCGGGCATGCGACTTGGCATCTTTACCGCAGGATAGTAAACGTTTCTTGCTAAGTTTTTCATGCATCAAGAATATATTTTATTTCCCATTTTTGGATATTTCATTCATCATACTTCGAGGCCATTAATATTTATAAGTATTTATTATGGTGCATATAAGTGAAATTAATTTTTTAAATTGCTAATGTAAGCGATGTTAGAGTGCTTTATCTGCAACTCGTTTGATATCAAACTGACACGATATCAAAGTAGGGGCAGCTGTTTGTCTGTTACTTCAGTAGGTGTGCAATAGTCAGAATGCTGCCCCGATAAAAGGCTTTTTTACTACAAAGGGTTTCCCGAAAAAGAAGAACCGCTTGTGGACTGGTGGCATTCAAAACTGCACTACCTCAATACTGCCCTATTTCATATACACATGCGAAGTTTTGGAGAGTTTTTTCGTGACAGAAAAAGAAAATAAAATAAATACGATGACTAAAAAAAAGAAACAAATATCAGTTAGAATACCGGACCTTCCGATCTCTTCGAATATAGAAAGTCGGGACGAATCTCGTAGAGATTTTTTATATTATGCTACTGGAGGTGTTGGCAGTGTTACTGTGGGGGCCGCTTTTTGGCCATTGATAAATCAGATGAATCCTTCTGCAGATGTTAAGGCATTGTCCTCGATCCGGGTGGATATATCAGACGTAGAGCCGGGAACGCAATTAACGGTGAAATGGCTGGGGAAACCAGTTTTTGTCCGACGGCGAACACAAGAAGAAATTAGAGCGGCGAGGGTAACTGAATTTTCCGAGCTAATTGATAAGTCGGCGCGTAATGATAACAAACCTGAACTCGATGCAGCCGATCGTAACCGTACTTTGGACACAAATGGCGAATGGCTAGTTATGATGGGTGTGTGCACGCATCTGGGTTGTGTCCCCCTGGGCGGTGGAGCTGGCGAATTCAATGGCTGGTTCTGTCCGTGCCACGGATCACATTACGACACTTCAGGTCGCATTAGGAAAGGTCCAGCCCCAGAAAATCTCTCTGTGCCTGTCGCCGTATTTTTAGACAAAACAACAATCAGATTGGGCTAAAATAGAATTCGCCCAAAGCAGTTAGATGATGCTTTCAAACATAAAAGCTGCCTGCACTTTTTAATTCATTTCCATTGGAAACAGACTTCTTTTTTGCAACATTCGAATAGAATTCAAATTGCACAACCGAAAGAAATCAGATGAATTCAAGCAACACAGTTTCAATTCTAAATTTGGTGCCCTGACATTATTGACATCAATTTTAAATAATTTGTCAAAGCTAAGCCCGATTTGCCAGTGTTTAGACTGTCGGATGGTACTGTCAGCCAAAACCTACGAAAGACGTTTAAGAGACTGATGATTGATACCGGTTTACTTATATGCCCCCACATTCATTCACGAAGTAAATAATGAATATATGGTTCACATTGAAAGTTGAATTAGTGGTTATTTTTAGATTGTTTTGATGCAATCATATCCCCTACCATTTGCTTCATTTCTTTATCTGTATTCTTACAAATTAATTCCACATTTTTTTTGATTTCGAGCCCTTTATGTCCCCCTTGATACATCAAGTAGGTGACAGCATTTAGTAAGTCGAATGCATTTTCAGTGAATGCTGCAGATTCGTCTGTGATACTATCATCGCCAGTATAATCATTCGCTATATAGTTCTTCATTGATTTAACAAGATTTTCAATCTCATCTACATTATGCAGTTTCGAAATTTCATCACTGACATATTTTTTCTTACTCATTTAAAATTTCCTTAATCGGTTCTGGATTGTATCCCAATCTAATTAGATTGTCTTTTTCAAAGATTACAGGGTCCACAACAAATGCCATATATTCACTCAACCAATCATCGTTGATACTGGCTTCCATTTTGTCATTTTCTATACTTTCACTGTATGTTGAAATCTTCAAATATTTCTCCTTTTTTTGTCAATCCAAGAGGCTTTGTTGCATAAATGGGCTGATGGGATTCACTGTATGAATCTAGCGTGATAGCTGAGTGGAATGAGCAGTTGGGCCCCTACGCAGTACAAGACCAAGAATTGGTCGTCTTACAATGACAGCTTGAAGCAGCGTGGATCGTTGTCGATCTGGTTTGATCCAGAGATGGTTTGGACACCGCCACCAAGCGGCAAGC
>Ga0209092_10003888_pt1 | contig 12729 bp, 8 predicted proteins | sample FraStrMetagenome_FD_187446 | JGI IMG/M metagenome (GOLD analysis project Ga0209092, IMG submission 187446) | Marine eukaryotic phytoplankton communities from Arctic Ocean - Fram Strait ARC3M Metagenome (SPAdes) (version 2) | ecosystem: Environmental > Aquatic > Marine > Oceanic | place: Fram... | reverse complement strand
GCATACGTACGTATATTCGGATCTTCACAGGATCTAAGAAAAAATTCTGCTGCGTTATTCACAAAAATAAGATATATTCGCTTATTATTATTATTATTATTATTATTAATATATCATAACCCTTGGCTTATCTCCCTGATTCAAAATGGTGTTTTACAAAGAAACACACTGGCATCATTTCATCACAGTAGCATTCTTGATCTCTTCTTCAATATCTATTTCCAAGATACAAATTTTAGGATTCGCTCCAAAGCAAATCACGCATCCACATACTCCATCAAATATATCGCCATTCAATCATTATACCCAGGGAAAATTCTCGTCGAGTATTTCGTTCAAAGCTAGTAATTCCAATTCAGAGAATGCAAACCAAACTGGCGTAGATGAATCAAATTTTTCCTTTGATCCAACAGCAGCATCACCAGAACCAATACCGATGGTGATGGAAGGAGGACCTGCTCAAATTTTTGCAATGGCTAGAAAAATGTTAATCTGGGACGACTCTCCAAGTGCCAGCACTGAAAGCAATCAGCCTCGAAGCACAACGACTCTTGATCAATCTCTCACACTTCCACGTTGGCATCCTCATGCTGGAATATCCGATTATAACCCGTCATTTCGAAGCAAAGCCCCTGCCATGAACAGCATGGGATATGCTAATGCCATTCGTAGAAACAGTCGAAAACGGAACAAACCAGCAATGTGGAGATATGCTGTACGGACTTATAAACGTATGTCTCCAAAAATTCCGCAACGAAATATTCATCACGAAGGTGCACTCGTAGCTTGTTCCAAATTAGGTTTGTGGGAAGAAGCATTTGACATATTTCAAAAAGTAGAAAAATTACAGCAAATGCCTTTGAAGCAAGTACCATTAACCCCAGAGAATAGATCTACTACTCGACAAAAATATACGAAGCCACCTTCTATAACAGATAGTATGGTATATTCATTGATAAAGGCATGTGTGCGTGCATCACGTCAATCGAATAATAGATTGGCAGTGGATAATCAACGTCGATTACCTTTGGACACATTAGTCAAAGAGGTTTTAATTCATCTTCCTGCAAAATATGAAATTCAAATATGTGCAAATCATGTCAATCCCATTGCAGCTGCTTATCAAAAATTGGGTCTTTATGAAGAAGCTTATGATTTAATTCAAACCTATCTAGTTGATCGTCATCATACTGGAAAGAATGCTGCATCTATTACTGGAAACTATGATTCAAGTTCTTCTTCCATACCTTCTACTATGTCTAATGTAAATAAAGCAAAACAAAAACAAAGAAGCATAGTTAAAAGGAATAAGATTGGAGAGAATCATATAGTAGAAACTGATTCCATAAGCGTACATGAGACAAATGAGGTAGATGAAGATGATTACGAAGAGGATCCTATTGAACGTAATAGACTAAACGTATTGAATATAGGGGCCAAAGATCGTGGAAGTTATAGTTTATTGGTCAAAGGTGCAGCAATTCAAGGAGACTGGAAAAATGCTGTACAAGCATTGGAAGATATGACTAATTCAGGAATATACCCAGAAATGGAGTGCTTGCATACTTGGACAGAAGCCATTGAAGGGCGAGCAGGTAGCCCACGAGAAGAAAGGCATGATATCATGGAAGATTCATTCTAAAAACTATGATTCTTTTGTAAAGCTTTTTATGGTCATTTTTTAATTGTATTTGACAAATGAGAAGTCAACGCCATCTTAACAACTTTATTCTCAAATAATTGAATCGATTCATGGAATCGCATGTATACTTTTTAAATAATGGAAATACACACTACACCCCGACAACATTTTTATTCAAACATTATACTGCATATTTAAATCATTCATTTCATTCCATTAGTGCATCCTCAACCATGTATCTATTCAAATCACTTGAGAAAAAGTTTCTCCATTCACTCTTACTTAATATTTCTTCATAGTCCGGCTCACAAAATCGTTGTTCTTTTAAAACATTTTGAAACCCATCATGTAGAGACTTTCTATTTTCATCTATTTGATACCAATCTGGTAACAATTCTTTTTCAAACGCTTGGGACATTTCTAGTATTTCGTCTGTAATATCTGATGGAAGGCATTTATATGAAAATTCATCTTCAAAACTTTCCTCATGGAATCTTTTTGTCGCTTTCACTGCTTGGTCATAAATCAAGTTGCTTTCAAATAGATGCATTTGTATGTATTTGCGATCAAAAGCAATTTGTACCAATAGATGAAAGTCTAGCCCAGTAGATTTTCGAAGAATTGGCGATTTGAAAGTGCTAGATTTCATATAAGAACATGTATGATCTGCGTTTGGAACAGCATTACAAATAAAGTTCGTGGCTATATCGCCCTGTTTGACATCATGTAGATTGATTATCTTTACATGATCAAAATGATTCTTGTATTTCGTGTATGCATGGAACGTTGGATGGACATGTAACCATTTTCCATCCTTTTTCAGACTACGTGACTGCTCTAGGATATTCATAATAAAGCTTTCCATTGTCTCTTTTCGATTTGGAAAAAAACGCTGTAAGTTTTCCTGATAATAAAAACTTGTTATCCATTCATAATAACGACGATATGTCACTACAACAATGACTTCCCAATTTTCAAGAAGGGGAGGAGCAAATAAATTCCAAAGCCGTGCGTTATCAGGTAGTAATTTATTATTGAAACAAAATTGCTCTGCTGAGATGATGACAGATTGATGGTCTTCTCGCAATTTATTGAGATTAGAAAACAAATCATGGTAATGATCTAGAGACTTGTACTTGTTTTCTGCGAGCAGATCCTTTACTTTCTCTTTGAAGTCCCCTTTACGATTTTCTTTCTTCTTATGTCTTTTCTTCGTATCTATGTAAGACATCTGTCGCCACTTCTTATCATAATCGATTGCCTGGCCTTTATTCAAGTAAACCTCAAAGTCATCTTTAACAAGAAAATCACCCTCGCTCTCCCCTATGTCCCGAAGATATGTCCTGAATTCGTGTCCGATTTCGTTCGAAACCCAGTACATCCATTTATTTTCCATGCTTTTTGCATCTTCAGATCGTGCTAAATAGTAATAATTATCCATGTTGAGAAGCTTTTCTTTTATCTGATAGAGGCTATTTTGCAGTGTAGTTGTACCTGTCTTTGGTGGGCCAACATGCAGAATAAGATGCTGCTTTTCTCCCTGAAGCGATGCAGACTGTTTCTCAGAAAAATTGTTTTCATGAGTAGTTGCTTCCATTTGTCGTGTCAGCGCATCAAGATATTGGACTATCCATATTTGTAGAAAACACCATATAAGGATGCAGAAAGCTAAAGAGAACCTCAAAAATTTCACAAGAGTGGTAGAAATTCTGGGTTGCATTATGACATTTTCGATAAGAGTTTCCTTTGCTTCATTGATTATAATGTATAATGCTTTATACGGAAACCATTATTCCACGTGAACTGGAGATTACATGAGTTTTAATAAATATATGCATACCTATTGCTTGCAGTGCAATTTTGTTTATCTTTCGTACGAAGTTCAACTACTGCTTGATTGAAGATCAGAAAAAGTAAATCTTTGTTTTCGCACAGAGAAAGTAATTAGTTGAATGTTTGTGATTATATTTTATAAAAGGAAAAAAGCATAATTCATGAATGAGTTTGGGCGTACTTTCATAGATATATTTTAAAAGCACATTTCAATAATCTTTTTCCAAATGGCAAATACACAGTATTGTTAGCAAAAAAAAATCATCTAATTCCACCTCTCATCCAAATCTCATAAAGAGTATCCATTGTGACTTTATTCGATCCTAATTGAGAGGATGCGTTGAAAAGTCTCTGCACTTTCAACACAAAACTGTGGACCATATCACTAATGGTATCCAACCACGATTTCGATTGATACTCATTTTGATGGACTTCTTTTTCTTTTTTATTCGAATCATGAGCTTTTTGAAGCAAAGTGCGAAATTCTGATTCACAGTCTCGATTTCCTTTCAGATTGATTTGGATCTTATTCTTTGCTACCTTCAAAGGTTTCATTAATGTAATGATGCGAGCTTTTTCCGCATTTGTTTGGAAAAGCTTACTATTTCTCCAAATATTATTGTTTGATTCCATGGTACTGTCAGCTCTATTGTAGAGGATGACTGCATTTGATTGTTCATTTTTTTTCTTAGAGTTCTGATTTGACAGCGAGACTCTGTCAGTGCTGATCAATGATGTTGAACCTGAAAATGTTTGATCTGCTGTATTCTTTAACCCTCTTGGATAAAAAAGAAATGTTCAATTTAGCGAATTGTGCTTGACCGTCTTTTTGATATAAGTTTTGCTGGGAAGAAAATCTTACCTGGAAATCATCTGGAGAGCGTATTGAGTTGTGTCGCAACTATAGAACCAGATCATTATATATACAAGTAGTAATATTGTTTTCCGTGAAAATATGATTTTACGGATCAGTCTAAAAAATTGAATTAACAATGACTCCCTCGTTTTTTCGCCAGGAACTTTACATCTTGTCGATCTGGATAAAAACAGCTTTATTGGGGCCAATGAAAATTCGAAATTTGCATTTGAAGTAGTTGAGATAGCCTCAAGGTAACAGAGTGCAAAGGATCCTATTATTTTGATGATTCTCCAAAGCATAGGTTTATTTGCCGATGTTATGAATGATAAGCCAAAAACTATGATAGCTCGAAAAAAGTCATCAAAGGGAAAAACCATTTTGGTTCTATTTGGAACAATAATTTCCGTCATTTCAAGTGTTTGCGACGACACAAAGAGATCCGTCTTATTCCTAAATTTCAAAATTAGATGTTCAGACTGTAAGAATTCTTGAAGGTTTGTAACAATCTTCAGACCTTCAGAACAAAACTTACTTATTTTTGCTTCCTATCGATATGCTTGGTGCATCACTAGACTCTTGACTACCGTTGAATTGTCCTTTATGATTTCTGGAATAATTTCTTTCTATTCTGGTACTAGAAAAAACAGGTACAGAATCATTAGAAGAAGAACTGGAATCTCCTGCCATGAATTTTCTGTCATCAAGGAGCTGTTCAAAATTGGTGTTTCTACGCCGTTTTGAACTAAGTGATGTATCTTCATCAGAACAATACGATATAGAAGAGGGAGATACGACACTCATTTTTTCATCATTGATTTCCCATTTTCCGCGTCCTAAGCTTCGAGACCTAGATCGTCGTATCGGTCTGGTTTCCATCACTATGTCAGAAGGTTTTGACGTATTCATGGTATCACTGCTGGTATTTCGCATTGTTTGCTTCTTTAAACGTCCCTATTCGTAACATCGATAGATCACATTCGCGATGAAGTTTGGAAGCCTTGTTAAGTTCTCATTCATACAATTTGATAAAAAGAATATATCATAATGCGTATACATCATGTTCGCAGGAGTGCTAGCTTGTTGATTGAGGCTCTTACCTAAATGGATGCGCTATATCTCCCGACTTCTTCTGAGGACGAGCAAGTTTTCTTGCAAATACATGAGATACGTAATTACTTCTTTATAATTTCTACCCCTATTTAGGGCATAATACCACTTGACACTTCTTCGCGTATTCTTTTCGACTTCTTCTGAGGACGAGCAAGTTTTCTTGCAAATACATGAGATACGTAATTCCTTCTTTATAATTTGTACCCCTATTTAGGGCATAATACCACTTGACACTTCTTCGCGTATTCTTTTTTAAATATGCTCGGAAGAGTTCGCATTTCCTGTTTTTTTTTATTAGGAATTCTCAATGTTCCACCATTTCCTTGATCATCAACAGTTTCCCAATCTAATTTCGAAACATAATTCTTATCTAAATTGTATACTTGGAAATATTCAACAAATTCCCGTTTGATTCTTAGATATGGAGTCGGGGCAAAAAATATCATTTGAGATCTACAGCACCAGCAGACTTTTAACTCTTTGATATTTCCCACGTGAACATAGATCCTTCGTGATGTTTTCCATTTTCCATTTTTCATTATCAATTATTTTGTGTTCTATTCTTTTAAAAACAAAAGTGAAATGTCAAAACCAATACTTAGTAACTGTTCTTTTTTCCCCTGTGTATCTCTGTGAATCACATAATAATACCTCCTTTGAAGTGAATAATCTCAAAGATTGATGAATAACGCAGATGTCTATTCGAAGTCTTAGATAGCTTATATTTTTATTCTTAAATCGAAAGGAGCCACATTTACAATGTGATCAAACCCTGTTATCTGACTCTTTATTTAGAGCCCTTACTGATGTACTGATATTTTCATCTCTTGAAGAAATAATGCTCGAACTCATCCTGATTATTCTGAAAGTTGCCTCACAAACTGAAGTTTCAGGATGTAAATTTCGATATGATATGGCCCGCGGTCGAATGTAGACTAAACTATTGAAAAAACCCTGAAGTGGTAAGAGTATCGCAGTCATAATACGCAATGGAAAAACTGACTTTCCCCTCATGTACAAGGCTGTGTGTATAGGGGAGGAAATATATGTGATAAAAAATGCGAGTGTATAGAAAATAGCTTGCTTAATCACACGAGTAGAAATTGATTGTCCCGGGTCTATGAATGCCGATTCATCCAATGTAGCTACATTGTCTGAGGGAATTCCAGATGGTGATCGAGCTACACTCTGTTGCAGCTGTTTTCTCTGATCCACAAACGAGGAACCTAGTTTGAACATCGAGAAAAAGATAATGATAAAAGCAATTCCAGTGGGCAATGCCAAGAACAACATTCTATATTTCAAGGCATTTCGTCCTCTACCACATTCGACATCTAATACATCCTCACATGTTTCTGGTCCGGGATATATGATGCACTGAAATCCATCGAAATTGTAGTTTTTTGATACCCACAAGAATACACCCCCACCAATGGACCACAAAATTGTAAACGCATGTAAAAAGGGTTCCATGTTCTTTTGGAAAATCTTCTCGCTTATTTGATAGCATACGGTAGTCACATAATTAATATATGGAGAGAGAACAATTGTACAACACCGATAAATTGATTCCAATAACTCCCATCATTGCTTGTAAATTACACTGATTTATTTCTTGAGGTTCAACGAATGATAGGGCAAAGTAGGAAGACTGTAACATATCGGAAGTTGTCAATCCAAGCATTATTCGGTTGAATGAGGACTTCAGTTTTTGCTTTGATCGGAAGATTAAAGTCATTATGGTAAACGAACCAACTATCGAAAACACGCCAGATATTGTTTGAATTGTCCGCACAGCTACAACCTGTTGAGGAGAGGGAACATCATCCATGTTTAGGTTATATTATGCTTTTGCATTAAGGTTTGTCTCCCGTTGTCATTAGATGGGCGTACAAAGAGGAAAGATTCTGCTGAGTAGCAAATTTTCGCGTAAGATGTGTAATGATGTAGTTTTTTAGTTGCAAACGTCAGCAATTATTATTCATCGACGCTAGCAAAAAGGTCGTGCATCTTAGTCCAAGATCCTGTTGTAGTAAATTTCTTTTATTGAGATAGTATATCTAGAACAATAACCTATCTCACTTTATAATAATTATGTTGTTTATTACACTATATCAGGTTATAGAGCCATATTAATCGCTCGAGAAAGTCCGCGACTTACATCGACAAAAGCCAAGAAGAAAGATCCCACCAAAGAATGTTTATTCACTTTATTGTGATTAATTTAAAGTACTTTTGATCGAAACCGTTCATATAGTTGAGTTTTCTCTTGTCAAACAAAAATTTCCAATTGATTGAATATCTTCCCCTTTTTCTTAGCTTGAGCAAGTATACCACGACGATCACAATCTCAAATGGATTAAACCTCGAAAACATGATTCAATATATATTGTTGAGACCATCATACCAAATTCATTAACATACGATAATGAAAGAAAGAAAATCTATGGATATAAATTTGGTTTGAAATCCTTCGCTAGAAAAGGTAAAGAATTATTGAAAGTTCCACATTTGCGTTGAAAAATATTTTTTTGCAAACAAATACAGGGAGTATTTGTTTGAAAAAGTGGGACTTGCATCATATGAGCAGATAACTCAAATAAAGTAAATATTCTTAAAAATCCGTTTCTTTAGGATTATTTAAACTGCAAGAAGGAGATGAAACCTTTGCTAAAAGTAGTGTCTGGGTCAAAGATTGAGAAATGAAACAATCCAATTCTTGCTTGTTAGGATAGGCCGACATAAGGTTGGGGTCACCACAAACTGAAAGAGTTGAATTTATAGGAACATAAAAGGAATTTCTCCATTCTTCATTTTACATTTGATTTTAATTTAGGTCAGCATTTGATGAATTACGTTCATACACTTTCATATATTATAGTACGGTATCTTCACAATCCTGGTGATTTGTTTTCGTAAACAAAGCATTTCATAAAAGATGCTAACTACATATAGGGTTTCTACCGTACCGTCGTTCAGTGGGTTTGCATTCCTTATAGTTTGATACCATATATGGTAAGTAGAATCAATACCTGATTTTAGGTAGGATAAATTACATGTGTAAAAAATATCTCCCATCAATCACCATTAAAGCAGCACTTTGTCATTTGCAACTCACCGAAGAGTTGACCTCAGTTCCCAATCAACATCTTACACTCTAGCTCAGACCACGCTACAGCAATATTTGAATCTATCTGCACGAATAATGTTGAACAATAGCTCAAGATCCTCATTCAAGGGCATTGCAAAACAATTTGGGGAAAAAGCAAAAGCCGCGTACTCAAATTCTCATCGACAATTGCATTCCAATACATATCATACTGGGACCAATGTAAATAAATATATCCGTACAACTGAAATCGGTAAAAGTTTATCTTCTCAGCAGCGAATCCGCTGTCAAGGATTTTCTAGCTATGAATATCCCACTCGTACCGAAGCGCCCCAAGTAACAAGAACTCTTGCCTCTGATTTACCAGATATTTCTGAGGACGATGGAGCTCCATCAAGCAAAAAGTATTCGTCTATGCCAACCAAATCTTCTTCTGTCCCTGATCCATTTGATGATATGTATGAACTCACTTCTCCTCAACGTGCAGAAACACTACAACATCAAACACAAAGTCTTTCCACAAATCTTGACCCAAAACATAAAATTACTACACAGGTACCCGCCAACATACCACCTAATTATCCACCTACCCAACTAAGTATTCCATCTGTGGAACTTACTAGTCTCCCATCCTCACTCCGCGTTGCATCACAGGAAACTTATGGGCAAGTCTCTACTGTTGGACTTTTATGTGATTTTGGTTCTCGTTATGAAACACCTCAAAACACAGGAGTAAATCATTTGATAGAATTAATGGCTTTTCAATCCACATCTAAGTATCCATCAGCGTCACATATAGTAGAAAAGATGGACAATTTGGGTGGGTCCACATTTGCTTCTTCTAGTCGTGAGCAGATGTTGTATTGTGTGGATATATTACGTCCTAATGTTGATCAAGCCATGGAACTTTTAGCAGAGACTGTCTTACATCCAAATATTCATGAGATGGAAATACAAGAAATGAAACAAGTAATGCAATTTCAGCATGAAGAATGGCATGGCGAAGGTGGAATTGGTAGTGAAGTTGCTTTAGGAGAAGGAATTCAATTAGCAGCGTATGGGAAAACTAGCGAAGGGAAATCACAACAACAGTTGGGCAAAGTTCATTTCTGTCCTCCAGAATCTCTTCACAATTTGACAGCTGAGACTATACATCAATTTCGCATGGAGCATTTGACTCCCAATCGCACGGTGATTGCAGGAGCTGGAATCGAACATGATCACTTACTCGATTTAACCAATACTTACTTTTCATCCTTCTTCGAAAATGCCGCAAATAAAGATCCAACCCCACGAGTTAATTCAATTTACACTGGAGGAGAGTATCGCCACATTCTTCCATCTCTAGGATCTCCCTTGCAGATGCACTCTATGCATCCTGAGTCACTCACACGTGTAGCTCTCGCATTTGAAATTCCAAAGGGTTGGTCATCTCAGGACCTAGTTCCAGCATGTGTTCTTCAAACTCTACTGGGGGGAGGTAACTCATTTAGTGCAGGAGGACCTGGAAAGGGTATGTACTCACGTCTTTATCGAGAAATTTTGAATCGATTTTATTGGGCAGAGAGTGCCGAGGCATTCACGGCTTTCCATGCTGAGAGTGGATTATTAGGTATGAGCGGGTCCACCTATAATCCTCAGAAGGTTCGTGATTTAGTGAGAGTTTTGGCAGAACATTTTGCAAAACTAGCCATGACTGACGTTTCAATAGAGGAATTGTCACGTGCGAAAAATATGTTGAGATGCAATGTTTTGACCCAATTGGAATCTCGTTTGGTATTATTTGAGGATATTGGGAGGCAGATTCTGACATATGGAAAGAGAGAGAATGTAAAGAGTATGTGCGATAAGATTGATGCCGTCACGCAGGAAGATATTAGAAGATTAGCAAAGATGATGGTTAGCAAACCACCAACCTTGTGTATTGTAGGAGGTGAACAGGAAGTACAAACTGCACATAGCTGGGACGAAGTCAATGGATGGTTTGCGGGATTATAATAAACAAATTTTAATTATGACAACTATAATACTCTCGAAGCATTATTCAATTACCAAAAAAAGATAACAACCATTCCTTAACATGGAAAGCCCTTCATAATATCTATCTTTGATTTGCTAAATATTTAGTCAGCACAAGATTTACAAAAGAAATTGAATTTTCACCAAATGAAAAAACCTAGATATCTATAAAAATTTTCTTCTTATTTGACCCTAATGCGAGCTTATTCTTTATAATTTGTTATCAACCCAATTTATTGACTCAACAGCATCATAACAGTATATACATAACTGAATCAACTTCGTTACAAACAAACGTTAGTTTTGATTTTATTTCTTACGAATAGAACAACTTGTTTTGAAATTTCACCAAAGAATTCCAAGTTTGTGAGTAATCAAGATATTAGACCAAGCAAGCATTAATTAGCGCTGTTTCCATTTCACATTGAAAATATAATGACAATATTCCTCCACTTGTATCATCGACGCAAACTGGAGCATATGCTTATGATGCCTTTCTGGCCATCGAGGTAGATTTCAAAACATCTTAATATTGAGAGCTTGCTGGTGGTCGATGTATACTTATTGACGATATTAGTGAATGGGCCATTTCTCATCCTTCATTCGATGCTGAAATTGATTCAAATGCATCATCTTTCATCTATGATGATATTAGTCCCCCCCGTGAATGGATGGAATATTTGGAAGCAAATGCAATACAAAAATCGAGAGGAGGGATATCATGAAGTTTTTTGAGAAGCTGGTGCTTATACGGTTATTCAATGTGACGGTACACATGACACTAAAAAAGCTTTGAATTCCCTTACATGGCATGTCGTAAATGGGAAAGTCCTATCATTTAAATCGTTTACAAGAATCCTTCCAAACTTTATTAAATGATTGCTTGGAGCAAGAGGAGATAATGAAAGCTTCATTGAAAAATGTCTTAATACACAGTGTCATCGTTTTAGAACTACTCCTACTTTCTGTAGAAAAAACACCAAAAGTCGAGTATGATCGGTTATGGCTGCTCTCTTTTGGACATTAGATGTTAATGACAATAGACAAGTTTTCGATCTTGGACATGCAAGATACATACAATCATTTCCTGCAAAAATCCGCCTTCACTTCCAAATCCAATAATAACTATTTCTGAGCTCGTGCAATATTTTTATGTGAATTATAATTGCGAGCTTACTTTATTAACAAAAATGAAAAATTGTGAACGACTATTTTGAATTCATTCAAAAGAACCAAACGCTTTGTTTTGATGAATTGATCCCTTGCATTTATATCATAATCCATTATAACATATAGAATCCAATTATTGTGATTAGATCTAGCTCTTGATTTGTCAACAGTCGAACAATAGCTTGCTCTCACATTATCATAGATGATAATACCTGTTGTGTTTAGAAAGTAAAAATAGAAGAAATAGAGAATCTATCTTCTTGATATAGAAGGTTAGATTGTCACTTAAAACTCCTGATTTTTTCATCATATAATTGTATCGATTATTCGGAATCATCTTACACTAGTGTAGCTCTACTGTTTATTCCTGAAAAGGATGATGACCAATCAAATACGAAACTTCCTCAAAGAGACAATAATTTTCCAATATCTAAAGCCTTGCAGACTACGAAGACCTTTGGAAGATGGTAAGAGCTTGAAACCATGAGCGGTTGAATAAGTGCTCCTAACACGAAATAATTCTTCCTCTGTATTAAATGTTATAAGTATAGAATTATTAGAGGGGCTTACATCCAACTACTTGCAATCTTTGTTGATGGGATAATTCGAAATGCGGACGATGGCGTCTTATTCGGATATGCCTGACAACTTATTCTTAAGAATGCGATAAATATAGACTAAAATACGATCAAAAAACCATTCTTATAGAGGATTATCACAATAGACAGTGTATGGAAATATTTTCATCATCCTCTATAAGATTGATTGTATCTGTACAAAAACATTTCTTAACATGAGTTTTTCGCCACATGAATATGATTTCATCAATTTTTTTGACAAATCTATGTTAGAAGAATGGATCGAAGCCTGGTCGATGCCAAGCAAAGAGGACAGTGAAGTATATCCTCTCTTTCTTATAAAGAAATACTATACAGTTTGTTGCTTGACCATGAAAAGGGGGCATGAATATATTCTAAATCGCCCTTG
>Ga0209092_10003887_pt1 | contig 12733 bp, 14 predicted proteins | sample FraStrMetagenome_FD_187446 | JGI IMG/M metagenome (GOLD analysis project Ga0209092, IMG submission 187446) | Marine eukaryotic phytoplankton communities from Arctic Ocean - Fram Strait ARC3M Metagenome (SPAdes) (version 2) | ecosystem: Environmental > Aquatic > Marine > Oceanic | place: Fram... | reverse complement strand
TTTAAGGGTAGAAATTAATATATATCAAAAGGAATACAAACGTTCAACGAGCCATGTACCCAAAATTGATGCAATTACTAAATATATCTGGCATATTTATTACGATTCTTTTCAATACGCACAAAATTTATAGAGTCAACAAAATCTAGGCCTTTGCACACCTTCCGCATGATAAGGTTGATGTGGTTTAAATAATGCAATTTAATCAGAAGAATAAATTTCATGCTTGTAGTTGTTGTCTCTGACGGTTTAATACGGAAGCAATAATTTTCTATACCACAGGGCGCAAATACAGGTCATCATTATGCTCTTCCAAACATAAATGTAGCGTTTTTCCTTTAAATATACTCTAGAAGACTATTTTACCGGTGTAATGAATTATTCATCAACCCCTTTGTAGTATCTAGCAAATTTTCGAATTGGTTATATTAGTACGAAAGATTCTTGAGAGTATTAATTTGAGACATAAATTCTTGCTTGAATGAATCAAGTTTTAGAGGTGGAGTGCAATTTTTTGCCTTGTTACTGGTCAAATGGTCACCCTTTCTGCCTCGGGACATCGATCATATCAGAATTTTGTCTCCTCTCTCTACGTCGTCTGTTCAAAACTTGTCTGATTCGTGTATTCTCCTCCTCTAGGCGATTGCGCAGTGCCGTCGTTTCATGAATTAGAGTTGCTGCTTTCCTCCGGATGAAATCTGGATCATACATCATCTCCCTATTTTCTAAGCTCGCTAAAGTGATTGCGTCCTCAATCGTTGATCCCTCTTGGAGGGCCTGGCATACACTAGCCATACCCCAGATCGCCCTTGGTCCACACTCGACATCTTGCTGCAATTGACAGCTTACTGGAACCCATCTGCATTTCAATCTGGCTTTGGAGAAAGCTTTTTTATGTTGTTCGCAACCTCAGAGGAAGTGCCCCCTGTCCCTAACGAGTCGACCATCCAACCCATACAGTCTCTGAACTGCTTGTTATGAATCACTGTAAAACTCGAATGTCCACTCTTAGATTCAACAGAAAAAAGGGGTATTAAATATGACCCGTTAGGTTTCTCTCTGACTACCCGTATCGATCGGAAGATTACTGCAAAGTCCTCCCAGCCTTCTGATGGATTCCAAAGATTTCTTATACTCAATGCAAGCGGTATGGCCACAAAAAATTTCGATGTTATCGTTGCCCTTATGTTGTTGATTGATCTTGTCATTGTCCTGTCTGACATATATCTTCCACGGTTGAGTATTTCTTTCATGTCGAACCCGATGAGCTTGTCCTCCTCTCTCGAAATCCAAACAGTTTCCTGAATGCTCTGCATTACCCTGTCTATTTCAACTTTCTTTGTTTGTTTCTGAATGCACGATTGCACCTCTGGTAGTTTTTTTTCTATATATATATGCCATGTTCTAAGTGGTCTTTTAGAAATTTGTTGTATTCTGTCATTGTGTTCTCCTTGTAATTTCCTGCTTCGTTTATTCTTGTTTGAGCGTTTGTAGCCTTCTCCATTAATTGTGTGATACAGGTTAGAATTGTTTTCATGATGTTGTTCTGTGCATCAGAAAATGTCTGTTGTTTTCCTATAATACTGGTACTGTCTTCGCGATTTTGTTGTATTCCATTTGACCTGTCTGAATGTGTAACAGCTTTACCAGCTGTTCTAGGTCGTATTGGGGCCCCATTGGTGACGCCATGGAAAAGTGTCCTTTTGCTACCGTTGCATCACACGTTATCCCTTTGTAGGTCTTATTATCATTGCCTGGGTTTTTAAATTTCAACCTTTTCCTCTTACATTTCTTCTTTGCTGCCTCGGGCTTAGGTAGGGTTCGCTTGCGAAAAATTGAGATAAGTCCCTGAGCTTTTGGCATGTGGTTTGATGTACCTACTGAAGGGAGGGTGTTGGCTGCCTCACTTTTACGGAAACTTGCTTCAAAATGCTTGCTGATTACACCGATAATGCTATGGAGGCCCATGGTTCTCGCCATGTTTATTTCTTTAATTTCGTCCCATAATGCATTTCATTTCGCTTTCAAAGTTTTGCACAATTCCTTATCTGGGTAGTATTTTACGTACTGAGAGCCTGCTTTACCGATGATAGAATCCAAGTTTCGAGATGCAAATTTGAGCAGTATGCACAGTGCCTGATTGAGTTCCATGTCAGAACTGATTTCCAATTCCATGATAGGTGTGAATTCAAAAACATGACTATAGATTCGAATATCAGTTTTAAGGACTTCCTTTCAATTTGATATATTATCTTTGTGCAGCCAGCTTTCTCTAGTTCGATATCTCATATGAGCGTCACTTTGTTGCATTCTTTCCTTTCCATGTAGGTTTATCATCGTAGTTTTAACATCCTGCAGAAAGATCTCCGATTCCGTGGTGTTCATGGTGTAGATCATGTAACTTGTTTTCCAGCAGTCGTGGTGTCTTCTTTCTGAACTCAGCCAGTTCTTTCTGTCAATAAAAAAGACAAAGCATATTAGCGGTTTCCTTGTACTGATTGAGTATTGTCACACCACCTGCAAGAGGCTTAAACTCGAATCCACTTTTATTTTGTCTATATTTTTAACACGTTCCTAGGTTTTCTATTGTTTTCTATTGCTTCTTTAATAAAGCTATCTCTATACTCGTTCGATTTATACAAGGTTCTGGTATGGGTCCTCGATAGGCCACATAATGATTGCATCAATCATGTCATCCTTTTCAGCTCCTTCCAGGTCAAGCCTAAATTCTCCATAACCCTCCAAGGAAAGCCATGTGTCGCTTTTGTTTTCAACCTCTTTATTCGCTCATCTTGAAATTTCTGCATCATAAAATCCGAAACATGTTTGTTAATACTTACTCCGTCCCATTTTATGAAAAACCTGAGTTCTGATTGTGGAAAATATAGTGATCGGGGTATATTCGAAGGTCCGTCAAATGTTGATTGATTCATCATTGCTGTACATATATCCGCAAAATGATTGCTATTGAGTAGACTCAAACTGGGTACGAAGTTATTATACCTTTTTTTCACCGTTCACACCGCCCCCCTTCTCAATCAGTTGATGTGAGTCTACCTTGACAATTGGTAAATATGCATGTGGTGTGTTACAATATTCTTGTTTCCAATTTACTGATTGACATTTTCCGCTTTCTTCCTCGTTAGTCCATGATGCACATATCTTGGTAAACTCTTTGATATTTTTACAGCTATTCTGTGAATAGTTTTCATCCCTAATGAGGGTCAAGGCTGAAGAAATTCTGCTGCAAATATGTTTTTTCATCCCCTTATGTATTTTCTATTTAATGTTGGTGATGAGTTGTTGTTGTCCCTTAGAGAAATGATAACATCTTGTATTGCTTGACTATCCATTATCAGCACTCCTCCACAAAAATCTTCTAGCATTTCAAGACCAAGACATGCTGCCGTACTCTCCCCATGTCAAATATCCAAAACCTGGTTGCCATAATATGATGGTAACCGAGTGGCTCTCTCTAGAATTGGAATAACTTGTCTGTTTTTCCAATTTTCAACCACAAGTTTCTTGTGCTCTTTTATTTCGAGGATGCATAGTACTGCTGCTCCAGTTATAACGTGACCCTGTTTTTTAAGTGGAATTGAGCCATCTGACGCAAGAATAGGTGGCCCTTTGCTCTTTCTGACATATTTTTACGTGGCTGTAAGCCGTGTGGTTATTAATGATTTTTTTTGCCTTGTCCTTTATAATTTCGTTGGATAATAGCCAGAAAGAATTGGGATATTTTAATTTCAATGTTTCCATAACGTTGATATAGTGTACAATATACAGCGGATGCATTAGCTAAATTTATCTAAGATTTAGATAAACTTACTTAAACAAAATTAATTCTGTTAGAATCTTGGTATTGTTGGGAGCCAATTGATGCATATGCTTGCCTTTTATTTAATTCGCATAAGACATTATTTATTCATCCCTCATGTTTGTCGCGTATATGAATTCCATATCGTGCCAGTTTTCTTATTGCAGCGCCAATATGATTAGGGAAAAGTAATTCTTCATCCGGCCCATTAGCATATTCCAAGTACGCTTTCAACCTTGACCGTATTGCCCTAGAGTCTATCATCCACCCATTGAGAATTATCTTTATTTCTCTAACATTTGACGCAATATCCAGGTCTAGAAATGACTTGAAACCATACCAACCTTGTTTCTCTTGAATGAAAATTATGTGTTTTGCGTCTGTGGCTGAAAACCCGTGCCTTTTAAATGTTTGTTGTAGTAGTAGGTTATTGCACTCTTCTAATGAAACGGGATTGTGTGCCATTGGAAGGGGCGCATAAGAGTGCATAGTAGTACACAACAAATTACAGCTAATCTTTTGCGCCTCCTGTTCTAATGAATATAAACATAACTGTCCAAACCTAGCTTTAATCTTCTTGATAACCTCCCAGGATGCCTCACTAGCATCGTCTGTGATAAAGCTTCTCAGTCCAAGATGTTTATGCGGCTTTGCCCTGAAAACTTGTAAAGTATCATCTTGCTCCTCACTGTTTAACTTTGAAATACTTTATCCAGTTCCTCTTGGCGCAGTGCTATCTTAAACGGTTTGTCCTCAGTGAATCTCTATGCTGTAGATTCGATTTTCTCTATTTTCAGGGCTAATTTTGCTGAAAGATTGAAATAATGCACTTCAGACTTGCAACCTTTCCTATCAATCTTGGTCACCAATGACAAGTTGCCGGCTTGCTGGATATAATGTTTGGTTGTCTCTATCATTTCTTCTTCATTATAGGAAGTAGTATATTGTGTGTTATCATCATAGTAGCTGATGTGGTCAATGATAACTGGACCATCAATTGAATCTATCATGTGAAATTTAAAAGCATCCTTATTATACTGATTTTGAATTTGAGTCTTGCATGTTGTGTTCTTTTTAATCACATCAAATTCACTTAATAGATTTTGCCAAATATCGTGCTTGAATTTTATTACAAGATTGGATATGGTGGGGGTATCCGGGTTCCCTTGTTCCAATTCACAGATTAATTGTGCATGTGCAATGCCTTTCCCTGTTATGATTTCTACAGACTATTTTAATTCCAGGAATCCTTGTTCTGGAAATCTGTTCATCCTCATAGTGGCAAGTAAAACTTCAACAGGAATCCTGTCGAAGAATTTTTCTTCATCTTCGTCCGTCTGGGACATAGGAATCCCACTCTCCACACTATCCTTGTGTATGTTTTGTTCCACCCCCATGAGAGTCAAACACCCCCTCCCCTTAACGTACACGGTGCTACCTTCGTGCAAAATTTTGGATTCATGTGTCCCCTTGCTAGAGTAATTCGTACAAACCGCATTAACGAAGTAATATACGTCATGACATAAACTGATGGGGCGATATTCATTCACCCAACCTGGTTAGGTATGGGGAACCTCGCAATCTTCTTTAGTCGTCATGGGATAAAGCGCATCAAAAGTATAATTTTAATTATATCAAATAAACTTTTTTGCCATCAATCCCCAAATCGGCCTATCACTGATATATGAAACCCTTCATACCTCGCTTTACCTGGAACTGAAGTAATTGGCTTCCAAAGCATTTCGGCCAGATCTTTTCCGCAATGCATAACGTTGTCATAACTTTCCAGGTAGAATGGATAGTATAGTGTTTTATGGTTCTATTCAGGTGGTCAGAATAGTTGAGCTATATGGGCGCCATGTGCTTGTACAAATGTACGTTTGATTTTTAGTGGTAATTTCTTGCCATTCTTGATCAGTTTGAGAATGTCATTCTAGCCTATCTTTCGTTCCGGGTTCAATATTACTCCCCTTGCACCCAAACGCCCCTTCCTCTTAATTGTTGCAAAAGCACATATTTCTTCTGCAGCGGAATTATTTATCCATTTACCATAAATTCGTCGGTAGCAATCAGCTCCTCTGTTTCATTGCAACATGTACAAAACCCATTAAGTTTCGCATCCCAAATTTCAGTATGCGCCGCTGGCGATTCTCTTGGCTTTGGATTGATGTTTTTGGTGAAGTTTTTGATTTTATTCGTTTTCAGCAAATAATTGATAGTTTCCATTCTGTACTTGCGTTGAGATGTACTTGTTCTATACGCTAAGAAAAGCTCCTCCGTTTGTAGTTGTATTAAATCCTTGAGTGCAATTGGATTGGTTGAGCCACAAGTTTATTGCCGCAATTGTTTTGTCAGGGATTGAAGATAAGAAGTTACAGTGTTGTGTCACTGGATTATTGGATTGATTTGCCCTTTTGGATGTCATCATCTCTATTGCTTCCATGTGTAGTATTCTTACCTCCCATTCCGTAATGTATGCCAAGTGTATTGTTCTTGACCGCTCTACAATGGATTTGGTAGAGATGGTTTGAGTCCAATTGTTGAAGAGTCGCCTGCTATCAAAGATATCCTGTGAGTCTTTATTGCGTTTCAATATATTCTTTGATAGAGTTGATATACTTACAAAGCCGTCTGAGTTTCACTTGTTTATCATTCCGCAAATATCTTAATGTCGTGGAGAGGGACAGGTTGCTAAATATTTTAAAATTACCATTCAATCGCACGTTATTTCTAACAGTAGCCTTTTGTGCCAAACAATCATTCTCTTTAACCAAGTTTAGCAATGTCATCATATCCTTGACACCATTATCAAAATCATTATAAATTTGGGAGATTTCGACTGCCCTTTGTTCCGTTATATCTACCAAGATATTATCTTCGCCAGAACTTCCCTGTGTTATCCCGATTTCCCAGAGGGAGGTATAGAGCTTGGATATTCACCTTTCTAAATTAACGATATGAACCTCTGTCATCTTGCCGTCAGGTCCCGTCACATTCTGTATTTTCGAAAAAAGCTCTTTGTGTTTCTTGTAATTTGCGCTTCCCTTGTTGAGTTATGAATCGTCAAACGATAATTGATATGTTCCTTGAACCACTTTTCAATTTTATCTGAGAAATGGACTTCCATATTGTTGCCCCCGTGTCGCAAATACGTACACTTGATTAGTTTATAATCAGATGGGAAGTATAGGCTGGCTAGACTGTTATCTATGCTAGCACTCTTGATCATTGCTTGAGCATCAACATCATTTGGAAATAAAATGTGATCAATGCCCCGGGCTCCCTCCCTTCCGAATCGGGTGAGATATTTGTCGCTATCATTCCTATCTCTCACAATAGAGGTATGAGTATTCCGCAAGGCTCGTAGTATCCCAGTTTCCTTTGTGTTGCTGTAGCTGGATGAACCTAAATGGTCCAAATCTGAAATATATTCCGTCTCCTGCATGTTCCCCAATACCATTATATGGACATGGGGAAACTATTTTTTCCATTTCTTAATGCGTCGTTGTATTTAGGTGACTGTAGTTTTTCGTAACTCCTCTTTGTTACTTTTTGCCACACATACTTCCCCCCGAGCTACTAGTGCATATACTGAGATGATTCCGAGAGCTTGCTTACAGTCAAATTCGAATGCTATTATTGGCTTGGATCAAGAAGTTTATTGCAGATTGGTAAATCATTTATAGATTGTATGGTTTCATTGAAAGGCACGTTCTAACCTTTCCAGATGCCCATTGTATATTGTTGTCGCGAATTTTAAATAATGGGGACGCTTTATCATAGCACTTCCTATTTGAAATATGAAGTGCAATAACGTCTTTCATCCACCATTTACTGATGAATTGTATTCCAATCTACTACCTGTGTATATTTCGGATAACAATTCCAGCTCTCAAAAATCAGATCCCCGAATTCAAGATCCTTGATATTAAAATACCTAGATTTGCGGTTTGATTTGTGCTCACCGGGAATCGAACCCAGGACTTCGGGAATTTCAATATTTTCACTTTTATCATCAACCTTCACATACGAACAATGTACATAGCACTAAATAAATCTTGGGACTGCTGACAATAATTTCCAGTAGGTTAGCTTCTGTAGGACTCAATACTATTCGTGCACACAAAATCTGTTTCGAGTGAACAGATGATATTGCTGCACCAAAATTAGACAAATGATTTTCGCGGAAACCTACGTGCTTTTTAATTATATCGGATTATTGATTTTTTCCTCTCTGATATAAATGTACATCGATTTAAAATGTCCTTTCTACTAAATTGGTGGTTGAAAGCTTCATAGATATAAAAACTCTTCGATGTAGTAGTCGTTTGAACAACGCTCAAGATTAATTTAGCCAAAATATGGACCAACACATCTGAATACTTTTGTAACTTTTCTCGTCATTTTTTCAAAAAAGAAAAAATTAGCTTTACCGGAGTCCAAAAGTAATAAATCGATTTAAACCCACTTATTCATCAATAAGATACACAATGAATCTATTTATTTTTCATGTAATGTTACTGCAATGAGAGGTGTAAGAAAACGATACATTGCCACCACTGGTCAATGAACTCACTTTATTGGTCAAAGAATTCTTGCAAATGCAGGAGAGTGCAAAATTATTGATTCTCAAGAATTGTATAATTATAGCGATAAAATTTCTTCATTGGTCAAGCTTCCCGAATCGTATTTTTCTACCTTTTTCTATGCCAAAGGATTGACAAAGAAGCAGGAATTTTATCTGAGAGGATCTTTAGTGAATAACCATCTTTCCTATACACTTCGTGCGAATAACTATGACTGATCAATATGCTCTGGCTCTTGATTAATTTTCATAGAGTCTTTATTAAAGTAAAACTCGATAGAAAGGTTGACAATGGACTATACTAAGTCACGATTTATAAGTAGAAGTGTGCTCTGTGAAGATTAAACTAAGCTTTCAGCAAGTAAGTCACGGTCTAAGACCGAATTTTCATGCAGAACATTTTCATATACCGTATGATGTAAATAATCGAATTCAATTCGTGAGTCCAACAATGGAAGGAGCGATAAATAAAGCTCGGAAGAAGTTCGAATGGCTTGAGATCGATGTTTGCATAGCAGCTTACACCGCACCCTACGTAATAAAAGCCTTTTTCTGAAACAAAACACGCTTATTGTTCTAATGTAAATTCATTCACGGTCTCTTCAGGCTTTAACAAGCTAGATGTTTCCTGCAAGCTAATACTATTCCTTATTTTATACTTCTACCTTTAAAACTCAGGCTTTGTTTCCCTAGAGAGAGTACATACCGTACATTTTATTTTAGCCTATAGATTCTTAAAGTCTATTTGTGCCAGGAACACATTGAATTTCTCGTGCATTTTCTTCCTATTGAAGCATAACATAACATAACACACTCGTTTCGATTGAAAAAATGGATTCAGTCACGGGTGAATGCAACACTTTTGTAATGAATCAAAGGAATACAAAATCCTGCACTCGATTAACCACCTCTTGTGTGGGATCAGGTATAAATAACTCGTCGTCTTGAAAATCAATGACCCATTTATAGCCAATGAGATAAATTTTCATTATGACACCACTTTGAACATGTCAAAATATCTGATTAAGACTTTTTTTTTGTCAACATTCATTCGTGTTAGGACATTATGTAAGAATAAAATCCAACTGTCTCACATTTTAGTGTCATAAAAGCATTGTTCAATATCAATGTCTGAACGGATATGTCTTGAAGTATGAGACGCTACATACGTTAGTATTAAATTGATGAAACTTGAGATACTGATTCGTCCCAATGAAATCTACGTCATGATTTGAAAAGATTGAGGCCTACGAGAAGAGCACTCACATGAGTTGACTCATACACATGAAAAATAATTAGAGCCAGAATCATCTAATTTATTCCAAGTCATATGTCTTGCATTGTCATTAATAACACTTTAACTGTAAAATCCGATGAAAGTAATGTATGCTTTTCTACAATGACTTCAATATATGCTTTCCTATAGAAATCGGGACGGTGTTTGCGTGAATGAATTCGTGCTTGAAAAAAAAATATTCAAAGACGTGTTTTTTTCATTTTCACCTTTTAAGCAGCTCAACTTCATGCAAAACTGTTTGTATTTCGGGAGTTAATTCACCGCGAATTTTTTTAGATTGAATAGAAATCACGAAATCAATGGTGCAATAGAGTCGATTCTAGATTTTCTACCTTTTAATTAGTTTACTTAAAACTGATGAATACATACAAAGCTAAAATTATTCATTATTTTCATAGAATTTTATGATTGTCGAATTTCTCAATACAGATGAAGATGTGAATGTAAAAGCTCTCAAAAATCCTCATCAGAGTGATCAGTTTGACTATTTCGCGCAAAAAATCAACTTAATATTTTAGGATGGTTGTGGTCTTTCAGAATGGAAATCCGTTTCCAAAGATGCCAACGGTTAACTAGTCATGTGACAACGACAAAAAAACGCGGAAAATATGAAATAAGTATGTCATTCATCTGAAAATCAAAGACTTATATATCACTATATGACTCATTTGCAGACTCTAAACATATAGCAATTTCTTTGATTTACACCATCATTATTAATTTACGATATAGTACCGTACCATTCTAACACAGAAGTCTGTTTTCTATCTGTAAGGTTGAGGAAGAGATAATGCCATCGATTAAGTTTTATTTCTTTCGTAATGATAAACAGTTGGTGCATATAGAATGCACTGTTGCCTTGTCATCGTCACCATTAAAAAAGTACGAGAAATCTCTTCTTCCTCTAATTAAAGACGAATTCTCAAGATAGAGGAAGATTAGAACTAGTCAGAAACAACTCTATCCAATTACTACGATGGTGCGATTAAAATGCTTTATATAAAAATTTCGCATCCATGCCTTCTTCATGTTAGTATTTCTGAAAACCCGACTGCTTGTATGTGGGAACATTCAATTAAGATAATTCCTCTAATCGAAAATTTCTAAGAATTTCTCTTTCGATGTTCGTATAGTAAATCCATGAATTTTACGAACAGTACTCAGAAAGTTTCGTTCACGGATTGAATCAAGATGATACATTTAGGAAATATTTCCCCATACTAACATCTGTAGGAATGCGAGAAACGTTGCTCTCTAGGCTTTTCTAAATCGTACATTTGGAAACACATGTAAATTTGAATAAAATTGTTAGAAGGACATAGACTTGCCTCTTATAACATAATTGTGTTTTAGGAAGAGCACTTTCCTATCTTGAAGCCGTCATTATCTATATAATATTATACTATGACCTAAATTAGTAGCATTGTATAGGAGGAATACTCTTATCTTTGCGTGTAAGTCCTAGAAATCTGTGGCAAGATGGAAGATCCTTGTTTCGTCGTAATCGGTTTGCGTAGCGACGATACTAATCTTACCGGGAAAGTCATAGAGTCAATAAAGCTAGCTCAATTTGGCCACTCTTGGTGAAATGCCAAACAAGGAATACTCTTCGGACATCAGGTAATAAAATTCAAGACGGTTCATCGAAGTCTTTGCAACGATAGTAATTGGTCTATTTGAATCACTAACATAATAAATTCAAAAAACTTCCCGTGTACTTTGAAACCTATCATAAAAATATTACTTGGGTAGAAAAATGAACACAATACCAACAATGTTCGCTCCATACCGTGTCACAACACCCTGCTATTCTGATACATACTCACTGCAAGGCCAACAATCACAAGGTCTCATAATACCAAAATCCAAAATAATGTTTGAGGAGAAAAGAAGAACAGTGAACTTTGCCACGAACGAGAAAGTTTCCAAGGTTGTTGCTTTCATCGAACCTAGCTCCAACATGAGTGTCTCCGAACGAGACTCGATATGGTACAGATCATCGGAACTGGAGAACTTCAAAAAATCAGTTCGCAGCACGATTAGAAAAAGAAGAACTTCCCGCAATCTAGCGAGAAGAAAGTTAAAGGAAGAATGTATAGAAAACTCATCTTCATTAATATCTAAGGGGACAGATGTTGGTGAATTCAATCTTCAAGATCTAAGCTCTGACAGAGGCTTTGAGCTTCGTCTCAGCGCTGAGAGACAGAAGAATAAGTACTTTGCCATCCAAGCTGTTCTGGAAGCACAGCGCCGTTTAAAGAAGAAAGCAGCCTTCCAAGCTAAATGCGGCATATTGACGGACAAGAGCGATGCGGATAACCGCCTGGCTTTAGTCTCCGCAAGATTTACAGCGGAAGCGAGGGAAGATGCACTCAAACTCGCTACCATAGATTTTGTCACCGCCTATTGTGATTATACATTTGCTGATTTTGCGCTACCTCAGAAACAAACAAGAGACACACCTGTTTTTGAGACACAGGGCCGCGAAAAAAGAGTCAAATTGAGTATATAAATGTTTATATTTCCTAATACTAGTTGTACATAAAATGAAATAAAATTTCAAATTGCTATTCGACTTTTTGACTTTTGTTCTTATGTTGACTTCTTTGAATATCTTTTGATTTTATTTGTTTCCGACATTGTATATCATCAGAGTTTCAATGATCCATCTTACTACAGTATTTACAAGAACAAAAGAAAAAAACAAGAAAGTCTTGGTGCCAGTTTGGCATGGCACCGTGCCACAAACGGAACAAATGCGAGAAAAGAATGGATACAAAAAAAAATAAAATTCAAAATAAAATCCATCCAACATCTCATCCTTGCAAAGCATGACAAATTCTTTCTCCATCCTTAACATTCTCTTATCCATTCCATCCATAATTGTTACATATCGTATTTCCTTTCAATTCAATTCAATTCAATTCAATTCAATTCAATTCAATTCAATTCAATTCAATTCAATTCAATTCAATTCAATTCAATTCAATTCAATTCATTCTTAAATCACAAAAAAGAATTCTTTCTTCCG
>Ga0209092_10003886_pt1 | contig 12736 bp, 13 predicted proteins | sample FraStrMetagenome_FD_187446 | JGI IMG/M metagenome (GOLD analysis project Ga0209092, IMG submission 187446) | Marine eukaryotic phytoplankton communities from Arctic Ocean - Fram Strait ARC3M Metagenome (SPAdes) (version 2) | ecosystem: Environmental > Aquatic > Marine > Oceanic | place: Fram... | reverse complement strand
GTATGAAATGGCATCGCAAAGATATCATTGAGTGTATCCAAGAATTTCTCGTAATATTTTGGATCTAATTTATTACTTTCATAATATGCATCCTTAAATGCTTTCCACTCCATATTTTTATTTTTTATAAATGTTTTATATTTATCACCTACAACTAATTTTGATTCCACTGGCTTTAATGATTTATTGAACCCACCCACTATAGTAATTATTTTTCTATCATTAACGGATATTAATTTTGATTCCATTTATAACCTATACTATAATATATAATAACACATATTGTTAAATAAAATGGAAATTTCAAAAAATCCATCAGAATGTGCATTTCATGTAGATGATAATAAAGATTACTGTATTAATGATTCAGTTGCTCAGGAATTATATGACTTTGCTAAAAATATTAAAAATATAGTTGTCAACAACAATAAGGACGCTATAACAAAACTTAAAGATATATATGATTGTAAGAATGAATCATGTTTATTGGTAAAAAATGAAGTAGTTGATGCCATAGGTATCCATATTGCTCATGAGCAATTAGAAAATCGTTTTAAGCCATATGGTCCATATAAAGGATCTGAATGGTTCTCTAATATACATATTGATAACGTACTTCAACAAATAGAAAAAAAATATGATAATAAAAAATTTAAACATGTATCATTTCAAATGAGGGATTTTGCCAATACTGGAGGCGAATTAGCTAAAATAGATTTTGCACAAGAATATAAAGACGGAATACGCTGTTTTGGTGTTGTATTTAACACAGACAAAAGCTCAGGCAATGGACAACATTGGTATGCCCTTTTTGGAGACTTTAATGAGGAGCCATTTACTATAGAGTATTTTAATTCTAGTGGAGATGAACCACAAAATGAAATAAAAGAATGGATGTTGAAAACAAAAAACCACATGAAAAAAGAATTAAATAAAGACGTAAAAGATCTAGTAGTTAGTAAATTTCAGCACCAAACTGACAACCATTCATGTGGGAGTTATTCTTTGTATTATATATTATCAAGGCTATCTGGAATACCTTATACTACCTTTTCTAAAAAAAAAATTCCTGACGAATCAATGCATCAATTTCGCTACACATTATTCCGCAAACCGATTTAATTCTCCGAATTAATATTGTCCATTAATCCAGTTAAAATATCTTCTAGTTCACCATCCTCTTCCTTAACTTCTTTCTTTTCTTCGCCTTCTGTTATATCATCTAGTTTTTCCTTTTCGTCATCATCACTACTATATACAGGAGTACTACCAGTTGACTGTTCCATTTTGGCCATTTGGGAATTTAGAATACCAAATAGCTTTTTAATTCGTGGATCGGTAACATTACCACTGGCTTTCTTCATATACATAATAATTTTTCTGAATTGACCTGTGATGCTAGCATTTGATTTCTGTTTCATGCTAACATCGATGATAAAACTTTCGATGATAATAGATGGATTTTCTGATTCGACGCTGTTTTTATAATAGCCCTTAAAATTATCTTCCAGCATTTCCACTGAATTTCTGATTATATTAAATGCCTTGTCGCATCTAGGAATTTGTTTTTTCATCTTATCTATGTTATCTATTAATATTTTACTGAATTTTTTAATGTCAATGTCAGGAGATGTAACTGTATCGTATATTTCATGTCCTAACTTATACGTATGGCTTAATATGTTAAGGATATATTTTTTTGCCATATTTGTTAGCTTATCGGAACTCCATAATACTTTAATATCTAACTGAGTAAACGCAAGAGGTTTAAGTGACAAACCGGGTTCTCTTTTAATGAAATCATCTTTTAGATTATTTTCATCCAGATGCTTTTTATACCTGCCCAAATTACTACTGGTAATAATAATGGATTGAACTTCCTTTTTATTTTTTAAAGCCTTGTATAATATATTTATCTCGTCTTTTGATATTTGTCGCATTTTAGATTCACTTAGATCTTTGGACACTAATTTTTCTAAATCTTTTGTAAATTCTTTGATTTCATCAAACTCTGCCTTATACTCATTAAAGTTACCAACAAATTCATTAAAATTTAACAGCATAATATAAATCTTGATGAACTTAGATATCTTTTCATTAATACGCATAAACTTTGGAATAATGATTTCGTGATCTGCATTCTGAGACCCAGTCATCTGTTCAAACATGTCATTTAACATATTAGTATCCTGATCATCGCCTTTAGGAATAATTTTTTTTACATTTGCTCTACCTTTTGGCATATTGTATTATAGTATATAAATTTGAAGAGTGAATGTTTAACATATATATTTTATATGTATCAATCTATATATTTTATATGTATCAATCTATATATTTTATATGTATCAATCTATATATTTTATATGTATCAATCTATATATTTTATATGTATCAATCTATATATTTATGCATGACTTTCTTTTAGCAGGCGATATTTTATAACACATTCTAACATTGTATCCATACATTTCCACACAATATCAATTTCTTTTTGCTTTAGATTAAAATATTCAGCCCTAAATATTTTTACCATTTCATCTAACCATTCACCATGATTATCTTGTTCGATAAATGTGTCATAAGAACATGTGTTAAAAAATTTAATATTTCTTGATATAATATGTTCTTTATTATCCCATATGTTCTCTAAACTTTTTTCTATCAACAATGAAGGTGATTCATATCTCACAATTTTTGAAATACGCTTAAGCCATTCAATATCAGGATGATCAGGCACTATATAGTCCACTATTTTCAATAATTTTGCTGTTTGCGAGTTAAATGTTTGTATAATATCCTCTAATTCTTTTTGTTCTTTAGCTTCCATTTGTATATTATTTCAGTCATGAATTTTTAATATGTAATAAAAATTGAATATTTAAACCCTAAATTATACCGTGTTATAAACATAAACGCAACTGCTTATTAGATCAACATACATTCTATGTTAATGGATATATATAACAGATTAAATTCTGTTTTTACCCATCCCACAGCTCCTTGTTTTAGAACTTCAACTTTTTACCATGTATCGCAGGAAATTATTCAACCTGTTAATACAACCTTCGAACTAGAAGCTGTAATAAATACATTAGACGAAGAAAAGAAATTGAATAATTGGCAACCGCATGAATACTTTAATGCGACCAAGCAAGAAATATTACATATAGTAAACACATATAATAAAAAGAAAAAAGGAGGAAAGGACTTCCACAAATATTTAAAGATTATGGAAAATAAATTAATTCATGATCTCAAGATTAAAGTAGATCAATGCCATGATACACCAAAACAATCATGGTTTGATTTAAACAGATCTTTATGGCGTAATCTGGCATTATTAAGAGATTTGCATGATTTTATATGTGGTCGCGACAAAAAGCATCATATACGAACAGATGATTGTAGACGATTTATACCAGGCATAATAAAATTGTTTAACAAAAATATCGTAATAAATCCAGTCTACAGAATTTTAACTGGTTGCAAGAAGCCAAATAAATTTATTCATCCACTATTCATACAGTTTAACAATTAGTTAAACTCCGTCATTACACCACCCAACATTTATTTTTTTATATAAAAATTAAAATATTATGTTAATATAACATGACTAGCATTAAAAAGGTGGTACTATGTGTGCTTTTATATGGAGGTTCTATATTTATATTCAAAAAATATAAATCATATATGCACTACCTAAATAAAAATAAAAAAACAATAATAGAAATTAACTACGAAGAATTTAAAAAAAACAATGAACTAGAAACTATATCTGAAGTCAATAAATCATCTGATGCAAAATCGGACATAGGAACTATTAAATCAACATTAGAAATAGATTCCAATACAGAATCCTATAAAGAATCTGAAACCCCACTAGAAGTAAAGTCTAACATAGAATCTGTATCGCATCCAAAAACGCCACCTAATACACCTATCAAGGCAGAAAATAAAATTAATCCTAATATTAAGGAAACTTCCGAGGATCCTATTATAATTATGGCTATTTAATTGGTGTTTAAATGATATCAATATTAAAGCAATTAATAACTTAGAGCAAATAATACATTAAAAATAAATTAATACAACTTTATACTAAAATGACAACTGTAGAGATTGCCTCAATGCAAAAACTTGACTCAATAGAATCTAATGCGGAGACTAATTTAGAATTTGATGTGGAACAACAGATAAATGAAATAGAACATAATACTGATCAACTATTAGAACAACCATCGGAACAATATTGTCACCACATCGAATTTGAAAAAAAGGCTACAATAGATATGTTAAAATACATATTTAATGGCGAAAACGAGCAATTGAAAAAGATTAGATTAGATATAATTAAAATAAATGAATTAAAGGAAGAACTAGGTGACGAACTAGGCAATAAAACAAATATAAATGAACTTGAGATTCCTGAATCAACAGACGTCAATCAAAAAATATTTAAAAAAATATCTATATCATTTAAGATATTAAAGCAATTGCTTACCATATTGGTATTGCGCGTTGATGACAAACAATATCAAGAAATAAAAGACAACGAAGTAAAATTCCCCAAAGATTTGGAACATTTGAGTATTGTAGTTGGTACATTCCACAAAGCATTTGATCGAGAGATACAAGAGATATTGTATGAAATAGTTGATTTCCCTCACTATTCTGATTTTATATCCATGGCTGAGGTAAATAACCTTCTAATCCCATTTGTTGCAGACAATAGCATTAAAACCGATGTTTTAATTGATGACTTCAATAAGTTCTCTCAATTGGTTAAAGATCTAGCCTGCGAAGTATTAAATGTAAACACCGATTTCGAACCACATATTTTTGAATAAATTGTGTATTATTGTATTGTGTAATATAATTTATGGGGAACACTAGTGGAAAAAATTTTATTATATGATATAAAAAATAAAAAATTACATTCAAAAGTAGAAAAGTGCGACTATGAAATAACCCATTCAAATATAAATGGAAATTGGGAACTATTGAAATCACCAATACAAAAAAATAATAAGTGGTGTATTAACTATTATGTTATTACTATTTTACCTAATTCATATAACTCAATTACTATAGGTGGTAAAAAATCAAATAAAAAGAAATCCAAGAAAAAGAATCCTAAGAAGAAATCTGTAAAGAAATCGAAAAAGAAGCCTAAGAAAAGACCCGTTTAGTCCCCCCATCATATGTATATGCCATGCCCTCATCTATAAGCCATTGATTTATACTCTTGCTGTTATTTTCGCTGTTAGTTTCTGTGGTATACACTTCACCTAATATCCTTCCGTATTTATCAAATTTGCCACACTTTAACACAACAATTCGGTTCAATATTTTTTTCCACAAGATATCCCGCACATTAATCCCCATGGTTTTCTCTGTTAAGTTCGTTGTTCTAATTTCTGGAGTATCTATGCCGGACAATCGAATATTATATCTGTATATTTTATCTCCAAATGGTTTAAATGCAACTGTTATAGTATCACCATCGTATACACTAATACATTTGCATATGAATTCCTTACCCTCAAATGTAAACTCTGGTGTATTCTCTCGAGTGCACTGATGTAATTCATGTATTAATTCTGTAAGAGACATATTAATATCTTTTTGAAGTATTACTTATTTATCATATATTATCATTATGTTACATTTAACATTAAATCAGGTTAACAAAAAAATATGTGAAATTTACGACCAGTTTGGAGAAGATAATAATTTACATAAGAGTAAACAGTATATATTAGAACTACATCAACTAGAGCAAAGTATAGAAAAAATACACAACAAAATTTCTAATATAAAACAGATATGTGCAAACAAGTACATATCTAAAGGATATGATGAATCAAATAACAAGAAAAAAGATTTATGGGACCCGTTGTCTATATTAACTGAAAAACATAATATTGCAGAAAATGTAGAGGTTTATGCAAAAACAGTGGATAATATATATGAGTTACCTAAATGCGATCTACATTGGGTAAAGAACATCAATCAATTTGCTGTTAATATTAATGGAGTAATATTTAGAGGCAATATAGGAAATATTTGTAACAAGGATACTATCCAAAGCAATGCCAATGCAAATCAGACTATCATATGTAAAAATAAAAATAAGTGCAAAACCCTTTTAAATGGAAAGGTATGTAAATTCTATCACGATCCCCTAGACTTAGTGCATTTACTGTATAAGAAAGAAATAACACAAGAAATATTTGATGTATATAAATCACAAAATAGAAACTTTATTAACACAACATGGGTGTATACTGACTTGCCATGCAACAAAAAAAATATTAACATGCGTCACTTTGGATCGCGGAATTTACTGAGTAATGAGTATGACCTGATGAAAATAAACAACCCTAACATAAATAATCACATGATATCCAACTATCAGCATCAAACAATACATGATATATTGATTATACTCGGGTTAAACAGTAATGGTTTACTTGATTCATATTAAAAATATGGTTATTGTGATATCTACTTGCTTACTCGCTATTAATATTGTCATCACTATCAATTATTTCAACTATTTCTCTCTTTCGTTTAAGATTATTTTTTTGACCAAGGCGTCTACGAGGCTGCAGGCCTCTGAGTTGTGGGTCTTGTTGTGGTTGACCCTGTAAGCATAAGCAGTGGGGACAGCACAGACGTTGAATAAATGGGACATCAGGATTTGGGAATGGTACTCCACCATGTGGTATACGAGACCCAGGAGGTTTACTAGGCCCCGGTAATCTGCTAGGACCTCCACCAGGGCTTCTATTTTTTGCAGAACTTTTGTTCCACCTACTAACTGCAGATATGGTTAGGCCCGCACCATCTAGACATTTTTGTGTAGTTTGTTTTAATTCATCTGGGGCGCATGATACCAAAATGTTTCTAAAATCAATAAAATCACTGTCTCTGTTCATTTTAACCAAGCAATTATAGAACAAAGCAAGAGAAGTATCTATACCTACTGCTTGAGTTAGTAAATAAAAGCAGTAATTATTTACTCCACTATTTACATGAACACCACCATAGTCTGCTTGAGCATTTGGGTCAAACCAATGTTGTCCTTGGAAAATCTTTGGCTGAGGCATTTCTGCTATTGTGGGATCTTGTAAGTTACGTAAATATTTTACTGTCTTTCCAATATCTTCTCCCATAAGCCAGTCAGTGCTTCCTAAAATATCATTATTTTTATTATCGTCCTCATTAAATTTTTCATACACATAATCTTCAAATGATTTACCACCAATTACATCGGACATGCCTTCATTGAGGGCCCCACTGTGTCCTTCATATTTTAACCCAGCGGTTGCGTTTACTAATCCATGAGTTAATTCATGACCAATAACATCCAACCCAACTAAAGGATAAAACATCTTGTTGCCATTGCCATAGATCATATATTCTCCTGTAAAGAAGGCATTGTCTAACTTAGGAATATTACACAAAGAAAGTAAAAGTGTGTTATTGTTGATGGATGGTCTCTTTAACTTCTGTTGTAAAAATAGAATGTATTGTACTGTACCAAAGTGAATATCAACGGCACTGTTTGTAGCATATAATGCACGCAACTTTTCTGCATTAAATGCCAAATTAGCATACTTTCGTACAAGTTTAGGATTTAATTTCTTTTCGATTTGAGCAAACTTCACCAATGCCTTTCTATGCATCTCAGCAGCTTTGTGGTCATTATTCATCATAGCCTTTTGTTCTTCCATTTTTTGAATCTTAAAGAATGCTTCTTTATTCTCTCTAATTTTCAACATAGACGGAGGTTTTGAAGACAATTGAGCAAGAGAATTTCTTGCCTTGTGATTAATACGCGATGCAACGGAGTCTACACATCTAACCACAAGATCAGAGAATGTTCCAACACCTTTGCATTCCATATTAACAATGCTTTTATTTTCAGTTATTCCAACCTTGACATTAACTCTACCCAAATATGCAGAGTATAACCATTTGTTTTTGTATTCTGTACTGAACGTAATTGAATTTAATTCATTAAAAGTTTCACCAAATCCACACGACATATTAAAAATATATAAATATACAAGTATATAAATATATATATTTATTTAACTCAAAAAAAAATATTGTTATTTTTTGTGAATATGTCGTATCATTTAAAATAACAATATATAAATTGGGATTCATCAATGATCTACGAAATAGAGTAAAAACTTTAAATTCGGAATTTAATTATTGCGGTAGAATTGTTATCTTAGCTGATATATATTGCATAAAAAATGAAATAAGAGCTCATAGTACTTTATTGGAATATAGATCATATCATAAAATTAAGGGAGTAAACAAAAAAGAAGTCTATAAATCGTATAATATGGTGATTGGTATAATTGCATCATTTAAAAACAGATTATTATTTGAATCGCCTGTATATAGAATTGAACCAAATAATACAGAATATTTTCAGGGTAATTTATTAGATCCAGATATTATGGGAGAACAAATGCATCATAGAAGAATACATAGGTAGTTAATAATTGGCAAATAAATAAAAAAATAAATTTATTTTTTTATTAAGTTGTTATTTGCTATTTTAACTCACCATTAGAACTCACCATCGGAATACTCATCCTCTTGAATGTTTCTTATGTGATTGACGAATGAGTCTATCTTATCAAGTTTGGGATGATATATCTTTGAATTGTCCTTTACGTTTAATTCAATACCGTAATCTGTTTTGCATTGGGCTAACCCAACATATTGTTTTTTGTTGTGTTGTGTCACGCTACTCTTTTTAAATGGCCTTAGCTTGTAACGAATGCCATCATTTTTAATGCATGGGTTAAAGAATATGTGATTGGTATTCATAACGCCCATCATGTCGATATCTTTGTATACATAATTGGCCCATTTAGATGTAGTTTTCATATATTCCATCATGGCCTTTTTTTCTTTTTCGTTTATAATTGTAGAGAATCCTCTTTGTGCATATTTAAGAATTACCTCACAACATGGTTTATTATTAAAGAACCATTTATAGTTTTCATTTACACCACTTAATGCAGCGCACAATCCACTTCTAATAATATTTATACCAACGTAGTACATTGGTTCAACAGGTGTTTCTTTTAGTTCTTCTTTTGCTTCTATCTCAGCATAGTCATCATTGTCATCATATTTAATGTCATAATTGTTGTATACCTTGTTTTTCCAGAACGTATCTATCACCTGTAAATTATAATCATATAATTCTTTGTTTTGGATGTTGGCACCATCATACCATGATCTAACTATAGGACAATGAAATTTCTTTACCATTTTATCTGATCCATAGGGAACTCTAAATAGATCTATCGGACGCATTAGACCAGGTCCATATACTTTATATTTGAATGATGAAACAGTATAGATCTTTTTGTACCACACATCACCAATATGCGAGCAGTTTTCTTGGATTTGCTTTATAATTAATTTAGCAAGTTCATCAAAGCTCTCATAATTGTCTGTGGATATGTTGATATCTATATCAGATAGCAAATTATATTTGAGCTTAGGTTCTTCCTCTTTCTTTTCTTCATCAATAGAGACATTATTTTTTTTTTCTTCTTCCATTGATTGTGTAAGGACCTTTGCAATATATTCCCTATCAGTCAATGAATGATAAGATGGATAATAATATTCCAGATATGAAATAAAATCCTTTTCTATAGGGGTTAGTTTGTCACAGAATTTGTACAAGTTATCTATAAATTTTATGTGGTCATAAATATTCCTTTTTGTTTCAAACCTAACATTCTTGAAATCTTTTTCTAATTCGCAATATACAAGACATGGAATTAAAATTGAGCCTGAAATGGATGCCTTATGTTTATGCAAGGGTATATTTGTCAACGCACCACCTGTCGCCAAGAATAGCCTGCGTTCAAATACATCTATGGGATGGAAGTATCTTTTGCTTCTCAGATAGTAAGGTATAGATTTCATTAAATATCCATCTCCTGTTAACTGTTGAATATATGGATCCATCTCTAAATGTAATTTATAAGTTTGTGGCATACAAATTGCTTCCTTATGTGTAAATATAATTCTATAATTTCTATGTATTTGCGAAAACATTACCGTATCTTCGTGATGCAAAATAAACATGGCATAATACATGAAATGCATGTAAATATTTTTATAATATTTACCATAGGATGCATTATTAAACAATGGATTAATAAGATCATAAATCATGGGCTCTTTTATTAAGTGGCACATAGATGGAGTCATTAATATTCTAAGAATTGCTTCAAACATCAATATTTTAAGATCTAAATTATTCAACAAAATTAATCTGTCAATTATATCATTTATACAAGGATAATCTTTGGGATCTAAAACAGAGTATCCTAAATAGTTGTTGTATTTTTGAGATAAATTAAATTCTATTTCATATTCCTTGGTAATATCAGTAGGTTGATTTGTATCCTTAAGTTTACAATCATATTGATTAGGGTAATCTTCAGTTAATACCTTTGTAGATATTTGTTTCCAATCCTTTGAATTGACATTAAAATAGGGCCAAAATCTTTTTTTGTAGATTTCTAAACTGTAGTTTGGTTTATCTAGCAACTCTGTCCATGTATATGAATATTTACCTAAACTTTTTACCCAACAATTTAAACGTTTATTGATTTTAACTGATATCTCAAATTTATTAAAATAATTATATCCAATAATTAGAGCATTAATTAACTTGTCAAAGTTAAACGTAATGTCAGTATTATCTAAAATTTTTATGTATATAGAATCATGAAATGATTCCTTGTTTAATGTTATACAACATACATTATTAAAATTCTCTATCTTTGTTCCCGCATCGCATCTTAATAAAGATTCCCACAAATACCCATACAATGAATCATTTTTTTGTGGTATCTTAATTTCATCATTACCTAAAGTAACAACTATAGTGGGAGTACTTGTTGTCTTTTTCATTGATCCGAAATAAAAGTGTATATAGACTTGTTCAATACCAATAAATATAGGCCTATTTAGCAATAGTATATATATCTCATATGTGATTTCAAATTTGAAATTATATTCTTTAATTATACACTATGGTTTTAATCATAAAAAGTACAGAATCTAAAGGCAATAAATATGATATCATGGCTAAAATGATGGTAAATATGGAAAATAATAACACTTTATTTAAATTAAATGGAGACAGATATGAGGGAAAGCAGAAACCTTTTAATCAGTATACTCATCAAAGTGTTGATTATGATATGGATGTTTCTATGGGTGTAATAGTATGGTACGGCAAAAATAATAACGAAAGAGTGGATGTAAATGATGTCACTCAAAATCTTGCCAGACATATTAATAAATTAACATACGATTACACACCAGGTGTGCCATATAAACATGGAATTATGAGAAGTACAATGTATACATTGGTTACAAAAAATCATACTTGTAGAATGGGTACTAATTCATATAGGGGACAAAATCGCAGAATATGCACATCTATATATGATTTAAAAAGACATAGAAATAATGACGATAGATTCATATGGTTAATTGTATTTCCCCGTGTAAATAATTCTTATTTACAAATAGCTGAGTTAGAATATCGTCTATCTAATTCATATTTAACTAGATCAATTTCTACCATTATTTACGATAATGTTGGATTATTTAATATAAAACATGGTATTAAACAATTAGATTATCCATCCATTTATCAATATAATATGCATAAAACAAATCAATTGCTAGATAAAGAAGTTTGTATCAATCAAACATATGGCTTAGATTTTGAAATATTATCTTGTTATTATGAAATTAAAAAAGATGCTAAAGATTGGGGGTTTATATCTAGAAATAATAGTATATCAGTAATTATTTCGCATTATGATAAATTTGAAATTAAAAGAAGAAACCCAGAAAAAAATTGGTATGATCAGTTAGGGTCGTATAATTATGATGATCAAGAATCTTTAGAAAAAGATATAGAAAATAATCACAAACATCCATTTCCAAATGATGTATGCTTTATATCTGGTATGCCATTATATAATGGTGCGTATATATTAGGATTATTTCCTGTAGAAGACGCAAAAGCCAATACCGCGACTGAAGATAATAAATCTGATACCAAAGTTGAAAACAACGGCGTCTCCAAAAAGATATACATTATGGTATGTCCGCTTATTATATATTATTATAAGATAAACCGAATAGGTATTCATTACTTATTTCCCAATAAAACAATATCTGACATTATTTATACACCAATTGAAAGAAAAGAACATACTGTTGTAAAAATGATCCCAAAAGATAAACTCTCATCAATTAGGCTCGAGTTATTATATGCTATAAGTAAATATGGCGTATGTTCCCTAACATCCCATTATTTAGAAGTCTTATATGTAGTCGATTTGAAAAAAAATAAAATATTTGTCGGATATCAAAAAATAACCGATAATACTATTCTTAAATACAAAAATACAAATACTATATTATTCAAATATACAACTAATCCATGTTAAATATTTATTTTAGATATAAAGCCTTGTAGTTTATTTGAGTATAATCTCTCAGATAATCCACATGCAATATTATCAGGGCGTTTAATGTCAAATATTAATAGCTCTAAATTTAGAGGTGTATGATTATAAATAGAATATTCTTTGCTTGCATCAAATATCAGCAAATCATTTGCTTTAATTTTTTTTGTTTGGCCGTTTACCCATAT
>Ga0209092_10003885_pt1 | contig 12740 bp, 10 predicted proteins | sample FraStrMetagenome_FD_187446 | JGI IMG/M metagenome (GOLD analysis project Ga0209092, IMG submission 187446) | Marine eukaryotic phytoplankton communities from Arctic Ocean - Fram Strait ARC3M Metagenome (SPAdes) (version 2) | ecosystem: Environmental > Aquatic > Marine > Oceanic | place: Fram... | reverse complement strand
CAAAAGCGGGGAGTGCTTTACGAGACTGTTAATCTAATATAAAACGGGAGATCTTATCAAAACGTGCGCTAATTTCAATAATTCTGAGCTTATAATTTAAAGTATTAAATTGGTAGAATCTTTTGTTTCACAAGATTCTACTTACACAAACATATGATTACCCATACGTGTTTCATATCAAATTAGTACAAGCTTATATCAAATTAGCCTGACTCACGTTTCAACTTCAACAATATATCCAAATATCGATGAATATGTGACGTATTTAATCTCGTCACACAAATGTATATTTGACTTGTAGAAATATCCATTCCGACATGATATGAGTAAAATGAAAATTATGAACAAGAAATACATATCTTTTTTTCTTTTTTTGATGTGGCGCCCTAATTGTAAGTATATTAATTAGTAACTGCATGTAATCAATATGAGCTTGAATTATATCATAAAAGTCTGTATGTACGTACGTAAAACAATCCGCATACCTCTTAGTACCGTTACCTATATTGCGATAGTAACAGTTTAAATATTATAAGCTTATCGTATTCATATCATATATATATAAAAGAAAAGAAAGTAGAGTTCGTATGTAGAACCCTAAATATAAAATCAAAGAAAAAGGATGATCGAATTGTACTTAAGAACTGCTTAAGTCCACAATCATCTAGCGAGTTCGCATTATCTCAACACTCCCTCTCGAACGAATACTTACCATCCCATTGATAGCTTCCTATTTTCTTGGAAGAGTACTGTTCGTAGAGATTTAGTCATTTTGGCATATGACCACTGCTGAATGATTGGGAATTTTTCAATTGTGTTTCTTTCATCAGAGTGCATGGAATTGATGCGTTCTCGAGGGACAGTCTCGTTTGTATATCCAGTATATCATTCACGGTAAGTAAAGATGATTCCCGTTGTTCTTTCAATATTTTGATCTCATTATACGACAGATCGAACGTAACTCGTTTATGCGGTGCTTGTTGAGATAAGTTATAGGTATCGGTGATTGTTTGTTGTATTGTCGACTCTTCATTTGTTTTTTGTTTGTTACTTTGTTCATGCGGTACTAAGAGAGATTTGGTTGCTGGTTCTCTCCTTTCCCGGAAAATAAAATTGTCTTCTGTTGAATTTTTATCGTTGATGCGTTGAGGGAGTTTTATTTTCTTGACGTTTTGACTCGTTGTACTGCGTTGTTCCTGTTTATGATGTTGTGGGTTGACAAGTGTATACTGTGATGTGTGCGATGAAGTTTGGCGTTATTGTTCTAGTGCTGACTGACGTTTGGACAAAGGGCGAGTTGTGAGCTTTTGACTTGTTCTTGTACTCGAAGTTTGTTAAGATTGTTCAGTGAAAGGTGTCGAAACTGTTTGATTGCGCAGTTGCTTGAAGTGTGTGGCGTCCTTGTCCTCTTTTGAGAACATATCTGCCGGATTGATTTTTCCAGCTATATGCTGAACGTCTATATTTTTATTTTCCCTTAAACCTGTTTTCTCTTAGCTGTATGTATCGTAAACCTTTGGTAGTTTTTGATTTTGACCAGCTAATGTATGCCATATTATCATTGTAAACTTTTGTTTCTCCAGGTAGGACTGATTGAAGTTGGAGATCTGTCTGGATATTGCGAAGATAGATTAGATCTTTAACGCATTGGTGGGTAGCATAGATTTCAGCTTCCGCTGAACTTCTTGCAGTTATCTTTTGTCTTTTGGACTGCTAATGAAGCGGGCCATGTAGAACAATCACGTGACTAGAGATGGATCTAGATTTGAATAGATCTAGATCTTCATACGTTTTTCCTTCTTTTGGAACCAATTGATATTGTGGTCCCCAGTTCGCATCACATAAGCCTTTGATTTGTTTTGTTTCTAGTGGGAAGTTGGCAAAACTGATAAGTCTATGTTATCATCACTTGTAAATTGTATTCCATATTCATATGTGCCTTTTAAATATTTTAATGCGTATTTGGCTGCAGCAATGTGTCCCGGAGAGGGGCAGTTTTGGTATTGTGCTAGCATGTTGGTGATAGTGGCCAGGTCTGGTCGCGTTCCTTGGCTCAGCCATAACAGGGAGCATACGTAGCTACGGAGTTCCATTTCAAAGATCAATATGTTTTGCTTTGTCAACTGGATATCCTGAGTGATATAGTGTTGGGTTGGATGTTGCCGATTCGTGACGTCCTGCTTGTTGCAATAGATTCTCGAAGAAGGCTTGTTGTGATACATGTACTTTGAGGTTGTCTTGTGTTTGGCTGTATTGGAATCGTAGGAAGTATGACACCGTACAAATAAAGTCTACTGTGGTAAGCTCCCCAAATTTTCTTTCAAATTCTTTTTCCACTTCATTGCTCTCACTGAAGTATACAAAGTCGTCCACGTATATGCCTAAGGGGTCGTTTTGATGCAGAGCTTTCTCTTGGATTTGTATGATCATGTTTCCATTTTCTAGCTGAATAGTATATATGTCTGAATGTAAGCTAGGTATTGTTATTACAGTAGCTTTACTATATTTATCATCATATGTTGATTTTATATATATTATAGAATCTGGGGGATATGTTGGGGATCTGACTTGAATATTTGATTCGTAATACTTGTTGAAGTAGAAACCCCATCAAAGGACAGTCCAAAAGATGGTTCTATATATCGCGGAAGAAATTATTGACTTTGTTGATGGGTGGTAAAATTCTAATATGTTTGATGTCGACTATCGTCATATTGCTATTGCTCTTGTTGTTTGATTTGCGAACAATTTTTGATTTTTGTAACCTATATAGGAGACTGCAAACATTGGGAATAGATTTTTCATATCCGCTTTCACTCCATATGCTAGCTGATGTGGAGTTGAGAGCTTATTACTGATTTTGATGAGTAAATAATTTGACACTTCTGTCGCTCTTTTTAATGCGTGGTACCAAAATGAGCTAGGGAGAAGTGAAGAAACCAGCCAGTTTCTAGACATTTTCAATAGTGTTCGCCAGCTTCTCTGACATAGCCCGTTCTGGCTCTGGACATGAGGGGGTGCTGACTCAATATGGCCTCCGTTATCTTGTATATATTGTCGAATTTGTTGGCCTATGATTTTATGATCAAAATCCGTTCTGATCAACTTGGAGTTCAAATGATGTCGCTGCAAAGTTGTTTTATTCCTGCTAACATGTTTGATTTGAGTGATTTAATTGGATACAGGAATTTGTTTCTTGTTGCCATGTCGACTGCAAAGAGTGCATATTTGTACCCCCCAATTGATGTGCCGGCCCCAAAGAGCATGTTGAGATGGATTATGTCACCTAGATTTTTGGGTAAAAGTAGGGACGTAGTGTTTCTTGCCGGTCTATCCAGCGATGTCACTTCCCCTATGTCTATCATTGGTTCCTTTTCTGCTGTTGAAATTATTAAGTTGTTCGGTGTCTTTTTAACTTCTTGGATTATAGTGTCTATATTACGGAAACCGAAGTTTTTGCGAAGCTGGTCTATGGTCAATGTGATGTTTTTGGCTGATGTAGTTGGTGGAATATCCACCACTCGCATCTTTGGGAGAACATGGTCATTAATCACTTTGTTTTGAACTTTCGGTGATGATATGTTTTATGGTTGTGACCGAGCAAAATACGTTTATAGTTTATCCACTTGAGAATTTGGTTGGCATATTATCCATTTTGATCTCGAAATTATAGTTACCTGTTTGTATAATTTCACATCTTACGTAGTTGTCGTGTCATGGTAATTTTATGTTTGCCTGATGTATCTTATTAATGCTTAGACTGTTGCGTTTGTCATCAGTGTTGGTTTGATTTTGCTTATCTGTGCTACCGAATCCCTTTATGCCTCTTTTCGTTATATCGAGATCGTCGAGTTCTTCTATTGATATGGTATCAGTTCTTGCAATTACGATTTGTGCGATTTTTGTATTTCTCTTGACTTGGAATGGTTTAGTGGAGTTATTTATCAATACTGGATATATTTCTCTGCGATAATCTGAGTCTATCACACCAGCTCCTATGCCGATGTTGTGTGTGAGAGATAATCCACTTCTTAGGGCCATTCTTCCATAGTAACCTACTGGTATGGATAGTACAGTTTTGGTAGATATTTTACTTCTGCCATTTGGTGGAATAATGCTATCTTCATATGCGAAGATGTCAAATCCCGCAGATCCCGGCGTTGCCTTTGCTGGTACTATTGCATTTGTGACTAATTTTGATACTTTGACATTTGGAATTTGGTCCGGTCTGGTGCATGAGATTTTCTTCGCATGAATAAATGACTTTGGAAGTGACAATTCAACGGGTTCGGTCTGACCTATCTGGGATTGTATACTCAACAAATATTTCGTCTTTCATTTTTATATCATATATATGGTGCGGAAAAGCCAGTGTTGCTATATCGTTAGCTGCGTGAAAGTAGCATCCTGCATTTTTGCAGTGTTGTTTTACTGATAATAGTGGTGTGCTTAATATAGGGACATATAACAAGGCGTCTATAGTGTGTATATTGTATCTAATTTTTATTACTATAGAGCCTATGCCAACAATGTCTGCTGTGGAGCTGCCATCGGCTAGGATTACCTTCGTGCTGATGTTTGTGTCATTTGGAATATCTGAATAGGAGATGAAAGTGCTTTTATCATTCCACATGTGTGGAAACGCTCCCGAATCTATAACAAATGATTGTTTGTTGTTTTGATGGCTTGTGGTAGCATTTTTAACATGTGGTTTACATTTAATTTGTAATGCAGAAGAGTAGTTCATACCTGATGCTTAATTAATGTTTAAATCATTTAATTGCATTGAGGTAAAATCAGGACCTAGACCCATGATAAACCTTGTTTTCAACTCTTCTCTCGTTGTAGTAATGCCATTGACGTCTAACAATTCTTTAGGGAAGATACATCGAGCTCCATACGCGTCGATAGTTTCTTCGGTTTTTTTGGAGATGGACAAAAATTCATACTGTCGCTCTCTCTTTCCACGGTGGAGAGTTTTGGACCATACGCTGATTAGAGGAGTTTGAAAAAATTTATTCCCTGACTTTGCATTCCCTTCTTATGTAGCATAGTGTCCTGGGCATTGTCCTGTAGACTCCATTTGAGTTCAGTGTGTAGTTCGGCAGACAGGTCATTTATCGGGTCATTGCTAACTACATCATCCAAGTGTGGGTTGTATAGAGAATTTCAGCCTGGTGATGATAAGATACTTAGGACGGAATCATACCACGTTGTAAATACCTTTCCCGAGAATTTAGGGAATGTGGTGATCTTCTTCATGTTGTCGGATGTGGTCTTTGTTATCTTTACTAATTGAGTTAGCAGGTTGAAAATGGATGTACAACTGGAGGATCTGATGTAGTTTGATGAGGTTCTAGTTGCTGGCTGATGTATGCGTTGTCGCGCTCTCTGTATATTAAACAGTGGTAGGTATGCTGGTCGATACATTCGTGGTACTTGAGCTGGTCGTTATTTGCTTGAGAGTTCGTGAGGGAAGGAACCAAATGTATGCTGGATGGTGTCTCATTTGGCCAGTTTGGATAGCCTGAAAGAGTTCAGTGTGTTGAGTCAATAATGATGTCATTTGCGATTGCAATTGCGATGATATCAGTTGTTGGTCTGATTAAGCTAGGTAATATGTTCTTGCATCCACTTGTTTTGTGCTTGATTGTGTGGTACTATTGGAGGTCCTGGATGGTAATCCGTTGGAGCTGTTTTTACCGGGGGAATTGATGATTGTATGACTCGACACTTGATGTCATTGTTGGACTGATGTTGTTTTATTGGATTTGATGATTTCTCAATTCTACAGGGGTTGAATGAAACGTGGGCTGATATTGACTGGATGTCACAGAAGGCGCTCCGTAGTTGATAGGGTAATGGGGTGGTATCTGATGCATATGTTGGACTTGACGGTTGACTTGTATTGACGATCAATTTTGGGGATGCCTTTCATGGGTCATATTTGGGACGTTATATGTCGACGGATTTGCGTTGAGAGACCGAATTCTTTCCAGCGTTCCTCTGTTAATAATGTTACTTGACTGACGGTTGACGAGTTGGATTGATGGGCGTCATCAGAGTTCTGAGTGTACACTGTGTGCACTGATGGTGTGATGTTCACATTTGTGGGAATTGGTTCCGATTCTGTTTCTTGGGATGGGGTTGATGTTGAGTCTGATTCTGGCGGCAGCCTTCTTGCCCTTCTTGAGAATCGTTCAGTGGACTGATCTATTCTTCGTTGCATGGTAACAATAGTAAAGGGTATTGGGTAAGCCCTCTATTCACGCGACTGAGTTGTGGTTCGTGTCGGTCGATGGCGATTAATATAGTTTCGGTACTAGAAGTTGATGTATCGCCTTGTATTTTTGCCATTGGTGGGCTACATAGCCTATAGATGTAGTAACTGTGAGCTTATTTTACGTGTAACAATGAGGAGGAAGGTATGTACATACCAATTAGAATAACACGGATACCATTATCATCAATTGTATCTCTTTCTCTCTCTTTGATACAATTACTTCCTCTAGATCAGCATCACTGTATTCAACATCAAAGAGAACTCAATCAACGAGAGTATCAGAACTCAATCCACGAGTATGACAGCTGCTTGTCTAAGGCATTAGAATTTAACACTTCAATCAATCAAATAAGAGAATAACAACTCCCAATCAACAAGTCAAAATAGGTGGAGGAGTGAACATTCCTATTGTAACAACCAAGCGAGTAGTGAATGAGACTACTACTACCTTTTATAAGAAAGCAGGCCGTGACAATCTAGATACGAACAAGCTTAACGAATTGTTCATGAAGGCGGTTGCAACACAACAAAAGAAGTATGATTTTATTGATCTACAAATCAATGATCCAGATATGGTAAAGGATGCCTACAATCTAGAGATGGCTATTGAGACTACCAGAATCAATAACTCAAGATTTTATATACACAACGTCTTCATGATTGTTGAACCGAGTGATGATCCCACAAAATTCAAAATCCATGACCTGTTTAAAAATTATGCAACCCTCACGGAAGCTCAAGTGGCAAAGAGTAACGAATGTATCTAACCATGACTGAGGATCCAAATAATAAATGGTCTCAACAGAATATGAATTTGACCTATGAATATTTGGTTAATAATGTGGAAGATTCTTTACAATCGAAAGTAAAAGAAACTAATCTTAAGTATCCAGTAGAACAGAAAGGTGGACCATTGTTCTTTAAGATCATGATTGATATCCTGCAGAACAATTCAAGCGAAGCAGTAAATCTTAATCTTACAACAAATAACTCATCAATTTGAAACAAAAAAATGCCTATTCAAATGCGAGTGTAAACATTATCTTTAAACACAGTTTTTGTCTGGAAAGACAATTACAAAAACAAACTCAGTATAAAATTGACACAGTGGATTAAATATTTATTGCTACAAACACCTTTAAAAAGTATCTGGCACAAATGAGTTCTTAGCTAAAGACAGATACTCTATTTTATAATTGCATTAAGAAGGTTGATCATAGAAATAAGTTATTCTCCCATCAGGATCAACCGTAATCTTCATGAAAGGAAAATGCGATTCTTGTACATTCACAACAGTGAAAAATGGTGAATCAAATGGTCTTGATACTTCCCACGAGTCTGAAGTTGTAGGATGAACATAGAGGGTCCGTATCATCGCATAATCAATGACATCTTCAATTACTCTACGGAAAAATTGAGTGTGAATGTTTTGATTATTCCAATCCTTATCATCCTTAATTTTTCCATTCCCAAAAATAACCAAATCAGAAACCGAATCAAATTTTTCCGTGACTTGATCACGGATCCATTGAAAATTAAAAAAATCTCGTTCTGCTCTGTTAGTGATTGTATTAACTTCACCCACCACCAAATCAATGCCAATGAACAAAACTCGTTTTTGGACAAAGGCGAAATTTTCTACATGTTCATCCATCCGTTCTACATTATACCCATTAAGATTCCAATTTCGTTCCAGGGAGGAAAAATATTGATTCCAATATGTAAATGCCTGGAATGGATTGGGACAATTAATGTAATCATTCGCTCCATTCACAGTAAAGACAGGAACATTCGATCCTTCGGTCAAGACTCGTTCCAATGTAGAAAAGGAAGGTTCTGCACAATTCGTAATGCCAGGATCATTAAAATCACCCAAATGGATTAAAAATCGAGATCCTTCTCGTTGCATGCGTTGAAATTCGACATCTATGGCAGCGGTTCCAAACTCAAAAAACAAATCATTTCGTGCGTAAAATCCTCCTGTCACAAAAAACGTGACAGAATCTCCCACAGTGGGTCGCGAAGTTGGTGGACTTCCAGTGGGTGAGAAGGATACTGTAGGTTTCTCAGAAGGTCTTGCTGTAGGATGCGATGTACTTGGTTCTGTACTTGGTGAATGAGAACGGACCAAGGTTGGTAAAAGAGTTGGTGAAGATGTAGAAGGGATAGGGCTGGGAAATGATGTGGAGGGTTTGTGAGAAGGGAAGGATGTAGAAGGCACAGAGGATGGCACTGGTAAAGATGGCTTGTTACTAGGACGTTGTGAAGCTTGAATAGTTGGAAGAGGGGTAGGCCTGGGAGTTGGACTGGGGGTGGGTCGCTTTGTTGGTCGAAATGTTGGATGAGACGTAGAAGGAGCAGGTGAAAATGTAGGTGCAGCTGTTTGACTTAATCCAAACAAACTGATTTCCCCTTCCGCTGCCCAAAAAATTCCCAAGGCACCCACAAGCAAAAAAGCTACAATGCATAAAAAACAGGAACAATTAAAAACCATTCGGAGCCAAAAAGGCGAATCTCTGTAACATTTTGGAAAGCGTTTTCGTTTTCTTCCCCTGGATTGATCAAAACTTGACGTTTCATCTTCCGAATGGTCAGATGCATAACTAGTCTCATCTCCCAAGGTTGTATCGTTGTATTTGGTGGTAAAACTTCCAACTGTGGTAGATTCTAGCGGAACTTGCAAATGCTGTACAGGAGGAGGTCTAGGAGGAATGGCTCTTTGAGGAATGACTGGGACAGGGGGTCCTGGAGATGGCATATTGTGACTCATCTGCTTCCTAGGAGGAGGAGGTGGATTAGGTCTAACAGGTGTTGGAGGTGGAGGTCCAGTGCTAGGTCGCATAAGACGCACACCAGGGGGTGGACCTGGAGATCTTTGCATCACTCCATTTCCAGGACGGTTCATCCCAGGATGCTGATGCTGATGATGTTGCTGGGCTGGCATTGGCCTTGGTGCAGACGGTGGACGTACCTGTGGAGTAGGAGGCATATTGTTTGATCGTATAGGAGTTGGTTGGAGAGGATGATTTGGTATAGGGCGATTAGGTGCCATAGGAGAATATTGCGAGGGTGGAAGCGGTCTGGGGGAAGGCCTGCCTTGCATTGGTGAAGGATGTTGTCTAGGCGCATTAGAAATTGGTCCATGTGGTTGCCTGATATGAACAGGTGATGGCTGGGGATGATTCATATTCCTTCCTGCTGGAGACACATGTCTAGGAGAAGGATTATTGGGTTGAGTTGGACGAGGAGAAGGATTGGTCATTGCGTGTGTTGGTGGATGTCTTGGTGAATTTTGTATAGGTCCCGTTCTACCATTATGATGATATACAGGTTGTGGAGTTGACATTGGAGAAGATCTATTGGGAGATGGACCATGATTTAAATGATTTATTTGGTGGGGTGAACGTTGATTCCATGGGGTAGCTGGAGAATTTGATGGAGGAGGGCGAACCAAATTAGGATCGGGTCTGGGATTAAACTCAGTCGCCATGGGGCGTGGATGTGGCATTCGATGGTGATTTATAGTAGCTGAATGATTGCTAGAATTTCCTTCCTCTGTATGAGAATAAGTCCGACTTGGAGGGCTTACAATGTCAGGATATTCCTGTGTACTTCTTCCTACACGCTTCTCAGGCGAACTGTACATGTATAGAGACCCATCAGAATGCATACTAGTGTTACTTCCTTTGCGATCAATAGATCGAGGAACTCCTCGATGAATATTAGGACGTGCCTGTGAATGTGAGTATTCGTAACGAATATCAGATTTATGTGTACTTCTACTTCCAGATGAAAAGTTACTTATGACTCCAGCCGATGGACGAACTTGCGATTGTTCTATACTTGATTTAGAACGAAAATCAAATTCTCTATCAGGATGTCGAAGTTGTGATCGATCCATACTTCTACTACGTCGTGCTTTAGTTCGAAAATCTTCTTTCGAATCATAAGGCGATCTATCACGTCCAGGACTCCGACTTCTACCCCTTCTAGACGACTCATACAAATCATTATATTCATTCCGAGCAAACGATGATGATCGATCAGCACTTCGACTACGGTGAGATCTCATCATATTCTGATGACGTTCTGTCTTATCATGACGGCCTCGAAAATCTTCCTCTCTCTTTCTTCTATAATCATTCTCGATATTATTTTCGGTAGGAAATAATTTTCTAGATATATCCGCATGATCTACAGATGCATAGGTCCGGTTCGTGGGACTACGACTACGGCTAACTTGTTTACGAATGGAGGGGGATTGACCTGGAATATTCCAGCTTGCTATGCTTCGAACATCCTTTTGAATTAAATCTTTCATTTCACGAATTTCCTTCACAAGGTCTCTCCCCCTTTGACGGACACTTTCTCTATCTTGAGAATTATTAGGATGCAACACTGCAGAAGTTCTTGGACTTGGATCATGTTTATTAGGAGTGCCATCATGCCAAGAACTAGAATCATGATGTATATGGACTTTGCTGGGAGGAGTTCGATCAAACTTAAATTCATGTTGATTATCACCAGACGAAGCAAAGCGATCTGCGCTATTATTAGTACTATCAGGAATTGGTTTGGGATACGAAGATGATGACTTGTATGTATTAATTCGTTCTAACCCTGTATCGATGGTGATGGGACTTAAGGCTCTGGTGTGAATCGTTGGGCTTGGAGGCATTTTTACTATTTTGACCAAACAAACATAATATGCTGAGTATGAATGTTTTCTATATTAAAAGTATCCAATCAAACACAAACACTCACCTTTTCTACTAGAATTGGTGAATCTAGAACCATTGCTACGAAACGATTCAAGTTGAGCTAGCCACAAATCAAATAATTTATCCAAAATAGGATATACGAAAGTGAGAATATCTCATGTGGGTAAATAGCAATGGTACAATTGTTTTCATCAACTTACGAGATACATTTGGAACTCCATGCTGCATACTAGGCGCCCTTCGTTTTTGATTTTCCTTCAGAGGATTTTCCCCTTCTGCATTACATTATGTTCCATTCCATTCCATTCCATTCCATTCAAGAAAATATAGATTCAGAAGAAGTCAGCAATAATATAAAATGTGAAAATGGAACACCGAATGAACGAATGAGAAGCGAAATGCCACAATTACAAAAACTTACCCAAATCATCATAGTGACGATCGAGGTCACTGGAGACATCCATCTTGAGAAAACTTTCGTGATGGATTGTCCTCAGTTGCTTGGATGGAGAGTAGTGATATATTTCAATTATTGGTGATATTATTTTCGTGTGTTTTTTTCGTGTGTTTTTTTCGTGGTAGGTGCTTTCACTCCCGTGAAATATGTGGGGGATTAGTCCCTATATTCCTAATATTTGCTTTGGAATCATTAATCTACCTTTTCATATAGGGTATGATAGCTATTTGAGGAGTAGATTTTTTAAGTGTATTTCTTTTTCCGTAACTAAATTTTCCTTAATTATTAAATAAACGATTAAGAAAACATCAATTCACACATGTTAATCCTAAATGAAATGAATAATTGATAAGGATGAAAAAATGGAATAATTTAAGTGGCACAAAGTTTTATTAGAGAGCATGCGTTGAATTGTGAAACAAAGTGTGGAACAAAAAAGAACACACATAAATTGTGACTATATAATATTTAATCATGCCAATACACTTACAAAGAATAATGTAATTTTGGAGATTCAGTATTGCTGCTGTACGAATCATTGTCAGCAATGGACTGCGGCAGATCACTCACATGATATTTGAATGATGACATCATGCAGGAGCTCATCAATAAAAAAATGACACTTTTCCATTGTTTCAAGTGAAGGATTTTCTCGCCAACGCTATTTCCTACACAATAGATGAATATCTTTGGTTAGATGCTCTTATAATAAGCGAAGTCGAAATCATTATTTGTGAGGTTTTAATAATATTTCTATGAATTTAAAACTACTCTTCATTGCTTAAATCTGAATTTCACCAAAGCTATTATTTTGACAATCCATAAAAGAGAACGCTTATAAAATAGATAAGGTCTTTTTTGGTATTCAGATTTATGTCATAAACATGAGATTTTTTGTGAATTATAAAAATGCGTAACCTTTCTAAATCGAAATTTATCTGCTTCAATGATGAATTTAGTGGTTACTCATCTCTTTATTGGACACTCCCCACAATAAGCATAATTGCGTGTTTGACTGGCTGCTGGCGTTTGAAATATTTAAATATCACAAAGGCTCTGATTATAATAACGATATCAAGGCAGGAGAAATGTTTTTCTACAAAAAGAAAACCAAGCTTTGATACCATATTCGTTTACAAGCAATAATATACACGAAAACGGTACAAAAAGGCTCTCAATAGGCATTTGGTTTCTCATTGCTATCATAATCTTCATAGTTACATATAAAAAGGTCAACCCACCCGCTTGGTGTTTCCTAATTGGAGCAAACCTTGCAACT
>Ga0209092_10003884_pt1 | contig 12740 bp, 19 predicted proteins | sample FraStrMetagenome_FD_187446 | JGI IMG/M metagenome (GOLD analysis project Ga0209092, IMG submission 187446) | Marine eukaryotic phytoplankton communities from Arctic Ocean - Fram Strait ARC3M Metagenome (SPAdes) (version 2) | ecosystem: Environmental > Aquatic > Marine > Oceanic | place: Fram... | reverse complement strand
TCTTATCTATATCTTTAGTAATGTACAAATCTGCAGCACAAGTAGCTGTTACATAAGTTTTACCAGTACCAGCAGGACCTAGTATCAGGACTTGTTGGTTTCTTTTTATGGCATCTATTAACTCTTTTTGTTTATCTGTTCGTGGAAGTATACCTGATGTAACTTTTACTGCTGCACCCTTGTATGTTGTCTTTCGCCTAGAGCGTGTTGGCTTCTGTAGTGGCTCAAGATTGTTGTTCATTTATTTGACTTTCTTATATACTGCATTGCTTTAATAAAAATAGTTTCGTTTTCTTTAAAACACCCTAAGCCGTGATTACAGTTATTACAAAGCCAACCCCTGAATTTGTCTGTTTTATGGCAGTGATCTAAATGTAATACACCTTTTACTTTTGACTCCTTTACTCCACAAATATCGCACGTAGGTTTATCTTTTTTAAAATTCTTTGTCTTTAGAAATTTAGTAACTTTAAAATTATGTTTACGGCAAGTCTTACACTGTACTTCTAAATAAATTATACCATTCTTAGCTGTATTACATACATAAAAATAATCAGTAGTATTAGGTAAGGATTTATTACATTGTTTACACTCTTTATATTCTATATCTAATTCTGACTTTTCTTCTTCATCTTTAAAAAAGTCTAATTGCATTAGAACGTACCCTCAGCAAAAGTACCAAGAAACTTCTTTAGCTCTGCATAACCGCCAATGTGACTACCATCAGAAGCAAATATCTGTGGTACAGTTGTATGCTTTGCTTGTTTTATAAGTGTTAGTACCCACTGAGAGCTACCCGATTGTACGTTATACTCTGTGTAGGCTACATTAGAATCTCTAAGCATCGTCTTAGCCATGTCACAGAAGCTACAGTTATCTCTAGTTATGATAGTATACATGTTTATCCCTTAATATAAGATTTCAAATCCAATTACAGTTCCAGTTCTTACCTCACCGTATATCTTTTCAAATGCAGGTGCAATAAATAGTGAGCCTGTTTCACTTAAAGTTAAGCCTAATCTTGCATATGGTAATGCTCCTGCTTGGCCTTCATAGCCTGAAACAACACCATACTCAAAGAAGCCTAACTCATTAGAGAGTTTAGCCCCTATATAAGGGCTTATATTTCTTTCACTATTGTAGTATGCACCAGCAATGAATTGACCTTCCTCAAACCTTATATGTGGATGATACGAGTTATAATCACCTGTAGTATCCATATGTATTGTAAGAGCTAGTCCTAATAATATATTCATTGCTGATGCCTTTGTTTATGTTAAGTCTACAATTTCACAAGCGTCTCCAGAGCAAGCGAGCGTCTGGCTACCTGATGTGTTATCTTCATTCTCATACTCAGATAGTAGTGACCAATCAATATTAGTTGGCATAGACCCTAACATCTTATGGTATGTTGATTCATCACACTCTTGGTAGGGTGCTTGTTGATACGTATGTTCGTTAAACGGTAAGAATGATACACCAGACATTTCATCAAAGTGTTTGTATACGAATGCTCCTACTTCAAACCATTCATCATTCTTTACGTTAATCGTAACACTGGGTTTATGTTCACACCAAGATCTCTGATAGGCTAACCACATCTCTAGTTGTTCTATGGCAGACATATCAGAAGTAACTGTTGCACCCTCTGGAGCTTTCATAGGAAAGCTAAACACTATAGTCTGGTCTGGCTTCATTACGTCTGGCTCATTAGGGATACCCTGATCCATCATGAATTGTGTTAACGGGTCTTTGTTGTCTCCACGAACAGTCCTAATATAATAGGCTGAGTGACGAGCGTGAATGCCACTGCTAGAGTCAACCAGTTGACTGACAGTGCCGCTTGGTTTAACACAGCAGATAGCAGCACTGACAGGGATATCAAGGCGTTCAGCCCAAGTAGCGTTAGTAGTAACGGCGATTTGTTTAAGGTGGTCAAGAGTCTTCTCCAATCCTTTGTTTTTGAGGGTCATCAATGGGTTGTCCATGATGCCTGTTAATGACACACCAAGTAATCTTTCTTCTTCGGTATTCTTAGTCCAGATCTTACGTAAGTAGGGAAACTTAGTGAAGCTAGACTGAATAGTACCAAGTATAGTTGCAAGCCTTACCTTTTCAGATAGGGTGTCCAGTGTGTCTGTTGCACGTACAACTACCTCTGTTAAATTACAAAATTGTGACGGTCTTAAAATTATCTCACTACATGGATTTGTACCAAAATCATAGTCAGCATTACGTCTTCCGTTCTTTGCTGCCTGTACTTTAGATGCCTGACGATTAAAGATACCACGCTCTCCTGAGCCTGACTCAACTAATGCCATCCATTCACGCATAAACGATAGACTGTCAGGCTTCTCAGTGTATGACACAGAGTTGTTAGCTAATGCTCGTTGTGGATCGTTCTCCCACCATGAGCCTGACTTAGCGTGACGCATTCTGTCGTCTGATAGATTTGATAATGAGATCATCGCTGAGCGTCTCACACCGCCTACCACAACTACTTCGCCTATCTTACACATGATGTCATGGCATTCTAGTGAGGATAACTTACGGTTTTGTGCATCCTTGAATGTCTTAATTACAAAGTTAAACAGATCTACCAACGGAGCAGGTCCAGACGCTCTACCACCAAACGTTTTAAGTGGCGCACCTGAAGGTCTAACCTTAGAAACGTCCCACGTAGGGATCTCACCACTGTATAGTAGTGCAATCATTTGTCGTAGCGCTTTAGCCCAACCTTCTTTGCTATCCTTTACAACAATGTTTGTTTCACTGCTCCAGAGAAATGGCACTTCAGGTAGTTTAGATATAGATTGACGCTCTACAGAGAAGCCTACACCAGTACCACACAATAGGATAAACATAGCTTCATCAAATGCTTTAACATCATCTACAGCTAAGTAACTACAATTATACATACAGGTATTATCTCTGTCTGCTGCCTTACCTGCAGTCATTAGAGAGCGCATACTAGGCATTACTTCTAAGCCTAAAATTGCTTGCTCCAGTTTAAACTTAGTGTTCTGATCAACCAAGTCTCGTATTATATTAGCAGAGTATCTCTCAATGGTATTCTCCCACGATTCACGTCCATCTCCTTCGTAGTACTTAGCATAACGTGATTTGTGTATGAATGATTGATAGTCTGTTGGTAAGTGGTTATTCATCTTATTTATTCCCCTCTGATAATTTCCTGTCTTCTTCAAAATCTACCCAACTAAGAGTTCCATCTTCGTTATCTACTAGGGATGCACTTGTAATAGTAGCGTCTTCTAAATTAGTTAAATCCACTTGTTCAACTATTTCCAGTGTTTCAGGATTAAGAAATATTAAATCTTCCTTATTAACCATACGTTTTAATTTGTTTAAAGTTTCATACGTTTGTTGTGTTACTTCAAGCTTCATCTGTTGTCTCCTGATCCCTGTATCTTGTTTCGTTCCTTACGTGATGTAAGCTTCTCAATATTAATGTTAGCTACTTCATCTAGGTTATACCCTATATCGTTAGCCAGGTTAGCCAAATACCAGAGTACATCTCCTAGTTCTTTGGCTACTTCATGTCTATTAAAATTGTTATCACGCACTTGTTTCTTAACCTTCTCAGCTATCTCACCTGCCTCTCCACACAAGCCCAACGTTGGGTATAGAACCTTATGTGTTGCAGGATATATAGCAAAGCTAACCGCCTTGATTTGATACTCTCTAAAGCTATTCATTTATCTCTCTCTCTTTTACTACTACATTGTTTACTTCAATATCATCTACGTCATAGAACGTATCTAACACTAAATCTTTTACATCATCCGAATGTGACTCCTCATGAGACGATAGGATGTTATTATTTTTACTGACTACAACCTGCATAGTTACATCAAAGTTCTTGTCACTCATTTATGTTTCTCCGCAAGAGCTTTATTCATCTTTGTTAGATACCACTCTGCTTTCTTCATATCTTCTACACCATTACCCTTGTATCTATATCTATGTTGATACTTAATCATGTTACCATGACAATACGCAATGAAACCGTCTAAGCCTACTACCTGTTTGATATAGTCTATACATTCAATACCGCCTTGGTTGTAGTGTGCTGGGCGTTCTACTGGATCAAAACCCTGATCTTCTTGTTGCTTCTCCAAGTTCCATTTAGCCATTATGCGCTCCCTTTTGTCTTAGTAAACTTAGTTAATGTTATTATGTTACTGTCTTTATCTGTTTCATATTCTGCGAAGGGCGATTCATCTAAGTCTTCAAATAGTTTATCACGCCACTTAAGTACTTCATCTACAAGTTCTTCTTTATCATCTGAGTATGAGAGAAAGGATGTCATTAGAGTTATGATGTTAACCAAACCACGTTGTATGTTGATATCTAGGCTAATGGTTTCATTCATAGCAACGCCTGTAGCTACGTCACCTTCCCATTCACCATTGGCTTCATACAAAGGTTTGATAACCAGAGCCACTTCATCATCTTCCAACTCATATCTCATTAATCTTTCCTTTTTGTTTTAAGTACTATCTTATCTTTTTTAGATCTTGTACCCTTTTCTGTCAACCATTCTTGAGGTATTATTCGATGTGACCAAAGAAAATTATTCTTATCGCACCAATCACAATATCTACTCTTAGCACCCTTGTACAACTTGGCATTAGCATTACTAAATACAAACCTAATATCCAACTCTGGATGTTGTTTCTGTATAGCTAAATGTTTACGCTTATCATCATTATCAAGTATACCTTTTGTCTCAATTATGATGCCGTTGTCTAACTCAAAGTCTGGTGTATAAGTTCTGTAGCGTAGGTCTTCCCACTCTATCTTTAGTAACTCATACTTAACTTCTTTCTGGTGTTCGGTTAAGAATGCAGCGGCCTGTTTTTCAAGACCACTGCGGTAGCGTCGAGAGTTGTGATATCTCGCTGTAGTTCTTTTAGCCATCAGTAGCTTCTTTTGGCTTAGCTTCAATCATACCTGCTAATTGATTACATCGTGCTTCAAGTACTTTATATACATATTCACATCTGTTCATCTCTTGTTTAGCAACTGAGATTTCATTATACATAGCCATCTGTTCTTCATTGAAGTTCTCAGTATCATACTCTTTATCGTTAATAGTAAGTTTAGGCATTAGTCTTCCTTTAAAGTTATATAGTCAATCATAGGTGGATTCTTAGCCTTCGAGTTAGGAGAAGGTAGCGTTTGTAGTGTAGGCCAACACTTATGTTTAAATGCACAGAAGCCACATGTAACTCCTAGCTTAGTGTTACCTGTCTTCTTGCGGTAAAACGTTTCTTCAATAGCCTCAAATTCACGCTCAAAAGGTTCATCATTGTTGATGTAGTTTGTCAGGTCTTCGATATCATCAAGTACTGCTTGTTTATCTACACTACTGGCAGAGACATACTTAAATTCGCCGTTAGCCTTGTTGACTACCCACCAACCACCAACCTCTTTACCTGCGCCCTCTGCGTAGCCTACAAGCTGTGGGATGTAGCCGAAACTATCTCCTGTAGCTAAGGCATCAAAGGATGCAAACTTGTTCTGATATGACCAAGGCGAGGCTGACTTTACATCGTCAATCTTACCGTCTAATTCCATATCATATTCACCTTTAATCTCCACACCATTAGGTAACTTAAGAGTGACGTAATCATTGTCGCCAAACTCAACGTTTGATGCTCTCATGATACCCTTGAATACAGCTTCAACTATATCCCCTAATATCATGTTCATCAAAAAGTGTGGTGGAAAGGGTGTCTTATCTTTAGGTTCATTCTTCTCAAACCATAGCTGACATCTTGGCTTACCTATGTTAGACATACGCAAACGAAAATCATCACGAGGACCACTGTCGAACTGCTTAAACAAAGCAGCCTTAACATCAGAGGCGACTTTATCAGCCACCTCTTCAGTCATAGTGGACTCACCTGCCATAGCCTTTTGTAGGAATGATACCATAGCTAATTCTGCAGGATGATTCATTAGTCAGCATCCACATCTACAATAGAACCTACAAGCTCAGCGTCTGCTGCACTCATACCCTTGTCAGAGCGTTCATTGTATAAGTCTAGGATCTTACCATTGCCATACTCAATAAACCCTAAGAAGTCCTTGAGCGTTTGATTGTCAGCCTCAGTAAGTTCTACCTTGTCTCCTGCCTTAGCAGTGATGTAGCCAAACGTAGCACCTGTTGGAATAGAACCTTCCTGACCTGCTAACTCCAGGTTAGACATGATAGGCAAGAGATTAGCTCTCTGCACTGTCTTCAAAGCACCATCTAAGTTCTTTAGACTGTCACGGTTCTTTACATCCATTACAAATGGTAGGTCTACATACTCTTTAGAGATAGGCTCACCATGTTCATCTATAGGGGATTTGACAGTGAGTAGACCCATGAAGATTTTAACACGCTTAACAGTACGCATTAGATCCTTAGTAGCTTCTGGTAATGCATTCCAATCCTCAACATAGCCAGAAGGTCTACCTAAGTTAAACCCACCTACGCTATCCTGTAGATCCCCGTTGAGTGAAGTAGTCATAACAGACTTCTCCATCTCATTAGTTGATGCATTCCAACGTTGCCATTGTTGGCGTTGGGCAAATACACGAATGCTTACTTGTTCTGCATAGAACACATCGTCACCCTGCGTAATCTTGTATGCACCTACAGGTACTACATCTGTCTTGATCTTCTTACCTGCAAGCTCCATTTCACCCTTGAGGGCTGTACTTACAACGTTAATACGTGCAAGAGAAGATGCTGATTGTTTAGTTTCTGCGGATACACCCATCAGTGCAGCCATAGAGGCATTATCCATGCCAGTTATTGATATTTCTGTACTCATTATTTACCTCATGAGATTTGTGTTAAAGAGACTCAGTTATACCGTCAAACGTCCTGTACGTCAAGCCAATTCGGACCTATTTTAGATTCTAATAGCAGTGGTACATTCATTTTAACGCCATATGATTTCTCTATTAAGTTGGTTAAATCATCGTTCATGTCTTCAATTATTTGTAATACCTCATCTTTCTCCTCTGGATGTACATCTGCAACACTTGAATCATGTACAGTATTAACTAAACAAGATTTTAAATGTTTCATCCTCTCTTCCATTTCAATCAACACAACAGGTACAACATCACCAGTAGCAAAGCCTTGTACTGGATAGTTCTTAATCATGGTAAAGTGTGATACCCCACCCCTTGCATTGCGCTTAACATCAGGGAAAGCATACTGTCGCCCTGACTTATTAGTTATCTTATTAAATCGTATAGCCTCATTGCCTAACTCTTTGTGCCATGCCGCTACACCCTTATACTTCTCATTAAAGTGTATGTAGTATGCCTCTTCAGCCTTAGACCTTCCATACCCAGTAGCTCCAAAGAGAGGGGCAAATGTGTGAGCCTTGGCATCCTGGCGAGATGTTGGTTGCCCTGCATCCGATATAACTTTAGCAGTATAACTATGCACATCAAACCCTGTAGCTATCTCTTCTATGGCAACAGGATCTTGTGCTAGGAATGCAGCAACTCTAAACTCAAGTTGAGCAAAGTCAGCCTCTAGAATGTGACCACCCTTCCATCTAGATACAAATACCTTCTTAACAGGGAATGTACCGCCTCTTGGCATGTTCTGCATGTTAGGGTTACGCCCACTAAAGCGTCCAGTAGCTGTAATGTGTTGAGTTAAACCTACGTGTAGGAAGCCATCTGACTTAGTGAAGGTGTCAATACCCTCAACAAAGGAACTCAGGTAGCTACTAACAGCAGACAAACGCTTCAGGTCTGTCAGGAATGCTACAGCTTCATCCATCTTCTTAGTCTTAGCAGTACCAATCAACACATCTAAGTTATCCTTACCAGTACTGAAACCATTGGCACTAACCCACTTCTTACTGGGTGCAGCAAAACCTAGACCTGCTAAATAATTTAGTGGTTTAAGCTGATAACCTCTAGCATCACAGTCTTTGCACTTGTTAGGTCTAGCAAACTTTGTACCATCTTTCTTGATACGATATACCTTGCCTTCACCCTGACAGGTTGGACATGTAAATGCCTTAGTCCTACGTATGATAGTACTGTTAGCTTCTACTGCTGCCCTAAACTCTTTCTTGTTATACGTATGTTCGAATAACTCTACCCATTCCTTTTTGTCGTTGACCTTACAAGAGAATACAACCTGAGACATTTGCTCTGGAGAGTTAAGATTGATAGGTGTATCACCCATGATCTTACGTACCTGATGCTGTAGCCTATCTTCTATACCTGCTTTCTCTTGCTCAAACTCTAATCTTACCTCGTCAAGGGCTGATCTATCCACCCTGATTCCTGACATGTACATTCGGGTGAGGGTTTTACAGGTGCGGAAGGTAACGTCTCTGATAGTGTGTAACGACTTTGACTCTGGCTCGGCGTAGTCTGCTTCGATAGCATGGAACAACTCACGAGTGGTGTCGAGATCGCCCCTAAGATAAAAGCTAAGTTCATCCAACGGTATTTCATTTGTATTGTATCCTTCCTTAAAGTAATTCTTTAATGTGTCTTGCTTCTGCATATCTAACTGTCTGCGTTGGGCGCATCCATCAAGACTGAGTGGCAACTTCTGACCTCTAAGCAGTATGTACTCGGCTAACATCGTGTCATAGATAGCCCCATCATACTTGAAGCCACACTCCCAGAGCCACATCATATCGTGTTGTGCATTGTGCATGATTAAAAGCTTTGTAAGGTCCAGTACATCTTGGACTAGCTTACGCCCAACGCCACTGGTATCCTTCTTTTCTTGATGGTCTATGTTAACAATGTGTGTTTCTCCAGGTTTATCAGCATTTTGCATACCAACCTGTACCAGAAAGTTTCCCTGCTCGTAGGGGTCTAGATGCCACTTATTGTTTCGTCTTTGTGTTGTGTTCTCTACATCTAATACTATTCTCATGTTCTCTCCTATGCGGTGTATAGCGATCTACCACCATCTAATTCACAATGGACAACCCCATGCCATCCACCCTTAAGTTTATTCTTAGCTATGTTTAAGTGTCGCTGAGTGTCTTCTTCATCAGCACCCTCAACTATAGGATTCTTACTAATTAATACCATAAGATCCGCTTCTGCTGCCTTACCTGTCTTACTGCCTTCCATCATGGATTGATCTACATATACCTTACCTTCAGCTACAGCACTTAACTGTGACATCCAGACAACACAACAGTTGTATTGCTTAGCAATGTTACGAGCATAGATAGCGGCATCTTTTAGGTACACATCGGACTTATCGCTATTCTTTGTAGCAAACTTATCTCCCATGTCTAATATAAGAATGTCTGGCTTCTCTTGTTTGACTAAGGACTCAACCCACTGCAAGTCTTTGTTGGTGCTATCCTTGATACGAATGTTCTGACGTACTGGCTCATAGCGTTTACGTGCTAGTGCTACATTGCCCTTCACCTCTTCCATTGTCATATTGGTTGCAGCACTAAGGTATCTTGCACCTACACGTTCATAAGCCTCTTCATTACATAAGACTACACACTTAGCGCCTTGATGCGCCCATCCATCAGGACCTGCAATGAGTGAAGCATGAAAGGATGTCTTACCAGTGTTAGGTCTTGCACCAACTAATAGTAAGTGACCACCTGATACACCCTCAACTTTACGTCTCAGGCTTGGGATATTAAACTTCCACTGTGTAGCCAAGTCATTAGCTTTCAGTAGTGTATCTATTGTAATGTCTTCCCAATCAATTTTAACATTAGGTGTAAAGTCATTCTTAAAATCATCTAACAATCTACGCAATGGCTCAAGGCTTTCTTCACTACCATTAACAAAGTCAAAACCTAAGTTGGCAACCTTCTCACCTACATATTGTTGAAACAATTTACCCAAAACATTATCAGCAATTTCATTCTTGATAGTGTCTTCATTGTTTAACTTCCTAAACAAATCACCGTAAGAAGTCTTTGTAGCTGTAGTCATGGTCTGGTTTTGTGCATAAAACAAAGCTTCCAGGTCTGATGGGTTTAGATCACCATCATATTCTCGCATGGCTGCATCTAAGGTTTGCTTTATCTTTCTTACATCTTTTGTAAAGATTTTATCAGGACATCTTATACCCTTGTGTTGCTCATAAAACTCACGGTTTAGTAGCGTCTTTATTAGTGCTAATTCAATCATATTGTAACCTTCTGTACTACATAGTAGCACCCCTCTGGCGAGTGTATCGCATTTAAAATATCTTTAAGCTGACTGTAGGACATGTAAATCATATCCTCTTGTATCAAACCTTCATTGTATTGTTGCATGTAGACTGTACCATCATTGGCTATGGTAACTTTAACATCTTCATAAGCATCATCATCATCTAGTGTTGTAATTATTGAGCAATTCTCTTCCATTTCTACACTATACATCTTGTTACCTCTCTTAATCTCTCAATGTCATTGTCTACTTTATACTTAATGTCGTCGTCAAGGTTAAAAGCAATCGTCTTAGCACCTGTCCATAAATGTATCTCTCTACTAAACTGTAAAGTCTTGTGTGCTGCATCGGGATCTAGTGCTACAATAATGTTGTTATACTCTGCTATTTTTTCCATATGCCTGTCCGTTAGAGACGTTCCAAGGATAGCCATAGCATTCACATTAGGTAAAATCTGCTTAATCACCAGGGCTGAGACACAATCCTCAACTATAATGAGTGTTTCACTGTCTGCATGTACAAAAAAGTAGTCACCTGCCCCTGTATATCTGTACCACTTAGGCTGTTTGTTGCCTACTGCACGTCCGTTAGCATCTATTATGCGTCCCTTATGGTATATTGGGAACACAACACGTTCATCCTTAACATCATAGAGTAGCCTAGAGTCCTTAAGACCCCACTGTGCTACAAATTTATGGTACTTATCATGCTCAACGCTGGGCTGTACTACATATTCTGGTATTTCCATTGTTTCTCTCTCTGTTTCCCTTGGTGTTTCTCTTATTGAAAGTAGTTGCTTTATCTCCGCAGCAGTAAGGTCTACATTGTGGTAGCCACCTATGTTACAGTCTAACTTGTAACAGTTGTACTTGATCTGACCCATCTCTTTCGTAGCAGTAAAAGTATTCTTGCCACTACAGGATGGACAATCTCTGCGAATAAACTCTTCATCTCTTAGGTTGAGACTATCTAAGTAACCTCTAATGTTCATCATCATCATTGCCTCTGGCTGATAGAGCTTTACTTGCTCCACTAAATGTATTGACCATATAAGGCACAACACTATTCATGTTCTTGTGTCCAGTTACTTGACGTATTCCTGCAATGTCAACACCTGCTTCGAGCATCTCAGTCACGGCAGTACGCCTTAAATCCATAGCTGTAAGCTCTCTTGGTAGATTAGCTTTGTCTAGTAACGTATTGATAATAGGGGATATTTCATCAATGTCATAGGCTGTAAAAGCGCCAGACCTGGGCTTTACTCGTGGTGCTACAAACTCTTGAAAGCCAAAATCTTCCTGCTGCACTTGTAGCATTTGACATAAATTCTTACTAATAGGTAAATGTACTTCTGCACCTCTCTTACTTTGTTTAATATCCAATCGACAATTAGTTAGGTCAAGAGTATCCCACTTTAGTAAGCGCATATCACCTACACGTTGACCCCATTCGTATGCCATATGCACAATCAAACCTATGCTTCGGTAGTTAAAATCACTATATGCCTGATCTAAGAAGCGTTTAACGTACTCTCTCGTCCACATCACTGTACGATTGTCCGACTTTTGTGTCTGAACTAAAGCTACGGGGTTGTGTATCATCACATCATAGCGCATTGAGTGCTTCCAACAGGCTGATAATACAGATTTCCTGTAGTTTGCTGTTCTGATACCCGATTGCAGCCACTGATTATATGCATCTGTTAAATGTCTAACCTTTATATTCTTATTTTTGTAATCCCCAAGCGTCTTGCTTTCTACAAGTGTATCTAAAACAAAAGTCAAATTGGTTTCATAGTCTTTCTGCGTCCTAGACTTCAAACGTTTAAAGGCATCTGAATACAAATAGAAGTCAGCTATTTCTTTTAGTGTAGCAGATTGCTTAGGGATTATTAGTTTCATTTCTTTCCTCTCTTCCTTGATGGGTTTTTTAAACTCAGGTAGGATGTGACAATACATGCCATCCCACCGCCAACATAAAGTATGATTAGGAATATAAAAGTTCCTGCCATTGCAAAATCCATCATAGTATTATCCAGACCATAGTAAATATTATATAAGTTATAGGATCAAACATCCTAAAACCCAAACGTTTCAGCTATTGCTGCTTGTTCTAAAGTGTAGTTTCTCTTTACGCTATCACTCACAACGCCATCAATCATACGTTTCTCCCAGGACTTATCAATCTTGTAGACCCACGATCTATCTCTGCGAGTGTGTAATATCTTTTCGTTACCATCCTTGTCTACAACATTTAGTTTAAACCTTGGATGGCCTACACTGCTCGGCTTTAACTTGCGTATAGACATTACAAAGTATTTCTCACGTTCTACTTCAATCATGTTGGTTCTCCCATCTGTTCAAATCCTGTAGCTATCTCTTCATTAATTGCGTCTAGTATCTTGGCTCTTTCATAATAGAAGAACATATCTTCTGCATCAGTAAAGTCTGGAACATCCATTGATGAATATTCTATGTCGGAAATAATTACATTCTTGAGTGTGTGTAATTGAGAATATGATAGTTCTAGTTTATGCATTT
>Ga0209092_10003881_pt1 | contig 12745 bp, 8 predicted proteins | sample FraStrMetagenome_FD_187446 | JGI IMG/M metagenome (GOLD analysis project Ga0209092, IMG submission 187446) | Marine eukaryotic phytoplankton communities from Arctic Ocean - Fram Strait ARC3M Metagenome (SPAdes) (version 2) | ecosystem: Environmental > Aquatic > Marine > Oceanic | place: Fram... | reverse complement strand
AGATTTCTTTGGTAATACTGGTAAAGGATGTTGCTTTGGGGCATGTCCTTATGGGTGGTGTCCTACACCCAGGCAGGACTTTGAGTCCTTTTACTTAAATAATCCGGATCGATGCTCTACCTTTGGTGTGGCAGTAAGGCAGGATCAATCTGTGGTCGGAATTGTTGTGCTTCGTATGGAAGGGCAAAAAAGTAGACCTGATGAAGATTGGATACATACACCTAAAGTTGGTGAATTGTACATTGATCATATTGCAGTGTCTGGAAATTCTCGTGGGTTGGGTATAGGAACGAAGTTAATGAAATGGACTGATGCGATGGCGAGGGAGAGAGGCGCAAATAGGATTACACTTGGAGTTGTCAATGGTAATCCCGCAAAAAGGCTTTACGATCGTTTCGGGTTTGTGGATACGGAAGATGATTGCTGTATGACTGCTTGTATTATTGGTATGCCGTACGGTCAGTGTGGTAGTACTATGATGGAAAAAAGAATCTAATTGAAATTACCTAGTCGTCACAGCTTGGGGATTTCAAGATGCTTGGTTTTGTTTGGTTGTTTGTTTGTTTGCTTATCAGAGGATATTTGTTAGAAGATTTTCAGTAATCGCTTGTTTATTTGTGTACTTACCCGTTTAAGAAAAAGGATAAATGTTAAAAAAGATATTCAGTATTCGTTGCCTATAGGAGTTCTTTGTATCTTTCTATTGTGCAAAGTCTCCAAAAGCAAAGTAGTATTTATCATGCTAATGGAGAGACTTATATGAAAGAATGGCACTGGATTCAATCTGAAGCCTTTGGCAGCTTAACTTCGGAACTGAGCATGAAGAAGTATCGATAAATGTAAGTAGCCTAGTAGTTAACTTAATTCTGTCTTAGATCAACTAGAGAAAGTCATTAGTGTGCGACACCACAACAGTTTAAAGTAGCAAGAGCCCAAGTACAGATTAGAAACTGGACAAAGGCTCAATCTTGCTACCTGTATAATCGCTAACAATACCCGTCTTCAACATGTCACTGTCACTGAGAATTCCATCAAACAGAGAATCATAACTTTCGCTACTCAAATGCTTGTACTTAGTTGGATCAGGCAAATCCTTCGCAAGTTTGCTCGGACCAGTCTTTTGGCCAAATAAGGTTTCGCCGCCGGAACCATAACATTCAATCGTCGCATCATTTGTTTTGGAAGAAAGAAGTGCAGAAACAGTAACTTCAGCAACATCTTCACGACCAATTTCTGCTGAAAGAATATCTCCTTGAGAAACCTCAACTCCGCTCGGTCCTTTGCTATCTTCATCTGACAAACCCCCAGGTCTAACAACCACATAACTTACATCGTTATTTCCCTCGTACGCCTTTCTTAATTCGGTCTCTCCTGCTATTTTATAGTCCATGATGCGCCCGAAGACATTCGTTATTTTGAAACCAATGGAGGAAGGGCGAGTAACGGCTCCAGATGAGATCACGGCAAGCTTCGGAACCTTATTTGCGACACATGCGTTGGCTGTATTAGCAACTCCAAAGTAGTCAACATGAGCCGCATCTCCTCCGTTCTTGCTAGCGCTAGCGGCAAATATTACTCCAGAGGCCCCTTTCACAGCATCACTCAACGATTCGTATGTAGTTACGTCACCCGATCCATAACTCACAAACTTGTTGTCATCATCCAAAATTTTACGACCACTGCGGGTAACTGCCTTGACATATAAACCTGACAAAGATTGACAATCCAAGTTAGTTCATATTATACAGACCAACTCCAATCCAATCCAATCCAGTTCAGTCCAAACACCAACTAGCAAACAACAAGCCTATCAAACCAACCTGCTCACCTTTTTTTTCTAAAATTTTCACGCACAACAAACCACATCGTCCACCAGCTCCCAACACTACAATCGGATGTTCCGGACTGGATCCCATACCGGCAGGCATCTCATCCGCATAAGCAGCTGGCAACGTGGACGATACTCCTCCTCCTACTAATGCACATACAAGTGACGAGGCAGTATTGATCAGAACCTCACGTCGGGAGGAGGAGGAGGCCGAAAGCGAGGACGAGGTAGCACTGCTAGTGATTCGATTCGATGAAATAACGACGGTATCCTCCCTGTGAAATGTAAATGCTGCTGCTGCTGCAGTGGATGTAAAGGATGCGACGTTTTCAATGGTCGAAGCCCATGTTAATGATAATAAATATACGCAAGAAACTTTCATATTACCGGGATATCAACGAATGGATGAATGGTGAGTTTAGGTCTCTTTGGTTGGAAGAATATGCTCTCGCTGTGTTGTACTTCTCGTGTGATAGGATGTGTGTCATTGTGATATGATGTTCTGAGAAAGATGAAGAGGAAAGAGGAAAGAGGAAAGAGCTGTCACTACTCACTCTATGTTATATCATCAATCATCACATATGTACGTACGAGTATCATGTACGGTTTGGTTGTGTTTCACTGTCGTTGCCAGTTGTCACCTGCGGCGTCAGTCGAAGAAAAATATCTTTTTTCTTTTTAATGTACTCTGTGCAATGAATCCCCCCACTTTGCGCCTCATTTGTACGAGTCGTAAGGAAAAAGTATTCATTGAAGTGGGGATATTCGGTACTCAGAGTCCGAACTTCAAAGTTCGCTTCTTTCTACGAGCGAAAACTCGTGAAAGTAATAAAAGAATCAACCTTTTGATGTCTGGAGGAACTCAACAATCTCAATCTTGGTGGAGATGCTTATCTTGCGCTTTTTACTTTGATCAGAGCTCATTCTGTTTTGTGTATTGATGGAAATATGTTGTAAAATGGAAGAAATTGTACGCCATGCATTGAAAAAATGACTGAAAATGTAGGCCATACATTGAAAAAATGACAGAAAATCGACATCATCATCATGGTGGGCAAAAGTGGATTAATTGGTGGGGGATTTACTACTCAGAGGAATTTACTAGCAAAATAGCTGTGGCGGCTCTAACATGGCTAGAGTATATTCATTGAGGCAGGGGATTTCATACCCGGTATATTCATTGCACAGAGTACACTGTACAGCTATCCGAAATTTGAAATTTGCAACTAACTACATGTAATCAATTTTTTTCCCCATTTAACGGTACATTCGCTCGAATGTAAGTAATCTATGCGATGTTGGCTTTCTACACATTCTCTACGAACGAATAAAGAAGAGAGAATGTTCTGTTTAGAAAGATTTCACGAGCTAACGGGCAGTTGAAAAACTCGTGCGAATGTGCGAGTGTACAGTTATTAACCGGTGTCGATGAGATAAGAGACAAGAGATAGTACGCGTAAAATTTTAACGCATGAGGTGTGGGGTGGAAGATAAAGGACTTATTTAGCTCATGACACCGAAATCGTAAGGCCATGAACTTCAGCGGCGACGACGATGCAATTTGGGGCAACCAAGCTCATTATGATCTTTCAAATGGGGGTTCTAGATATCCAGTTCATGACTGCTGTGAGATGCGGAGTGCCGATGAGTTAAAGGTAATGAAGTCCTGCACCGATGCTCAGTCTGTGCTCGCTGATGATTGAAGCTCTTTTGGTTTATTGACGTTATTAGATTAATTCAAATTCCTAATTTTTAATTTTTCTTTTTCCGCGGTACTTTTTTGGTACTATAATAATTTATGGTTTAGGCCCTCATTTTTGTTCCCCAGTACAGCAGTGACGAAGACAGCGATGACAGCTCATCTTGTTCGTCTGGTGAGGAAGAAACTCGTTTACACTCAGGAGGGGTGAATAGTGGCGAATCTAAGGATGAGGCTGTTACGGTTACTGCTACTGCTACTGCCGAGTCCAGCACTCCCAATGATAGTAAGAATGATATTAGTACCAGCAATGATAATAATGGCCACTCCAACACGGGAATAAAAGACAATGCAACAAAGTCAGGGAATTCCATACCGGATGAGAACAAGGACGAGGGCGAGAGTAAGAATGAGACTAAGGGCGAACAACTTGAATCCTTAAACTCCAACTCTACTTCGTTGGGCGCGAATTCAATCACAGAAACAACAGCACTAGCAGTTCCGCCTGAAAATTGCAAACAGCTCAAGCAGCCTCGATACTATTGTCCCTACGACGTTGACGAACGTGATGATGATGAAAACACACCATTGCATGTTGCCATCCAATCGTTGAAGTACGATTGTGTTAAGTTACTCATTGAAGCTGGTGCATCCGTCAACAAACGAAGCGACGGAAGTACGCCATTGGTAAGTTAGAAAATAAATAAAATTATAGGTGTTTTCAATTCATATCGCGCATCTTACACACATTAAATGAACGTATGAATTCTTAAAGCACTTGGCCATCAGTTTGGGTGCTATTCCATCCAATAAAGAATTCAGTCTCTCTTGCGTAAAATTGCTCCTAGAAGAAGGCAATGCGGATCTCTTCCTCCGCGATGACAGCTCTCAAACCCCTCTACTGCTGGCTACGAAGTCAAATAACCTTCCCGTTGTGGAGTATATTCTCAATCATACCAGCGACGGTCCGTCGACGTTGGAGAAGTGCGATAGACTTGGTAATCGACCGCTCACTGCCATTAATGCACGGACTCCTCCAGCATTAACGACGCTCCTGTTGACGCACATGGGACGTCGGTATAGCAACGCTGCTTCAGTTTCTTCAAGTGGTACAGCCTCTACTACCGGTAATCGTTCGCTCAAAGTATTGAAGAATTACAGCGGGCGCACGGCACTCCATCAGGCTATGAGTTGTGGCAACTGGGATGTTGCTCGTATATTGTTACAACATGATGATGTAATTATGGCACAACGGCAAGTCGCCATGGCTGAATCCAAACTCACAACAACACTGACAGATGTTCCCATGGAGGACGTGGACGTGAATACAAATGTGGATCCCAGCAAACATCGTGAAAACCAAAACGACATTAAAGATAACTCAAATTCGAGCAAGAATCGTCATCGGTCCAAGGCGCATATACACTCACTCGAGCGGTTGAAATATTGCAAAGATAAACGAGGGTGGACGGCATTGGACCTTAGTTTACGACGAGGATATGCACCTCCCATGAACTTGATATCCTTATTAACTTCTCCACCTTCGTCTTCATCATCCCAATTCTCTCCATCGTTACCCAAACCGACTCGCGATATGATACTGGATCCTCCCACCAAAACTCTTATAGCAACGCACGATATTTGCCTCAAACACTACACCTGTTCTCCCATTCGACGCGGTGGCGAAGAACCTCCGCCTGAAAACGTCCGTCGATTAAATGTACTGGTGAACAAGAAAGTAGGTATACTCCGTTCTGACGAATTCCATTCCTCGCAAGTCACGTGGAACAATGATCCTCCTCGTGCAAACATTGCGGACGTCCTTCGCGTCCATTCTTATCCGTACATTAATAAAATTTCCACCTTGTGCAGTGCACTGCCGGATCATCCATCTTGTGTTTCTAATTTGGATCCGGATACTGCGATATCTCATCATTCCTTCGAGAGCGCGATGTACGCTACTGGTGCCGTCATTGAAGTAGTAGATGCAATTATGAATGGGGATTATCGCAACGCATTTCTGCCGTTGCGTCCACCGGGACATCATGCGGGGCCGGATGGAGTGGTGACGTGCAACAACGATCCTGACGGAAGTCATGGTTTTTGTTTGATCAATCACGTGGCTGTTGCAGCAGCATACTTTCGCGCAACGTACAAAGCCAAAGTTGCCATTGTGGATTTTGATGTCCATCACGGTAATGGGTAAGTCGAGCTTTTTTATTTGCCCGAATTTACCTCATATCTTACATGTGTCTTAATATTCTTGTATTTACTTTAATTCTGCACTTTCTCGACTATTTTTGACTGTTGAATAACCTTACCAAAACAGTACTCAAGAATGTTTAATGCGGGCATTGATGCCGAGCACCACCAAAAGAGTGATAAATCTTCCTCCGCCATTTTCTGCTACATCGACCTTTACAAAAGCCTCATACTCTCCCTGGCTGAATGAGCACGATTCTAAAGCCGTCTTCTTTGCAAGTACGCACGGGTATGGGGCACGTGAAGATTGTGGCTTCGGCGGGGGAGGATGGTTTTATCCTGCCTCAGGCGAGTCTTTTGTGTCTTCATTCAACGCTACTTCAAATACAAGTGCATCATTTTCGGGTAAACAGGCAGATCTCCATTCCGAAGAACTTTTCCAACAAATTAAACTAAAAGAATTTCTTCAAAGTCAAAGCTGGACGACCTTCAGCGAAAAACAACGGTTAACAGCATGCAATATTATTAATTGTGGTCTGTCGCGATGCGATGATTATTCAACAAACGAATCAAACAACGCACAACAAAGATTGGATTTGCGCGAGAGCTATCGCACGAAAATCCTCCCAAATTTAATGAATTTCAACCCGGATTTGATTTTAATTAGCGCTGGGTTCGATGCTCATAAACGAGACGGTATGAATCAGGGATACATCGGATTAGTTGAAGACGATTACGAATGGTTAACACATCAATTGATCAAAGTTAGCAACAGCTGTTGTCAGGGACGTCTTATTAGCGTATTGGAGGGAGGATATAAAATACATGGAGGTATCGTGAGTCCGTTTGCTAGATCCGTAGCGGCACACGTACGCGCGTTAGTGGATGGTGGGTGCAGTCGTGAGATGTTTGATGCGGAAGATAATGAGTGGGAGAGCGCTCATGAGCGTTCGATGATGGAGATGAAGGTGTCGAAGAACCAGGAACTGCATCTATCGAACCAACGCGTGACGACGAGAAGTTCATATCACAATCGTCTTCAGGATATCAATTCCAATACAAACTCCAGTTCGAATAAAGACACCGGCACTACTTCGGATCCTAAGCCGAATTCCAATAAAAATGATAGTAGCACATCGAAGAAGGAAATATCTGACGATCCTAACAACATTGATTCATTATTTCATGAACCTTTGAAGGACGAAACAACGACAACGGCCGCAGCTTCCAATTCTATTTCTGTGGGTGGTACGAATGTTGAGGTAGCTGTAAAAGGCGCGGTTATCTCGAACGTAGAAGGGCAATCACAGGAGCACGATGATCCTGACTCCGCCTTGTATGCCGATGCAGCAGCCAATATGAGCATGAACTTGAGCATGGACAGCAGCAAAGATTACATGAATCTAGATGCTGTCGAAGATACGGACGAAGTTCCATCGATGAGTCGGAAACGTCGTAGACCACAGGTAGATTATAAACTATTGTACGAACAGATGAAGAAGGAAGAAAGTGTGCTAAGGAGTAATACTAGCAATAACAGCAGTAGCAGGGGATAGTAATGTTATCAGTAGTTAAGCGATGATTTATTATTTGTTCAAGTACACGCCTTTCTATATAGTGATATCAATATTTTCGCGATGATTAATTTTTACAAGTAAGATAATCTTACTTTTGTTCACATACAGTCTTTGGACCGCTCCATTTGTTAAACTCGTTACTTCTTTTTTTAACTTTTATATTTGTACCGTAAAAGTCTTGTGTTGCGAAAAATTTATCGTTGTACGATGACAATTTCCTTCCTAGTTTTCCTCATTTGCCACGATATTACACAAGGGGGTATGGTGATAGAGTTCAGTCTGAGTGATGGAGTCAAATATAATCTTTCATCGAAAAGGCAAACAGTTTTCGTGACGGAGATACATCACAACGAGCAAGATGTGAATCACACTCGGATATTTAAAGGGAAGAAAAAAAAGGGCGCTGGAGTATCAAATGACGAAAAGCACGTCAGACCTAAGCTGAGACCGCAATATCATTATAAAACAAAACGTCAACATTGCAATACAACATGTCCTTATGATATGGCCATACAAAAATCACAAAGAGCTAATCTTTATGACTATCACAAGCACACAAAGGGCTTCATTAATGATGGAATCAATTTTAAACCACATAATGATGAAATAAATCGTTACGAAGAAGCAAAAGAGATAAAACGTAAATACCAAAGACAACGCAAACAAAAAGTGCTTGATTTATTCGAAAAAAATCGTTATGACATGAAGAGAATCAAGAAACTACTGCTCTCAGATTGTGAATGTGTTCATACCTCTTCAAATGCATGGTATAGATTAAATTCCAAGAATCTCGAGTGTAAAGAGTTACTAGGTTTCTGCAAAAAGTACCAAACTTCATATAGACTTAATAAAAGAGAAATTGAAGATTCTTCGACGAAACAACGCATTCTTTTTTTTGAAAGAGACGAGCTTGGGCGTTTCCATGAGGCAATCGCAAGAGAAAAGCAAACAGCCGAAGCAAACGAAAACTTAATTAAGCAACATTATGAATTTAAAGAAAAGGTAAATTTATCAAAAGCGGAAAGAAGAGAAAGAGAGAATAGAATCATGTTCAGAAAACAAGTCGGTATGAAAGAGCGAAGAAAAGATGCTTACTTGATGCGAGTAAGCTTATCTCAGAAACTCGAGAAACCCCGCCGTTTGAGCTATTTTGGAGATGCTTATGTTGAATACTATGGCACAGGATAGGATTCGAGTCTCTAACATAGGCATATCTTTATGTAAGAGATTTTCTTTCATAACATTGTATCTAAGATAAACTTACAGGAACCGAAATAACAGGAACCGAAATATCTATCATATGTAAGGGGTTGCCTATGAAACTACCTTCTGATCCGCCCCCAAAAGCTATTTGAATTTTGCTGCTCGTTTCTTTCTCTAATAACTCGGTGCCATCCTTGTTGGTCACATCAACGGCGTATATTGGATAAGAAGAATCATCACGTAGAATTGCAAGCGGGCATGTATATTCACCTTCGCAATTTGCATTCCAGGCACACAATCTACCATCGGCTCCCCAAGAAATAAGATATGGTTCATTTGATAATTCTAAGTGATTGATATATTTAGCGCCAAAAACTGTCTTTCCTGAATGTCCGCCATGAAGCACCGCTTTCCAGCTTACGTGTATATTTCTTACTTTTGGCTGTTGTTTCGACATGTCATAGTCATCATCGTCATGCTTCTCAACGTGAACATTCCAAATAGAAATAATTCCAGCTGCTAAACAGCTCGCGAGCCTTGATCCTGATTTGTTCCAACATATGGCTGTAACATGTCCAGTTTCATCTCTCTCAAAATCCATAACAGACAGATATGTGCCGGTATTTCCGTCCATCAAACGCACAGTCCTATCCGATAACGCCGCAGCCAAGATGTTTGTTTCTATGCAATACGATGCATCGAATAAAAATATCTTATTTTCAGGATTTCGCTCGCCTCCAAAAGCGACTCGTTCCTTGTCGAGAGCAACGAAATCGTACGTAAATGATCGATGCATCTCAAACTTACTTTCATCACCAATGATTGTGCTGCACATTCTTTCCCCATTTTCTTCACAATCTACATGAACAAGAGGTGTCCATAAATGAAGTAAATGATCCTGCGAACTCATGAGAACAGGATGAGGAAATGTATATTCAGACCAAACGTCCACAAATTGTACACAGTATACTTGAGCCTGATCTCCTCCTTTGATGGAATTATAAAAGTCAATCTCAGCTACAGGTAATGGTGACTGATTCGTCATCACATCTTGCCTTGCGAACGGACGATAAATTTTCACTCTACCATCAGCTCCACCCGTTGCAAGGAATAAACGATCTTTTCTTTCTTCTTGTAAATGAAGTGGCATTTGTTTGGTATCTGTTTCTCCTCCTGTTTCCTTCTCCTCGTCATCATTCTCATCACATGTGGCCCATCGATAACTCGACCAAACAACCCGCAACACTTCAAAATTTGAATCAAAATCATTCAACGTCATGATTAATTTGTTTCCCCTCACTTGCCAAATTCTTACGGTGGAATCCTGTGATGCAGAAGCAAGGTATTCGCCACAGGGAGAAAATGCCACCGAAAAGATCGTTTCCTTGTGTGCCAAACATTCTCGTTCGTTTGATACGAGGGGCATGATAATGATTTTTCTTTCGTCTTTTTTGCTCGTTTGGGGATTTAACTATTAGTAAATACTTAATTAATTAATTAATTAATTAATTAATGGAGCACGCTTTATCGCTGTCTCGCTCTTTCTCTCTCTCGAGTTAGAGAGTGCTTGCTCCATTAAATATGTCACGCAATGTTAAAAATGTTAAAAATGTGAAGCACTATCAATTTTCAGAAGAGCCTGATCCTGATCGCTTTTTAGGCTGTACGTGTAAATGTACGTACGTGTTCGCAGGCTGTTTTGGAAAAACAAAATTAAAAAGTACGACTTACAATAAATTTAGCCGAATAACAAAGATTTAATGCTTGTTTTGCACAATGCACAACGAGTATCAATCATCAATCACCTATGAAGAATGAAGAGATTACAGAATACATTGTACATGTATGGTGAGAGAGCAGTCGCAGCAAAATTTAAAGAGCTTATCCAGTTGCAAATAAGTCATTCATAGAAACTATCCAATAAAAATAAATTTTGAATTGATATTTCGCATATTTTGAACTGATAATCAAAACAGAATTGATACGTTTATTTTTTCTAAAGAGAAATATGGGTTTATTTAGTTGTTAGGTATTACGTTAATTTTTGTCTCACTACATTCGTACAATTCTTTATGTAACCGAGCTTCGGTGCTTGTGTTAGTCATTTGGCTAATTCAGTTGTATTGGAAACTCTACTCGGACCTTCAAATATTACTTGACATGTAAAGTCTCGAACTTATTATCACTTTTCAGAAGTCCAAGTCCTGCACCTCCTTCCCAACGAAAGCGATTCGACTTGTTGCTCGTAGGGATCCTGGAACCACTAAAGCATCGATTCGTTGCTCTAACTAGAGCGATACTCATTCGAGCATTAATGAAACCCCTTACTGTTGAATAGGGCTTCTCCCATTCTTCTGCAAGCAACTTTGCAAGCCTCTTGAGAAATGCTCGGGCTTCAAAGCCGAGAATTCCGTCCGTTGATACCACGAAGGGTGTGAAATGGCGACGTTGGTTCTCACAGGTTTGCAATATTTCTTTTTCTTCTCTTTTTCTTGTCGTTCGACAAAATACAAGATTTTATACTAGTCCGCATAATATATTGAACTGATATTACAAGACGACATAATTTAAAGATATCACATTGGTTTTATAAATAATTTGCACTGACTTGTTGTATATTCTGAATTGATACTTACCACATTTACGGTTGGTTCTAGCTACATACAACACTAGTCCAACGCACAAACTGAACTGATAAACTACATATCAACAAATACAAATTATTGAATTTGCGTGAACACACATACACATCACTACGCTCTACTACACTATCGCCACATTGGCCACTATCCGTACACCAGATAATGGTGATAACAATACAAGTCCGTCATATGTATCAACAAATCATTCTCCTGACGAGGTAAGGCAAGAATAAGGATGGATTTTAGTCATTAATATATTTTAGTTCTTAACAGTTTGTTATATATGTATAGGTCGCAGGTAATTTACACAGAGGCGATGAACTTAGTATATTAGATCTTATGCCATCGTGCAATAATAGTTTGTGCAAGTGCAAACCTAATTCCCTTTCGAGTGAACGTCGTAGTTTAGGGAAACGAAAGAGAACAGAAGGAGAGGAATGGTTAAATTTTAAAGAGTATGAGATGCCAACGGCAACTCTGTCTCACGAAGAAGTAATGGTTGAACTAGATATGTGTGTACAAATGGATTTGCCTGTGTGATGTGTGTCTCAGTTGTTTGTAGATGACGTGTGGCGCTTGATTGCGCGAACTGACGGACAGACAAGAATTCACACATATACATCCCTTTCCTTATAATTTAATTTTGATAAATACTTTTGTATTCACATCCATGCACTTCTGCCACTGATTACTACGAATGCTTGCATTTCGCTTATTTCAATCAGTTTATCAGACCCATCGTTTCATTAAAGTGTATTTTGCCATGAGTCGATAGTAACCTCTGTGAGGCGAAACGATTGAAGAGCTTAGTAACCTCTGTGAGGTGAAATGGCCGAAGAGCTTTGCTCGAAATTGATGAATAATCTATTCCAAAGTCGATAGCTATGCTATTGCAGATAAAAAATGACACATGTGTAATCCATGTAAAACACTCCGTTGAGCGAGGAGTATGTAAATAATTGCGTTCATATAAACCTATAAACAATGGTTTGATGTGTGCCAAAATATCGCATCCTCGATTCCAAGAGATAGTCATATACAATAGGGCAATGACAACAATTCTCGATCGAGAACAGTTCTAACATGAACAATTAGGTTTACCAAACTTATAGCTTCGGATTAGCTACCCGAGCATTGTGAATGACAGCCCCTAATGTTATTCCAGCGGCAGTATCCGCATATATCGCTTGATAGAATATGTAAGCATATATCGCTTGATAGAATATGTAATTCAACAATTAATAGTTGTACAACATTCGCGATTCTACTTTACTTTCAACATGTCATTTTGATATACACCTTCACTTATAGTGATAATAATGCTATTCTATTAGAAGAAATATGCAAACTTGTCCTAATATACATTGATCTTGACACTGTAATCGCCTTTGTTGTTGAAAAGGTGATTCGATAAAAGATCTGCCGAATCGTCCAGCTAATATCGTCAAATTCTTAAACGACGTGGCGCCGATTCCATGGAACACTGATGATGTCAGCACAGCGTTCTGATTTACTACTCTTTATAATTTCGGAATTTATTTTCAGAATTATTGAAAGAAAGTTTAAAAAAATGGTGATTATCTCTGCTGCTTTT
>Ga0209092_10003880_pt1 | contig 12746 bp, 4 predicted proteins | sample FraStrMetagenome_FD_187446 | JGI IMG/M metagenome (GOLD analysis project Ga0209092, IMG submission 187446) | Marine eukaryotic phytoplankton communities from Arctic Ocean - Fram Strait ARC3M Metagenome (SPAdes) (version 2) | ecosystem: Environmental > Aquatic > Marine > Oceanic | place: Fram... | reverse complement strand
AAAATGCAATTTGATGAGAAACTTGAATATATGGAAGAGCAGACGGATCAAAGACTTCGAAAAAGTGAGCAACTGATTGTAGGTAAACTCCATGAAATGCAGATTCAAAATACTGAAAACATCAATGAATCGTTTACGACAAAAATGAATGAAATGGGGAATAAATTGGACACGTATATGACCATGTTTATGGCAAAAATTGAAAGTACCAGCGCAATTGAGCACAACAGAAGTGCCTTTGTGACTGGGAAATGCGGTTAATACCCAATAGGGGAAAGTCCATCTGCGGAGGGCAGGGGACTGTTAAATGGGGAAGTAAAAGGGGATTGGGAATATTGCAGGAAGCAATGAAAAAAATTCACAAAGCGGGTGGAATTCCTCAAGATGAATGTGAGCCTGGCATAGAAACTTTACAAAGGACGGAGGTTTCAAACGAGAAACAAAGCAATATGCCGGTGAAAAATTCTTATCTTAAAAATGTTCCAGATCCAACAAAACAAGAAAGTGAGGAACAAGTATATGCTAATACCAAAATTGTATTTGCTGATAAGTGGAATAATGATGAGGAATGGATAGGTGAACCGATGATGAAAAAGAAAGTTCATGAAATACGATTATGGACCCAAAATCCTCATGGAATAGGTGCGAAGGATGATTTCAGACTGTTTCGAAGTGTGCTAGATGAAGTGAATGATCATAATATAGATTTTCTTGCTATGCCAGAGTCTACATTAAATAATAGTAATCATTTTGTTCGTGATAGACTGACTACTGTAGTTGACTATCAACACCCAAATGCTAAACTATGCATCGCAAATACGCCGGGATATTGCAAAGACACATGTTATCAACCAGGAGGAGTAGCATCTATTGCTATGGGGAAATTGGCTGGACGATATGCGGGATCAGGAAGTGATGTGTTACTAGGTCGATATACATGGATGAAATTTTGTGGGAAACTTCGATCAATTAAAATTTATACATTTTATAGGGTGTCACAAAACAGTGGGGATCACATTGGAGATACGACTGCTTATGTGCAGCAGTACACCAAGCTTAATGCACGAAAAAGTTCGGAAAATCAACCTGAAAGGATGAAAGAAATTAATCCACGACAACATGTTATTGAGACTCTCTTGAAGGACATTGAGGAAGATATCAAAAAAAGGCAGCTAATCATAGTGCTAGTAGGTGACCTCAACGAGAATGTGATAACGGCAAAATTTAGTGAGCGCCTTAAGAACCTTGGTATACTTAATGCAATGTTGAAAATAAACGAAGGCAACAACAAGTACAGAAGTTATGATAGAGGGAAGAATATAATAGATGGAGCGTGGATGAGTTGCACATTGTTACCACATATCACGAATAGAGGTGTTGCGCCATTCAATACAATCTTTGAATCTGACCATCGTGGCATCTATATTGATTTAGATCTCAAACAAATCTTAGATAGTCCACCAATCGAATTTCAACACATACAATTCCGTCGCCTTCAATCATCAATACCTAGGCGAACAAAGGCTTATGCATCTATTGTTCAAAAGAGGTGGGAGCAACAAAAGATACATGAGAAAATTGACAACATTGCGAATAATCATGATAATATGAATGAGGAGCAGGTGTCGTTAGTACTCAATAAAGTGGATACACAAATAGAAGAAATTCTAACACACGCGGAAAAAAAATGTACCAATGTATCTAGTGGGGCAACTCATGAATGGTCACCTAAATTGGGGAGTGCAATTAGAAAAGAACGTGAGAGTAGAAAAAGATTAAAAAAATTAAAAAGATGTACATTAATTGATAATCAAAGAGAAATAAAGCTTGCTCTTCGAAAAGAATTGGAGGTCCTACGGGAGATCAGAAAAGAGGCCCGTTCTATTAAAACAAATGACAAAGAATATAGGAAAGCACATTTGGATGAATTAATTCAAGAGAAGTTGGACAGGAATCCTAAATCTACATATGCGGGAGAATTAAAGAGACTCTCACATATTGAAACCCAGAGGAAAGAAGCGAGACATATACGGAGCACGTCGGGATTCAAGAAAAAACAAGGTGTTGCTAGTATATTGATCCCGGATCAAAGTGAATATAGTGACCCATCAAAAAAAAGTACCTTTCAGTCTATGGATACAATATGGGAACGCCTTAAAGAGCAAAACGGAAAGGATGTGAAAAAATGGATAGAAATTGATGACAGAAAGGAAGTTGAGAGATTAACGTTAGAGTGCATGAAGAAGCATTTTAGCCAAGCAGAAGGTACCCCGTTGACGTCGAATTTTTGGACAGCTCAACTAGCTGATGATGAATTTATTCACAATATGAGGAATGAAAATTACGAATGTTTGCGCAACGAAAATGAGGCTATATGTGATTATTTTAAAGCTATGTCACAGAATAAAAAAATTGTAAACTTGCCAAAATTTCAGTATACATTTGAATCATGGAAGAAGCATATACAAAATGTTAAAGAGCGTACAACAACGTCACCGTCGGGAAGACATTATGGACACTTCAAAGTGCTACTAGATAAGTTACCGAAAGTATTTCGAGATCTGTATGAGATCAATAGAATTGTGTTGCAAAGAGGAATCATTTTGGAACGTTGGAAAGTTACTGTAACAGTTTTAATCCCAAAAGAAGAGGGGAAACCAAAAATCCATCGGCTGAGGCCATTGCATATTGTGGAGCCGGAAGTTAATGCATTGGCAAAGGCACTGTGGGCTAGCAAATTGATGAGACTGGCTGAAGCTACAAATAATATGTCGAATGATCAGTATGGAGGAAGGAAGAGTCGTCAAGCTCAATCAGCAGTGCTTAATAAAATCCTGTACTATGATGTTAATAGAATGCAAATGAAGGAAGCGCAATATGATGATATTGACATGAAATCCAATTATGACAGAGAATTGGTGAGGTTGGTATCTGCTGAGGCAAGAATTAAATTGGGACTACATGAATGTGATGCAAATTTTATGATTGATTTTGTTGAATCTCAAAAGTTCCATGTCAAGACTGCATTTGGAATTTCTGAAGATAATTACTCATATAATGAAAGACATACTATAATGTACGGGCTAGGCCAAGGAATTGCGTGGTCAGGCCCGGGGTGGTTGTTGTCTAGTGATACAATTGCGAAGTGTAAGGATAAGACTTGTACGGGAATGGTCTACTGTAGTCCAATATCAGACCTGAAGGTTGAGAAGAAGCAGGATATGTTTGTGGATGATACGGGATGTGGATGTAATGAAGGGAATGGGGATGAGAGAGACATCATGGTCCAAGCACAGGAAAATTGTCAACACCATAGTGATTATGTGGAGACATCTGGGGGAATGATAGCGGCTGACAAGTCACATTTTTATCATGTGCAATGGGAATTCGTGAATGGAATACAAAAAGCGAAACGAAATTATGAGAATACGTCGAAAATTGTTCTGCACCAATGTGACGGGGTCACAAGACAATTTAAAAAAATGAAAACAAGTGATGAGCATAAAACACTCGGATGTTGGGTGAATCCGTTGGGTAAACAGGACAAAGCGTATCAACAAATAGAGACATTTGCGAGAACCTGGGTGAATCGAATGTTGCATTCTAATTTACCTGCTCATTTAATACGAAAGTCATATGAATCTGAATTGAAAAGTCAAATTCGATATAGGATGCCAATCTATATGTTTACAAAACAACAATGTGATGACATAATGAAAATCATTAACCCAACAATACTTCACTCACATTTTGTTAATAAAAATTATCCCAGAACATTACTTCAGGCAGATGACCAATATGCGGGCATGAATGTTACACATATATATGACTTAATGGGGATGGAGAAAACGAAATTTCTTTTCATGCATTTAAGACGGCAAGATACGACGGCGAAACTCCTTCAACTTGCGATGCAATCTTTGCAAATAGAATGTGGCTCGGAAGAGTTATTCTTTAATATAGATTATTCTCAGTACTCCCCAATGGTAACACCAACATGGTGTACAAATTTATGGGAATATTATGACACACGAGCTATTCATATGGATTTGGATCTAGAAATAGTTGCAAAAAAACAAAGGGAGAATGATAAATTCATTATGGATGTATTGATTCAGAACTGTACTTTAAATGATGAAGAATTAATAGGAATCAATAAAGTCCGACAACATTTAGGGCTCCTCATGTTATCAGATGTAGCTGACCTGCGAGGAAAGAGATTGTTGCAAATGATCAAGGAAGGCGAGAATGAACGAAAAAGTAAATATAAATTCGCTCCTCAAATGCCAATGAAAATTTGGTATAAGTGGTGGAAGAATAAAGCATGCCCTATTTTGGAAAGGGTACTTCAGCGAAACCCGTTAGGAAAATGGACTACTGCATCGCACCAGGCCTGGAAATGGGAATATGCGGAAGTTGATAAACAATACTTGAAATGTGGACAATTGTTCTATTGCAAAGAGGGTAGTAAGTATGTCCAATGCAATCTTGATGAAGTAAAAGATGTGGAATTTACGCACTATGTTGATATCAACACTGACCGGAAAGGAGATCCTTATGTAATAGCAACAATGCCTAAAGATAACTTTATTGCCAGGGAGAGTGAGAACATCAATAGTGGTGGTAAGATGGGAACTAATATTAGATATGATTGTTATATCAAAGATTGGGGGAAGATAGAATACCTAGTCGGTGATGACATTTTGAAAAAAAATTTGGAAAAAGGGAACTGCTTAATTGCAACTGATGGATCCAATAAGAATGATGAAGGGGCGCACGCATGGTTAGTGGCAAATAAGGAAGGCAAAATCTTGGTCCGAGGGCGAGGACGGGTACCATATCAAAAATCGGATGCAAGTTCGTTACGACCAGAACTAGCTGCGTTACTGGCGGTGACTACATTTTTAAATCATTATGTTATTAAACATCAGGTGCAAATGAACAATGGCAAAAGATTGCATATTTACACGGATAGTAAAAATGCAATATTGGACCTAGAGAGTAGCTTATATCCAAGTACTAAGAATGCTTTGGAAAATAATATGGATTTGAAATTAGAAATCAAAAACATATTGAGAAAATCAATAATCAAATTCTGTCTTATCCATGTCTTAGCACATCAGAATGAGAAACAACCGTATGATGAATTACCGTTGTCAGCCCAGCTAAATTGTCAGGTCGATGAGTATGCGGGAGGTGTATATGATGATGTGGAATGTGACTTCTCCGTAAAGTCAACAATTAATACACCATAATTACAAATAATTAATACTACAACCTACGTAAACCTACGTGAAAACAATAAATCCATCAATCACAACGACCGATTTAACCAACCCAAAATTTCGAATCCAGCGGAAAATCAATATCAAAGGAACTGATAGTAATTTGATAGCCTTTGGAACATCATAGAGACATTGAAAGGAAGCTACCGAAACCAAATTTCTTTTCTTCGTCTCTGAAGCCCGTATCGAAATATTTTGCTCGGGACCACTCAACTTCAAGCGTATCTTCCAAGTAGAAAGATACCGTATTCCTACGCAACAAATTTTGACGATGCCTCAACCCAAGCCGGCATCGCCTCGAACCAGCAATGACCTTCCCAAGAAAGTCTCGCCGGCGCGCAAATCGCCAAGGAATAAGTTCAAACCGTTACCCACCAATAGCAATCTTGGAAATTCTCCCCGGAAAGCAAATGAATTTTCCAGAAACATGGATCCTAGTACAAACGAAGAGGAACCTAGTATCGACGAGCGTATCATGAATTTGACGGAAACTGAAATCGAAGACATGCACCTAGCTCCTTTAAGAAAGTTCTCCACCCAGTATACTAAATACCATGATATGAAAATTCAAGTGCGCAATTTAAAACGTCTAGAACTCCAAATCCATCTGGGAAATTGGCGTAACGAATTAATTAATGCAAAAAAAGAAGGGGAAAAAGCGAAAGAAAACGAAAAAAATTCCAACGAAGTTAAATTACCAATCCTAGATGAGATCAACCATATTGAACATCTAAAAAAATTCAAAAAAAGAGATCTTATAGCCTACCTCTATTTTAATAGTAAAGGTAGTGATATTGTTGAACATGAAACATTATATTCAACAAAAAATGATACCTACATCCAGAAACAGGTAATGAAATCATTAGAATTCTCTCGTACACATAAAAGCGAAATTCTCTCTGTTGAAGATACTCTAGCATATATCATTTTATCGACCATTGAGGACGATGAAGCAATGGATATACCTTTCCTCCAAATGCATGTTCGCAATTGGTAACTTACATTCAGTGGTGATTGTAAATCTCTTTTAGTAGGCATTCTAGACGACGCTAGGGAAGAATTGCCTCAAGGTAAGCCTTTTGTAATGGACCCCGAAACCATGGCATATGTGAACCGTTCGTTCGATGTTGATGAAGATGGCGATCAAATCATGAAAGAGCCTAAAGGAATCGAGAAAGCTACTGCTGTTACCCCTCCGAAAAAACGTAAATTAATCCAGAATGAAGAAATGGCGATGGATGAAGACGAAAAGAATCGAGAAGAGGATACAACACCTGAATCCACAAAGGTTAAACCCCCTGTGACTGACCTACCGTTTGTGAATATTACGGCTGAAGTGACAGATGAGGAACTTAAAAATGCTCAAATGGATCAACTTCAATCGGCCTTCCACTCATACAGTATCAGCAGCGGTGAGGAAATCTCCAGATCAACTATTAATGAATGGGAACGTGAATTTCTTCACGAAGTATGCGTAACGAAACGTAATGATTTGAAGATCCGGAAACGTTTGTCAAAACAACAACCCAAATCAGCTCTCCGAAAAACGACCAAAATGCGCCAAACTAGTTTGCTCCAACCCAATAAAACTAAGGGCACATGTCGATACTCTCTGCAATTTACCATTCCACCTACATATAAGGGAACAGAAGGTCTTCGTCAATTTTTGTCACTAATATTTATGGAAATGAAAAAGTACGGAACTGACCTTTGTCTTCTCCCGTGGGCAACAGATGAAATCGTTAATTCAATATCAGATGTTGAAAAACTTCCTACAACTATCACCGGCATCACCAAATACTTCGATGGAGCGCGATCTCCAGAAGCCTCTACCCAATTATTCATGAAAATTCGACTCGGTTATTCCCTACAAATGGAAAAAGTCAATTTTGATGCAGATGTACAAGGTTGGTGCAAGGCCCAGTCCGTTAGGCTATACCAATGCTCCGTCCAACATCCTAATGTACGATCATGTGGATGGTTAGTATATGCACCTCGATCCATGAATCAACAGAAATGGTGTCAACAAGTGGTAAAAATGTATGAAGCAAAGTTCAGCAAAAAAAATCGTGAACCATTTCAAGTTGGACTCACTTGGAGAGCTCTTAACGGGCAGTACAAGATCCCAACTAAGGATAAAGTTCGCGCGATGCATATTGATGCTCCAGTCGAAGTTGCATCTCGTGTAAAAAACTTTTTAAGGATATTAGCCCAGAAAAAGAAATGGCCAATGCATGTACGTTTTAGAGTTATGGACGAATATAACAAATTTATGAAGGAATCTACCAAACAAAAATATCGTTATATGGTAGCAAAACATACTTCCCTCCTGGCCCAACTAGGACAATGTGAATGTAGTCAAATTGTAAACCTGGATAGGCAGATTAGTGGTTCGAAAATGACTTTGAGAGATGTCATCTTAAACGTACGAGATAAGCAAGATGGACATCGAATCTTTGGTTCCATTGATGAAAAGTGGAACTCAGACACTCTCTTTATCGCCACATATAGGCCTGATAAATCTACAAAAGCCTACGATTTTGTACGATCCCTATCAACCTACGTCAAATATCTATTTCCAGATGGTAATTTTAAGCGTATTTTGACCCCCCAAGCGATTGATAAGGCAAATGATGAATCCTACAACCCCTCCTCTCAAACATTCACAACCCAAGATGACATCGATTTGGACAAGGAAATCCAAGCTGATTTGGATGATGATTCGATGGGCTTTGCTGCCCCAGATGACCTTACCAACCCGTTTGAGTTTGATGATTCAGTACGTCTAGTGGGAGGCGATAGTGTTTGGGATCTGAATGGTGACGCGGACACAGTGAGTACAAATCAACCTAGCGGAATGGGCAATGTCTCCTTCGACAGCGCTACATGCAGGATGTATGATTCATCATCATGTGCATCCTCAGTGAGTTCCATGCCTAATACCAAAAGGATGACAAAAACATCTACTCTGAGCGACAGCATATCAGAGGAAATAAATGATTTGAAGGCGGCTTCAACAGACATCGACAATGATGCGGAGGAAGCTGCTGAGGAGGAATGAGTACCCAGGGAGCACCTAACCGGTACTCTCTGTGGTCATGGTTAGAGAAAGACTTAAAGAATAAGTCTATTAAGCAGAAATATATGTTGAAATGTGACGTTAAACTTAATACCAATAATAATAATCAAAAAATAAATATCCAAAATAGAAGTGCAATGGAATCTGAATCGAAACGCAAGTCAGCGACATCAAGGAATGACCATCGCAAACGCAAGAAGAAGAAGCACACCCGAGTCCATTTCAATGTGGAGGTGCAAAAAAACAGGATTAGCAATTACCTTAAATTCAAAGAAGATGACACTAGAGTGCGTCATAAAGCGGCATTTATCGATCCAGAGTACTATGGAGAAGCATACACGTCAAAGGCAGATGGAACCGTACGTATTTGGTTCACGAATCCCTGCGGAATAGGGTTGAACCAAAACGATATTAAATCACATGATAGTTTTAAGTTCTTGAATAGGAAGAGTAGATGTGATATATTCGGGCTGGCTGAAACCAATGTTCAGTGGAGCAAACTGAGAGGATCATCCTCATTCTATTCTCGGGTTAAGAATAGCTGGCAGGATTTCCGTACAGTCACGGGACATAATCTCCTCCAGGACTTGGGGATCAACCAGCGAGGTGGCAATTGTATGGCCACAGTAGGTCAAGTGTCCCATCGCATATCGAGCGTAGGGCGTGATGATACCAACCTGGGACGATGGGTATGGATGGAATTCAGTGGGAGGGAAGGATTTAGTACTCGAGTCTACACTGCGTATAGGCCTGGAGGGATAAAGCCTACCTATTCTAGGAATACTACGGTGTATGATCAACATGAGCGCTATATTCGGGAACATAATCTGAAGCTTACTCCACGAACTATGTTTGATAGGGACTTGAAAGAAGAGTTGATAATACAAGTTCAGCATAAGAATGTAATGGTGATGTTAGATGCAAATGAAGATGTGGAGCAAGGCTTGTTCAATGAGATGATGAGAGATGTTGGACTTCATAACGCTATTCGCTCGAGGATCAAGACACCGATGCCCGCAACACATCATAGGGGTAGTAGGCCCATCTCAACTATATATTGTAGTAGAGGCATTGTAACAACCCGCGCGGGAGTTCTACCAATAGGATATGGAGTACGGGGAGACCATAGGAATCTTTTTGTTGATGTACAGGAGAACTCGTTCTTGGGGAACCCTATGTATAAGGTTGTACCACCACCGATGAGAAGACTCAAACTGAATGACAGCCGTGTTAGTAAACGATTTGTTCACCTAGTCAGGAAACATATTGACTCGAATAGTATCATGCAAAGAGCTGAAAAGCTACATTCAACTGGGACTTATCCTGCAACTATCGCAATGCTTAAGGAAATGGAGATTATTGATGATCAAGTAGGTAGGGCCATACAACATGGCCTACGAAAGTGCAGAACCCTGTGTACAGGAACTATCCCTTATTCTGCATTATTCTCTACACTCAGTAAGACAAATAGACTATGGCATTTGGTTTTTAAAAAGAAAAAAGGACAGAAGATCTCAAATACTACAATTAAACGGTTATCAAAACAAGTTGGTATTGATGCTCCTCTCTCCTTGCCGATGGCGGAAATAATCTTCAAAATGAAAGAATCAAAAAAGCAATACGAATCATTTATTCCACATGCACCAACTGAGAGGCAACGTTTTTATGAGGACCTAGCCTCGGCTAATGCTATGCATACTAATCAGAAGAAATCAACAATCCTGAAAAATATAATGCAAGTGGAGTCATCTCGCAGTCAACATGCCTCCATACGTACAGTGTTTCCAAAAAAAGTGTCAAATTCAAAGAAAGTCGATCGTGTCCAAGTTCGAAAAGGTGATGTCTGGGATGAAGTAACTTCACCTCGGCTACTAGTTGATGCCCTGCAGAAAGAAAATCGCGAGAAGTATAGCTGTACTGAGACTACCCCATTGATGAGGCCGAATATACATGCACAGATGGGTAACTTTGCGGAAGGAAATTTAGCTAAAGAAATTCAATACCAACACGTCCAACCAAGCAAACTATTTGATGAATTGACAGCGAAAATGTTGGAACAAACTTTTATTGATGCTAGGATACCAAGGATTCCAGTTGAAATAACATCAAATGAGCTGAAAGAAGCGTGGCGTGTGTCGAAAGAAAATAAGGCATCGTCACCATCTGGACGTTATAATGCTACGTATAAAGCACTAGTGAATGATGAGAGTCTTCTTCAAATGATGACCGTATTGATCAACATACCATTTGTCTTGGGGGCTCCATACTCGAGATGGTCCACCTTTCTTGATATTATGGCCTTTAAAAAGCCAGATAGTATACAGATCCAGACACTAAGATCTATTATCATAAGTGAAGGAGATTGGAATGTGGCAGGCCGGATCTTTGTCACGAGGAAATTGATGCAGCAAGCGGAAACACTGAACCTACTACCAGAGGAGCATCTGGGTGGCCGAAAGGGTAGGAAGTCGATAGATGGTGCTATCACTAAACGGTTGTTTCTGGACAATGCTAGAATGATGAATAAGCCAGCGATAGTATTATCTACTGACGCAGCGAATTGTTATGATCGCATGGTACATAAATTTATATGTATGGTATGCAAAAAGTGGGGATTAGAAGAGCAAGTGTTGCGAGCCTTGCTCAAACCACTTCAAACAGCTCAACACTTTACGCGGACTGCATATGGCGACTCCACAAGCTCATTCACAGGAGTGAATCTTCAGGGAGCAGGCCAAGGCAATACAAGTGCTGCACCCTTTTGGACCTGTGTGAGTACTCCAATGATTCGAATATTGAAGGACAAGCACCTCCATGCCAAAATGCGCTGCCCATTATCATTGGAAGAGATAGTTCTAACACTAATGGCGTTTGTGGATGACACTGAAATATTTTTAATGGTGGATGACGATGATGTGGAGGCGCTGATTGAACTTGCTCAAACAACTCTCCTCACTTGGAAGGGAGTGTTACAAGCCACTGGAGGAGACATGCGCTCTCAAAAATGTGCGTGGATTCTACTTAATTATAGTAAAGATATTCAAAAATGCAGGGACAGGCAGCTACGAATGGAAGATGATGATGGTATGACACGGGCAATTGCGAGATATGAGATGTGCGATGCGCGAGAATATCTGGGAGTACAACAGCAGGCTACGGGTTCGGAGAAAGTGCAAGTGTCAACCCTGGAAGCTAAGGTAGACAAATGGAACAATTTGATGAAAGAAAGTAAACTTCCAAATGCTCTTAACTACTCAGCTGTGTTTTCCAGAATACATAAAAGTCTGCAGTACCCACTTCCAGCAACAACAATATCTGAGAGTTCTCTCCAAACCTTATCGAATAAGCTGTACGCAGTATCCCTACCGCGATGTGGTGTTAGTAGCAAATTCCCAATCAACTATAGAGACCTACCACAGAAATATCAAGGCCTCGGCCTACCCAACCTATATGTGCATCAGGAGGTGTCAAAGCTCTTGGAAATGTTAACACACAGTGAAACAAATCATATACAATGGAAGCAGTATAAATTAGGACTTGAATTACTACAGGTGGGCATTGGCGCTATGGAATGTGTTTTAAACTTGGACTACTCAAAATACTCTTATTGGGCTAGAGACACCTGGATTACCTCTCAATGGAAGTTTATGTGGGACCAAGATATAAGACTACAAGGCTGGAAAATGGAACTGCATCCTCAGCGAATTCATGACTGTTGTCTTATGGAAGTCTTTGTGGAAGCTGGATACAATTTTGAGGAGTTGAAAGTACTTAATCACTGTAGGTTGTATCTACAAGCTATCACTGTGTCAGATGTTATCGACGGAGATGGTCTGAACTTGTGTCCGATAGCGATGAATGGTATACTATATAAAGGCCGCAGGAGTGCCTTTGAATGGCCTAAGTTGAGTCGCCCATCATTGCGTAGTTGGTATGAATGGAGACTAGCTTTGCGTAAAACCCTTTGTAACAGTAGAGACCAGGATGCACTGGTTAAGCCATTAGGGGAATGGATTAATGAAAAATACCATGATTGGGACTGGTACATACATGAAGCCTCCCAAATTCTCTATCATAAAGTGGATGGACACTGTCGCAAGTATAGAGTATCATCTCGCAAGCAGATGAAGCTCAGGGTTCACACTCGTTTATTTAAGGCCATTGAAATTGTTCCTTTATCTGACATCCCAAAGGATGTTATACGAGCAGTTGTTGAATATGAAGGTGGCGGCCATCTATATGTCAAATATTATGGCACTTTTTTCGGAAGTCGTACTACAAAAACACCCTATATTTATTTAACATACCAATTTTTACTAAAACCTACGTGAATTACAAATTTCATCACAAAGCCAATGGCCCAAAACTGAAAAAAGATCACC
>Ga0209092_10003879_pt1 | contig 12747 bp, 7 predicted proteins | sample FraStrMetagenome_FD_187446 | JGI IMG/M metagenome (GOLD analysis project Ga0209092, IMG submission 187446) | Marine eukaryotic phytoplankton communities from Arctic Ocean - Fram Strait ARC3M Metagenome (SPAdes) (version 2) | ecosystem: Environmental > Aquatic > Marine > Oceanic | place: Fram... | reverse complement strand
AAAGGAAGTATCCAATACATGCTTCAATTTCTTCAACCTGATTAGATCTACGATAGTATCCCTCCACTCTTCATACTCATTATCCTCATCTTTACCACTGAATCTACTTACGGTTACACCTCCTGAAGCAGAAATGCCGACTTTGTCGTCGCCTGCCATGATTGTTGTTACTTATCTTTCAACGAATCAAATAATTATTTGTGTTGAAGTTTCTCTATTTCAATATACCAGAAATATTAATAAATGTAATCCAGAGCACTTTGTAAATAATACTTTCTACTTTTGACTTGTCTGAATTGTGTGTTATTTTATTAAAATAATAAATGTAGAATGACTACCGGTTCCTAATGATCTGATACCGGTCCTTCCTAATGATCTGATACCGGTCCTTCCGATTTCACAGTCATACCTATTAATGTCATTTGCTCGACAGAGTAGAACGTTCGGAAAAAGTTTTTTTCAATATGAAAAAGGGGTGTGAGCTACCTATTCAAACAAAATCATTTTGGAAATTTGTAACCGTCATAAAAGCTAAATGACGTAAACAATGTACATTTTTTGTACATGTACTTCGAATAGTGAGCGTACAAGTATTTTTTTTTACATCTACATGACACGACCCAACCAGGCAAATAAGTATATGTACTCATACATGCACATGTAGTACGTAGTACCGGTACATCGAAAATTTGATGTTGCTTTGGTGAAAATGCCCCCTCCTTTCAGTGGATTTTCAGTAGAGGTTAGAAAGAGATAAGGTATTTCATACATATCACATAGTGATATAGATAAGCAACGCAATCAATAACAGGGCGAAAGTAAGTCATGGCGAAAGTAGAAGAAGATACAGACTTGAACGATTTGGCGGAACTGGAAGATCTTAATGATCTTCACGACATGGACGTAGATAGTGAAGTCGAGGACGACGAACCGGAAGCGGTTGAGGAATCAGCTCCGGTCCAAGTCGAAGTCGCCGAGGAAGTCGCGGATGTTGTCAAGGAAGAAGTGGTTACTCAGGAAGTTACCGATGCACCAGAAACGGCAGCTGAGGAAGTTGCCGTTAAGGAAGAAGTTGTGGAGGAAGTTGTACGGAGTAAAGAAGAGCTTCCAGATCCAACCCCTGCTGCTGCAGCTATCGCAACAGTGGTGAAGGAGGAAGTTGCGGAGGAACCAGTTGCAGAACCAGCAGCCTTTGTGGAAGAAGAAGTTGTGGAGGAACCAGTCGAAACAGTTGATGAAACCGTTAAAGAAGCGACGCCGGCACCCTCACCGAAAGAATTGGAGGGAACGGTTGGTGAAGGAGAAACGGCAGACGTAGAGACTGATGTTTTGAAGCAACTCGAGAATTTACGTACAGCTACTGATTTTTACGAGCTGGGTGCGCAACTTTTGGAGACTGCGAAGACGGATGGCGCTGCGAAATCTGCTCAGATTGCGAAAGAAAATTATTTGAAATCTTTTGGCAAAAATAGGAGTTCAACATTATACACATCAAGACGAAGCATATTGCGTCCTGTGTCCGAATAATAACGACGTATTACATATGAAAACTAGTCGACTTTATTCTAATTTGTCAAATTTTACAATATAAATATTTAACGATACTAAAAACTTTCGCATTGACGTCGTACTCCACTTCAAAGGTAAGTTCGAAGATACTAGATTTCATCCGGCACATCTTGTAGGAGAAGGAAAAAATTTTCCAAATCTTCAGCACTCTTTTTCTGCAATATCATGAAGGCGTTAGGGTCCTTGCCTCTTGCAGCGCCGTCCGCTATCTTAATAACAGTTTGAAAATCAGCAATAAGCTTCTCAGCTTCCTTCTTTTTCGTGGGATCCATTCCCTTACTTATTCCTTTCATATCATCCCCAACGCTGTATAGTTTTCGCAAAAATCCCATCACACCCTCCCATTCATCTTTGGAAAGTTCAGATCCCCGAGTACTAACCGTCTTCCCAATTTCTTCCCAATCAGACTTAGCTTTGAGGGCGCGACTAAATTGCAAAGCACCTTCAGGAAGCGTATTGCCATCTGAAACATCAGCACGGGAAGGAATGGGAATTGTCAAGATTGCACTTGCCGCAATAATTGCCGATTTTGTCAAGAATGTCCTTCTCTCGTTGGACACCTTGTTTTGAGGAGGAGTAGGAGATCTGACGCTGTACGAACTGGCTTCCAATGCCAACACAAGCAAAATGGATGAAAACAGATTCGATCTCATCACAATATCCTTTAACAATTCTCCTCTTCAAAACGTAACAACTTTACAACTACAGTGTTTCTTGTGAGGAATGTACTCGTATATGCAATGTAGGTTGGTTGGCGTTTTTACTCAACACTCAACAGTGACTGACGCGTTTGGCGAGGGTTACGAACGAACGAACGAACGAACGAACGAACGAACGAAGGTCCAGACTCCAGACTCCAGAACCAAGCACCTACAGCTCTGGCCAGTGACTAACACATTAGTCTGCTATCAAAGGTGAAAATTTTCACAGGACGTCCCTTCCATAATCACGATTGCGCCAAAGCTTCTACAATTGTGGCCTGCCAAAAGATTCGACAGGTCATGTTTCCACTTTCTCTTTTTTCCTACTCACGATTCGAGAGACATCATTCCACTCTGCGTTTCGGTGCCAAAAACTTGAAAATAATTACTAATAAAAATTAACTGTTTATTTTTGTTGTACAAATTTTAAGTTGTCCTAAACAGTCATACTTTATAAATAGTTAAGATTTCCTCCGATACCACGAAACTCTTGTGTATTTGGTTTTAGGAATATTTTGATGCTCATTATACGGTATTGATACGTTATTATTGAAGGATTGCAATGCTGCAGCAAAGGCTACGGCACTGAAAGAAACTTTTAGAGCTAAAGAGACTGTTCTTCTTATTGCAATGCGCATGGATTGCCTTCGTCTGAAAAAGATTTCGTCGGATACTACCTTTTTCACATATTGAAAGGGCAAAATGGTTTTAAAGACTAACTGACCAAACTTTCTTTTCGGACTTCTTCCACTTGCGCACAACTTGAAATAAGAACCCAACAAGGGCCTGGACATATCAATGATGTTGTAATCGGGACAGATACGCCTTGCCATTCCTTCCAAATTTAATGCGTTGACCACGAGTGTTGCATAATTTGCATCAATACACACGCGGTGATCTCTAATTAGAGTCAATACCCCTCTCAATACATTGCCAACATTAACATCCGTTCCATATCCTTTACAACGCTCTGCGAACAACTCTATCATATCTTGCTGAAATAATTCAATCTTCTTTTTCGACAAGTTTTGTTTCTTCGAAAATTTTAATACTGCATTTGCAGCTAACAAACCATCTCCCTCACCTAATGATGCAAGAAGCCCTATAAAATTTAAACTTTCCTCTTCGTCAAATTCGGCTACCATACCCGCATCAACCACTGTTATACTTCTCCCAATATCACAAAGGACTTCTTCAATTTCGGCTGGTGAGTGTACCATGATGTTGCCACTATGAAAATCCGCATGCATCAAGTTATCTACCAGTAACATTTTCAAATAGAGCGATAATCCCTTCGTTACAATAAATTTGGCTAATTCCACCGGAATAACGTCAGTTAAACGAGTTTCTTCTTCTCTCTCTTTCGATAGAAGACTAGCTTTTGCTTCAAATAGATCAAGAATTGAAGTGACTATTCTTCCCTCGGCAAAAGTTTCTATGATCACAGATGATGTCGAATAAATGGGTCTTGGAAAGTTGACTTTTTTCCATCTTCGAAAGTTGTCATTTAATACATCGAGGTGATGACTTTCAACATCTAGATCAGCCTGGGCAGCCATGGTATGACTGAACTGCTCTAAGCTTGAGCTTACGTGTAGCCACGACAATGATGGAATAGCATCAAATATTTTTCCAATGAACTGCATAATCCTGAAATCTTTGTCGATGAGTTCTTCTACGTTCGGATGACGCACCTTAATAGCTACATCATTTATAGATGAATCAGATATTGTCACATTTGATTGAATTTTAGCTTTGTGAATTTGTGCAATTGATCCTGAAGCTGATTGAAAGATAATTTTGTGAATAATTATTGCAAAATCAGAAAGAAACTACCGCTAGTGGATGTACGTACCGATCGGCACAGGATCAAATTCTTCAAAAACATCGTACAAATCACCTGCTGTTATACCCAGCGCTTCTTCGATAGTCTTTTGAGTAAATTTCCATGAATGCGTAGGGGCATTGGCGTGTAATATACATAGCTCTTTACACAAGGTTTCTGGGAACATGTCAGTTCTTGTCGAAGCCCATTGTCCCCACTTAATCCACGCCGGGCCAGACCGAGCCAAACTCCGAGTGAACATCTTGTACCATATTTTTTCACGAAATTTCTTAGACATCACTGCGAATCCACTCGTAGCAAAGCATGGAGTAAAATAAACACCCAAACATGATGCTCGAAAGCACAGTTGAAACATAGAAGGCTTCAAACTTTTTCGTTCAACAGTAACGAGATGACCGCCTCCCCTAGACGTTTTCGAAATGGTCGCGTTGCAGGAAATATTCTTTTTCCCATGCGCTGAAAAAATTTTCTTTTGATCCCTTCCAATCCGTTTCAACTTAGTATTTTGGAGTTCATCATACAGACTCTGTCTTATTGCATCGACCTTAGTCTGACTCTCAACTCTGGCCGAACATAATAATATGGAATTTATGAAAGCGATAATCGCTATTATACATGAGCTTCTAAATAGCATGATCGATTGTTTATTTGTATCTTTTTATCTATCTACAGTACTTAAAATATCGATTGAATCATGTTTTTCTTTGCGTTATGCAAGAGCATTAAAGAGGTGTTGGTGTGAAGTAAATCTTCATTTTATCTCTCGGCAGGTCGGTCAGTAGGCGTGAAAACTGAGCGCTGACGTTGAAAGGATTGAAGATTCGCAAAAGGCGAAAGACAGTGCGCAGCAGGGACAGCACAGTATTCTCATTTTGGTAATACAAAGCACGGCTTGACACTTTGGATCGTTTATTTCGTATTCCGTAATCGTATGATTCTCATATTTATTTTGACAACACTAGAGTAATATTAATTGCGATACGATAAACTTTACCATGATGCGGATCATCCCACGTTCTAAAACAATCAAACCAGTTGTCGCTCGCTTGGCCCGAAGTGCCCAAGGCAGCCGAAAGGTACACACCTATAATTCCAACAGAACTAGTTTCGTAGATGACATAGCTCATACCAGTGTAAGATTACGAGTTTCGAAATGTTGACATAGCTGTAATTTTTTCTCATTCTTGAAATATGTATATTCCTTTCATTGCATAGATGAAGGAGAAAATGATTCAGTCAAATCCGACGTCAGGGCCAGTTATGCTTTATTTGGCCTCTCTTTCGGGATTTGTAGTTGGCCTGGCAGCGTACGACCCCGGAGAAGAATTCGACCAATTTAATCAATTAGATCCTAACGATCCTTGTGAAATCGTATCTGAATTTGTAAACTAAGGTCCTTTATAGCCTTGACATTTACATGCGACAAAATCTAGACAAGACGCCTAAACAAGCCTTGAACGAATTGCCTACTCAATGACTCTGATCGCTGTTGGGATAAAAATGCGCAGATTTGTACATAGATTTAATATTGACTATAGAGCGTGATCGTGCAACTCTTACGCATTGTGAGGTCGCTGGCGTGATTAATGTGAAAAATAAAATACAAGCAATACCACAAGAAATAAAGGTTAACGATAAGAATATACAGTAAAAACAACGTCATTACAATAAAATATGTTTCTTTGACATTGGACTATTAACGTAAAATACTTTCGATATAGGTTTTACTCTAAAGGAAAACCACGTTCAAACGCAAGAATCATTACTTGCTACTTCTGACAACATCACTTCTTCGTCGCTCAATTTCCATATCAAAGCTCTCAAATTCTCACGATACTGTTATTCTGCAGTAATGCCAATAATGGGCAACGTTCCTTTTGAAATGGATCTGACAGTGAATAAAGATTAGATACAGTTTAAAACACTTCACCTAAATTATTATATCTCTGATAGAGAATAAAATCATGATAATAATAAAATCATTTTTTGTGTTATCTGTAACTTTTCCGAAATTCGGGTTAGAATAGCCGATGTACCGGCAGGCGGAAGGTGGTAGAGTTTGTATTTGTAACTTGTAGCGATGAATGGAAAGTTTCGGCATATTCCGAGGATGGTCCATAATTCCGTTATATTTCACGCCACACATGAGCTTCCGTTGAAGTACGTATTTGACTTTAACGGGACCAAGATTCTTCTCGTGCGACAGCCACTGAAACAAATCAAGATCTTCATTTGCACGAGATTTTTCTTCTTCTTCTCTCTACTTTAAGACTTTTCGTCTTCCTCTTGTATTTTATAAAACTTTGGTTTAGGGTTAAGATCGTCCCTACACTTTGGTTTATTTCTCTTTCCTTCTCATAACAGTTTAGTAAAAGCATGCTTCGATCAACGTTAAGTAGCGTCCAAAAGGCACTCTTGCGCAAACATGCCAGCTCTCACATTGGCAGTGTATCATTCTATAGTTCGACGAGCATTTTAAATTCCAAAATTCGGGCACCTCCCATGGTTTACATTTCTGGTGAGGAAATGACTCGTTATACAATGGAGCTCATTTCTGATCAGTGGGTTGATCCTTACTTTGACACTGAGAAGTGGGAGTATTTTGATCTGAGTTGCAAGTCTAGAGATGTCACTAACGATCAAGTTTTGAAGGATGCTGTAAACGCAGGAAAGAAGATTGGCAGCATTTTCAAGGAACCGACAATTACGCCTACTGCTATTCAACAGAAGGAAATGGGTCTTAGCCAACCATTGAGCTCACCAAATGGAGCAATGAGAAAAGGTTGGTCCGGCATTACAATTAGTCGTGATACCATCCATATCGAGGGAGTGGAATTAGGATTTAAGAATCCAGTTTTGTTTGAGCGACATGCAGTGGGTGGAGAGTACGGAGCAGGATGGAAAGAAGTTGGTGCAGGTCAACTCTTGACTACTTTTGTTCCGGAAGATGGTTCTCCTCCTGTTGTAGTAGATACCCGAACGCTCGACAATGAATGCAACGTTGCAGTTGTTTACCACAATCCTTACGATAATGTTCCTGATCTAGCGCACATCTTTTTTAAGCGTTGCTTAGAGCACAAAGTTTCTCCATATGTTGTGACTAAGAAGACTGTTTTCAAGTGGCAAGAGGTAAGTTCTTCATACGGCTGGCATGTGCACTTATGTTTCGAGTCTCTAATCTTCTTATTGTCTTTTTTTGTTGTCTTTCAGTTCTTTTGGATTAAAATGAAGGAAGTGTTTGATAGACATTACAAGAACAAATTCAAGCAGTTAGGATTGCTACCAGCAGATGGCGAATTGCCTCACCTAATTTCTGATGCGGCAACCATGCAAATTATTAGATGGTTGGATGGAAACTTTGGTATGGCAGCTCACAACTACGATGGCGATATGCTTACGGATGAAGTTGCGCAGGTACATCGGTCTCCCGGATTTATCACAAGCAACTTAATTGGAAAAACTGAGGATGGGCGTCTTGTTAAGGAGTTTGAAGCTTCACATGGAACTGTTGCTGATCTCTGGAATATGCACTTGGAAGGAAAGGAGACATCCCTCAACCCATTAGGGATGACTGAGGCTCTAATAGGAGCTATCACTCATTCTGCAGAACTAGAATATCACGCCAATCGAGGCGACATTGAGGTTCAGCGTCGACATGCAAAGATACTGAATTGGTGCACGACTTTGCGTCAAGCAATTCACAATACCTTCCGTTATGGTCAGGGTACTCGCGATATGAGTGGTCCGGAAGGATTTACAACTGAGGACTTTGTTGCTAAAGTTGCATGGCGACTTGATAGATATTTGGGAATGCAAGAAGATGATGAGCCACCAATGCTGTCAGAGCCTAGTAGAGAATATCTCCGACAATACAATGTTGACAAAGATGCAGTTCAAGCTATGTTTCAAAAGTACGACAAAGATAAGTCGGGAACCATCGACTTTGATGAATTTGCTCGTATGCTAGTAAAGCTTGGTGTTGCCCCTATCAGTAAAGATGTCAAGGAAAACTATAAGATCGATGAAATGTTTGACACCTCATCATCAGAAGATGAACAAAAGGCATAATCATAAATAGCCCGAGAAAATTCCGTTCTACCTCACAGCGCAAAGATATTTTTCCTGTATATCTGTTACTCTTTCCATTGAGATCGTAATATTATGAACGCAAGCGCCATCTACATTTGCATTGTGCGGTGCGCTCTTCGTAACTCTCGTACGGGGTAGATATCTTACACCTCTCTTTACATCATGTATGAGTACAAGTACGTACAAATAATACAAGAGTATATGTTAACAAAATAAGTATATAGTTGAAAAAGAATATTTATGAAAAATCGTTGAAGCATAACTAGTAGTGAAAATGGAAATCGCGAAAGTAACGCTGATGTGTAATTTGAAAGCTAGGTTAATGAATTTGCAGATGCGGCAACCATGCAAATTATTAGATGGTTGAATGGAAACTTTGGTATGGCAGCTCACCCCTACGATGGCGATATGCTGGCGGATGAAGTTGCGCAAGTACATCGGTCTCCCAAATTTATCACAAGCAACTTAATTGGAAAAACTGAGGATGGACGTCTTATTAAGGAGTTCTGATTCTGATTTTGAGAAACCGAAAGGGTTGACCTTAGCACCGAGGTAGCACTTTGGTAGCACTTTTTGCGAAATTTTGTAACTTCACTTCCACATTTCATCATTCCAATTAACCCAACCTCCTTATCATAGTGTTTTTGATGGATCTATAAATTTAAAAAAATATAATTCACAAATGTCAGTAGAAGTTGAGATATTTTGGGATAACTATTATTTAGCTTTACGTAATTTCCTACGAGAAAATTAGGTCAAATAGGGAATGATTTTTGGAGTGATAAACTATCTTCCTTGAACGAGTCCGAGTCGTCATATAAAATTTTAATCTTTTGTCTTTGTTGGGAAAGTGTCAAATATGTGATAGCTTGTCTCTATCATGAGATACAGAGACTTGAAAGCACCATTTACAAGAAATTCAAAAATTGCGCAACTTTACGTAATTTTAGATTTCCTTTTGAAGACGCTCAAAAAACATCATTCTAAGTGCATAATCCGTTTATAGTTAGTGTAGTGATCTATTCGTTTATTTGTGGGTTATGATATAAACGAAAAGGTGAGAAATAGCGCAACAGTCAACCATCAGAATATGTCAAATATTATTTTGTTATTGAAAAAGTCTGCGAATGCGCGATTTTTTTTTAAAACTGTATGCTTTTATTTGCCGATGCTGTATGCGGGTGGCAAGTTCCTACAAGGCTTACTGTCAATATTCGTTACGCGAACGTCAATAATAGTATCAGTCCATCCCTCAGAAATGCTGCGAATCAATAGATCACCGCGATCAGCATTCAGGAAGTCGGACGAAGAGGAAGCACTTGGCACATGCGCTTTGGTACCATTGGAACGCATCGGAGCAGGTTTAATTATAGGTTCGCATCGGATACGGGATGGGCGAAACACATGTGCCAGTAGATCTCTGAGTTCGTCACGAATTTCGTCGTGTCGAGCTGTGACTAATCCACCCTTTTTGCAATCAAGGGCGTGATTCACATCAAACTTCTTGGATTCACCACAACCGTCGCAAGAAGTTGGTAGGTTCGAACGTATACGTGCATATCGCAGCATTAGGGCATCGCGAAACTCTGTCGAAGATAGGATTGTTCCGCCAACGTGCGAAGGCATGATACTGAGCCAACGTCCTGTTTTCTTCGCTCGTTTCAAGGCACGTTGAGTATCCTGAGGGAACTGATCGACTTCGGACATGAACTTCGATTTGTAGGCTGTCTCCATACGTTTTTAATATTCTGACATATCCTCGCTTTGGCATTTAAGATTGTCAATTGGACTGTATTGAATTCGACCGCATAGGGCGGATAAGAGGCGGGAGCAGTAAAGAGTGCTCGACTTACAACACTCTTAGCATTGGTTGTTGGGTTGATTATACTTAAACCGCCATATCTGACTGGTAGCTCTGCTAAATTTCGATATTTGCGTGTGATGTCATCTTCAACAGCAGAAAGAGAGGGTAGAAGCTCTTATGCTATTGCCTCTTCAACTCCGTCAAAGAACTTCCCTGCGTCACTTACTGTACGATAAACATATTGCCACTCCATTTGGAAGGAATTTTTCATCAAAACATAAGCTATCTGAGGGAATTTCTTGCTTGCCCTAGCCATTGTCTTCACTGTCTTCTCCCAAAAACTAGCTTTCTCCCTTCGCCAGTCGGATCTTAGTGTTGAGGACTCCCAGTAACAACTTTCATTCCATAGCGCTCAAACTTTGACTTTGCGGATGATAAGCTTCGATCACTCGTCACTAGGATACATTTATGTGGTTGAGGTGTGTACCCATAGGATGGACCGTGAACTTTTAAAAGATCAAAGTACCTTTCCAGATCGTTGAAAGTAGCCCCAGTGCTTCAGTCATCGGCAAACCACATATGCCGATCTAGTTTGCATTCTATGTTAAGTTTACTGACCAAAGGCAAGCTGGCCAATCCGTAAATTACCGTAGGAAAAGGACACCCCTGGGTGACTCCTGTCTTTGAGAAGAGAGAGAATGATGTCCCAGCTCGTCCTCTGATAACAAGAGGGCGCCAGTGGCTATAACAATTGAATACGAACCTACAGCCAACAGACACTAGGCCATAGGTGTCTAACCGTCCAAAGCATCGTATAGCGGTTGAGTTCATTGAAAGCGTATCTAGCATCCACTAAGATGAAACCCCAACTACAACTTACAAATAGTTGTTATACTAACTAATTGCAACTAAATATCAACGAACTGCCATCACTAAAATAATTCGCTAACTGCCAACCAACTGCCAAAGAGCATTACGCTCATTTTACAAAGCAATGACGGAGGAGAATGAAGAATGAAAATGTAGGAAAATTAAAGAGGAGAGTAACACACCACCTCTCTTTCCCACGAAGGGATCGAGAACCCTGTGGTGGACTGTGATAAGACTTATTGCGCCAAGCGATGAGAATGTGGGAAGATAATGGAATTCAAGCGATGCCGTAGGAGCTTGGTGTATCAAGTGTAAGACTCGGATTCATGTTACGAAAGGGAATGTTAATAATGTAAAGCGTCATATCATAGGAAAACACCCACAATTGGATCGAACAGCAAACTCCGAGAATTCAGGGGATGACAAGATTTTACCTTGTCCTAAGCGTACTAAGGTTATGACAATGAAGGATGGTTTCGCTACAGTCCATCGCCAGAAAAAGCAACCTGCTACCAAACCTGACCAAAAGCTAGGTGAAGCTCTACTTGTGCATTGGGTTGGGACGTCGCTTCGACCTTCCAAGGTTATTGAAGACGAAGGTTTCGTGAGGTACACGGAATGGCTAAATCAGCTACGAACTACGTTCAAGCTGCCTTCGAGAAACAAGCTCAAGCAGCACTCAGCAAATTACTAGAAATATGGACTACTTTTGCATGATGAACACATTTGACATTTGACATATGCTCATCTCTCATCTCGTGTTATGGAAAGTTATATGGCGCTAAGTGCTAACAATCACAGGAATCGTTTGTAAAATTCGCATATGCGTTCGCATATCGCACACCAAGTTCATTGATTTTCTCCCTCTAAAAACTAAAAAACACGTCGACTGTCTATTGATAACACAATGAGGTGAAAAACCAGCTAAGTAACTTAATGAGGACTACGCTCTTAGTTGTCATTCATTTGTAAGACTGGGATTTCTGCAAGTAATGCCGTGGTTGAAACCTGATCCACGTGGAGGTCTGGAATAAGTATCAACACAACCTTTCACGGCTGATTGCTGGAAATTTACGTTAGATTGACAAGATCTTTGAGCAGGTTAACAGAGTGAAGATAGCGAGGACGCATTTGTCGATGATATAAGGAAGGGTGATGCTTAGTGAAGTAATCAGCTTCATTGTAACGGCCCTGTTTCCAGAAAAGATGGAATTGCTGCTGAGCTTGACGATCACGAAGCCAATTAAATCTTATGTCCCAAGACTTTGAACGTTTTTGGCGGAGTGATTTGTTGGCAAAGTTGACTGCTGTCGAGTTGTCACTTTTGAGTGGAGTTGGCGGTTGAGGATGTCCGAGAGCAATTAGAGCCTGTCGGATTGGGACGGCTGATTGAGCATTAAAAAAGAGACCTGCTGTTTCAACTTCTGCCGAAGACGCAACAACGTGACGCAGAAGTTTGCATTCCACAAGGATGGGTCCATTTAATTGAGGATTTGGAATCATTGGTGGTGGCGGCATTTTGTCACTAAGGTAAAAGAAACCTGCGATGCGACTTTTGGCTCCCTGTAAAATTAGATAAGCAGCATCAGAATCTACATGAAGAATCATATCGCTAGCATGATACCGAATTACTGCATTTGAATAAGTGGCCAAAAGGTCGAGTAATTGATTGGTTTTTTGAAGAGTGTGTTGGGTTGGTTTTGCTTGGCTGTTAGCAATGTCATTGAGAGCTGGAAGGGTGGTTGGATCTACAGCTCGAGCATAGTATAAAGCTGAGCCAACAATTGACTGAATTCGTTTAGTGCCTTTAGCATCAAGAAGCGGAGTTGTATCTTTTGTTGGTGCCAGTTGAACTTTTTGTCCATAGA
>Ga0209092_10003877_pt1 | contig 12748 bp, 11 predicted proteins | sample FraStrMetagenome_FD_187446 | JGI IMG/M metagenome (GOLD analysis project Ga0209092, IMG submission 187446) | Marine eukaryotic phytoplankton communities from Arctic Ocean - Fram Strait ARC3M Metagenome (SPAdes) (version 2) | ecosystem: Environmental > Aquatic > Marine > Oceanic | place: Fram... | reverse complement strand
TTTTCTTGTTTTACACATCAATTTACATTGCTACTCTAAAATTACCCCACTGCACCACATTTTATAACCTATACGTACTTTTGTCACTCGTCTGAGCAGTGAGCAAGAATCCCGTTTCATAAAATTTAGTGTTAACCTTTTCGTCTACAAAAATTCATTTTTCCACTCAAGCAAAAAGATGAAATACGCAGTGTCAATCTCCTTGCACCAATTGGCATTTTTTGTTGGCATGTTACATTTGGTCGCGTCCACTCAAGAACGAAACAGAAATTCGTTTAGTTTGGCACCAACCAATGAGTCCTGTTATGATTATTTCAAATGGACGACATACAATAATCAAAATTGTCCTCAAATGCAGCAAATACAATACGATGAAACTGCATGTGGTGACTTTGGCTTTCTGGAAGATATTTATTCACGGGCTGCAGCGAAAGATGGGTAAGGAATATTCATACTTTTCAAAGTAACCGTTGGCTTACTCGTCTTTCTTATAAGATGTTGCGGATGTGGAGGAGGAATAAGAGATAGCAATCTCACAGGTTATACTATCCGTGCGGGAATTTCGAAATACGATTCACTTTCTGTTTTTCCTTTCTTCACCAATTCAACTAATGATGTTGATGGGAGCGTCTTTCGCTTCGTTGCAGACCTTTCTCGCTCCGTTGGTTTGGGTATAGAAGAAGTTCAGATTGAAAATTTTAGCGAATGCATCGATGAGCTCGTTAATAGTGGTGAAATCGACCTTTGCATTGGGGACTATTGGAAGACGGATTATCGAAGAGTTGCGACCAATTCGACAATTTCTCTTTTTCCGAATAACTTTTATCTTCTGACCGGATTCGTCTCTGAAAATTCTTTCACACAAGGGGTACGACAATTTTTGAGACCGTTTAGTCTATGGCTATGGATATGGATTTTGATTGCACTTATAGTTATGTGCACGGCAAAATCCATCGTTGTGAGTAACCCGCGTGATCAAAGATGGATAAAGAAAGAGAACTATTTCAAAATGATAGCCAATGCGATACGTGAAAGCATCAAAAAACTATTTCTACATATTGTAAGTCTCGATACATCAACTTCTTTCCTTTCTTCTACTTTCTCTCAAGTGTCTCTTCCTATTTGGCTTTGATATAGCGAAGCTGCGCGTCATCAGAATCATATGAAGTCCACGATAAAGCTTCAATGTCTGAACATCTTATTCTCTTTGGTTTTGTCCTACTTTCCGTTTTATGTATCACGGGTTACGGTGCTAATTATACGGCTGACCTTGTCTACTTTGATGATGCTCTCAAATATACTTCATTAAAAGATGCCATCAATAATGATGCTACTGTGTGCTTCACGAAGACGTTGAAAGATGAAATTTTGTTTCTATACCCAGCGTTGACTAACATAAATACAACGACAGGAAATATATCGCAACTAGTTGATTACGTAAGCAATGGGAAATATTGTGATGTAGCAATAGTTGATGCTTACGCATTGGATGCGTATGCATTTTGACAGCAACAGGAATACAACAAAGATATATGTGAATTCGTTCGTATTATTAATAACGAAGTATTACTGGTCGTCGACACAGTTCTATTTCTATCTAGGAATTTTTCACTATCGTCTGCCGGAGAAGAATTCATTTCGACGATAAACAAGCACATTGACAATACCATGTAAGAATCATGTTGCAAGTTTATCGCTTTAAAATTGGTCTTTCTCTGACATATGTTTCATATCTTTCTTTAAAGATATACTAGATACCATAACAGGTTCTACGGAATGTTAAAGGAGGCTAGTTTTGTTATAGACGACTCAACAGTAGAAGATACAACAAGGACACTACAAGCTTCACAAGGATATCAATGCCATGCTGATAATGTTGGCCAAGCACAAGAGCCTTTTGATTTGAGCATATTATCGTTTCCTGTATTCAGTTCGATCATTCTTTCAGTAGCAGCTGTCTTCATTTGGTTCTTTAGATTTCTTCATGATGAGAAAAGAGTAATTTACGATAGAAAATGGGAGGAGAAACTTCGTGAAAGCCGTAACTCAATGCTTCGTGATGGAAATGTCACATCATCATTAGTTGACGACGAAGTTCTATATTTTACTTGGGTATTTAGCCGCATGAGTATCAAAGAAGTTTTGGCTGAGCTGCGTAACCTACAAGTTGATAAAAAGCTATTAAACGATTCATTGGATAAGTTACCTGACAAATCATCGCTTTGTGAATTGTATGTAACCAAAAATGTATCGTTTATAAGTCGAGCGCATAGAGATCTAAGTAAGCTGTCGATATCTAAATTATGTGAAATGTTGGATGGAGATCGCGATACGAAGGAAGTCGAACATGGACACACTCATGAATGGGAATATTTACTAGATGAAGAAAATCCAAAACGTTGCCTTGTTGAAAAAATTATTGCGAATCCTTTCAGTAGAGCACGCGCTTTCGAAAATCTTTCGATCTTGAATAATAGTGCAGAAGAAGAGAATAGTACTCCTAGTGACACTGGTGCTAACGATAGAGTTTGATCTTTACATGTAACTTATAGAAGTATTTTGAATCCTTTGAATTATTACTATATTGATGCGATAAGATTAGATTTATGGTCCGACCGGGAAATCCGGACCGGAATAAGCTGGAAAAACCGCATTAAAATTGGTTACACATGGATTTGCTTTGGTAGTTCATATGGCTATCCGTATCCAAGGAAACGATGTAAACGTACAAAAAAATCAGTGTCCAATGAAAGGTCAGCTCTATGTAAGAAATATTTTAAAATGCCTTTACATTTGTGTATGTCTAGCAGATCATCACCAGCTAGAGTTTGAAGGGTAAATTTCTTTTTGACAAATTCTCTTTCCTATCCCTTTCATTATATGAAAATAATCCATTTTACCCGTTTACGACGTGTGAAAATTTTCAGAAATCTCTCTTTTCCAAGAAAAACGGCCATACCATGTAAATTATTTTTTCTGTGACGCTTCACTGCGAAGCGACGAAAAACCAATGATGATTTCGAATTCGGAAGATACGAATACGCCTCGTAGAAAATGTACACATATACACATATTAATATACATAAATATGCTATAAATATCTTCTACAAATTCATGTTTCGCGCAGCAGGAACAAAGATACCTATCACATATCCATATCACACAAACTCCTCCCTGAATTCCACACTCCTACACTCTCCCACACAACATCCATAAAATGGCACCTAGAACTGTTCAGGAATTTGCAAAGTTACCGTTCGTACAACGCGCCATCCAATCTCCAAACAGTCCAAAATCGGTACTGTCTTTCTTTCTCGGTGTGGATTTCGAAGAATCCGATACCATTTCGTGTCTTACAAAAGGAGACGATGAGGATGTTTCACGAATGCTTCCTCTTTGGTTTGCTATGAATAACAAGGAGTTCGATGAGTTGTGTACTTCGTTTGTGGACGTGATTCGAATCTCAGGTAAGAAGATTCTCGAGGAGGAGGATTGGGTATCGAACGATGGTAAAATGGCACAGATTATACTTTGTGATCAGTTAGCTCGTAATGCGTTTCGTGGTTCGGATGAGGCGTATGCCTATGGGAACGTGGCGTTGGAGTATGCCAATGATTTGTGTTCTTATGTGTTGGGAGGTGGAAGTTTGCCACCGTGTTATGTTATGTTGTGTATTTTACCGATGATGCATTCGGAAAGTTTCAAGGAGCATGAACTTTGTGTAGAGCTTTGTCAATGGGGAATTGAGAGTAAATCGAGCTTGAATTTTAGCATGCAGTTGAAATGGGAAATTGATCATCAAGAAGTTATTGAAAGGTTTGGGAGATACCCTCACAGAAATGAGTCGTTGGGACGAGAAAGTACGGAAGAAGAGCTTTCGTATTTAGCTGACAAAGAGAATCTTTCTGTTTGGGCTGGTGGCAAAAAAGTTCCACCATAGGTATATTCGAATGCGGTATGTCGAATACTTGTAATCTAAAAATTTTCAGTTTATTATTATTGATTTATAAATGGTAATGGTAATGGAAATGGAAATGAAAATATGGAGGTGGTCATTCGTATATATATACGTTTGTTTCTGCATTATACGTTTTTCAAATAATGGAAATAACTTGACGTTCTTTTTGATGTCGATTGATCAGGCAGTGAGAAAAATCATCATCGTCTGTGTAAATCATTCGTTATAGTATATTCTCAAACTTGGTTAAACATTAGTCGTCGTCAAAAATGCAGCTCCTCTTTATCTCTCCCTTCCCTTCCTGTTCACGATGTCCCATAATTTACTTCAAAACGAGAGAACATTACAATTAAAAACCCTTCATCGACTTTAAAGCTCGGAATATTTTCGTTGCAAACCATCTTTTTGCGTTTAGAACATTGGGTCAAACATTGCCAGTGTAACATACATGGCTGAAAATGAATTTAGCGTTTGAACTTGGAATCAACAAGGAAGAGGAAACATTTTTCATTCGGGAGAAGATGCGTGCGTTGATCTGCCGAAGGGATCATTGGTACGCATAATTCCACTTAAAGGTTGAGATTTGAATTGGAGAGAAGAAATTTAATTCCCTTTTCGATATATTTGTATGCTCATTTTCGAAGTTAATCATTGGCTTTGTTATAATTTTGAACAACACTCTTAATTGTCATCAGATATCCCTGTATCTCTTTATCAGTCACTGGATCAGGCGAAGACTAGTAGTATTTGCCATATATAATTAAACATATATTCTACATAATCCCTTATTATTTAAGCAGAGAATCCCATACTCTGAGTAATAACCACCCGCATTTCTAGCAAATACCATATTCTTAATTTGCTATGAAAGCTAATTATATACATCCCAACGCCACTTTATATCGAGGCCACCTTTCTTTGGTGATCCGGTTAGTGCTTCTCCTGCCGCATTCGGGAAAGAAATAAGAATAATTGCTTAAATCCCTGATTTATTTTTCCAAGGTGAAACACCACAACGAGACGATTGAATTATTTTAATAGGAATAAGATTTCTACAACTCTCTTCTCTACCGCTATCATCGTGAAAAATGGAGGCTCTCGCATCGTCTACACTTCGAAATTCGCGATCTTTACAATGTTTACACTTATTTTTATCTCTCTGCATTCGTACGGTTCTCTATGTAAACGAGGTTAACGTAGTCGTGCCTGTTGGGTAGTTAACGCTGGTCTTATCTACACTGTGCCAACCATCTATTTTGTTATTGAATTACATTACATCTAATCGGTATAATCTTTATCGCATCCTCTTAGTTTATCTCTCTATCCATACAAAAAAAGAAAAACTCAATTAGAAAGAAGTTTATCAATACTTCTGTATATGTGTTACTTCAACACATTGCCACTAATATCCTTCGATCTTTACAAACCAATGAACTCCCTGGCAAAATATCGCTGTTGTAGAAGTCATACCTGCTGTTACGTTGCAAGTCAGTTAATAACATGGATGTTTATATTTTTACATTGCGAACTTTGCGAATATCTCGCGAAATTCAAAAAATTCCGCCAAATGTTACTTATTGACGCATACACAAATCCCTACGATGCCCAGAGCTGGTAGCTAGTAGTCATAGCATGTATACATGTGTACTCCCTACACGATACGTTACTCATGACAGATTATTTTGAGGCAGTGCCATACATCCAACATAGGAAAGATATAGATCTACCCTATCGGGTCAACTTTTTTTGACCCCGTATATCATAGAGGGTTAAATCTAAATTAGCTAAAACCAAATTATCAAAAGACACCCATTCACAACGAATTTCTTTGTAACTCCTGCCATCAGCGCCACCTATAATATTTGCAGTCGATACCGATATTTAAAGTCGTACAGACAAAATTAAGTTTGCTAGGATGCAGGAGTAACGTTTATACTTTTGAAGATGCAAATTACTTGATCATAGATTTAAATTGTAGACGAGATCAGAGCTCACATTGTTCTCTCATACACATAATTTTTTGTTACTCTGCTGGACTATCTACATGAAATAATACTTTCCGACGTAATTTCGTCACTTGTTAATGTACTCAATAAAATCTTAAGTCCGCATAAATTTCGGTATTGTCAAACCAGCGAACAATCGCAGAGGTTTACTTTCTTCGTTCTTTCCTTAACCCTTTCCTTTCTCTACAAACATCGTTTCAACAATAGCTTTTGCAATGATTGTCCTTTGCTCCTTGTTCGAAATGGTTGCATCCAAATCTTGATAAGCAAGACCTTGTGCATAACTAGGCATCCCATACGATCCATATTGTGAATGATTACCACCTTCAATTTGAAACATCTTCGCAGATTCGGGCAATTCTTCTAATTTCATACGAGCTATGTGATCTTCAACAGACTCGTCATTTTTCTCAGCTGCTTTTATTAAGGTAGCATCCCGTGTGGCATACGTGAATCCTACGTTTCGAAATGGTATTTCCTTAAATTGTGCTAGGGAAAGGACTGAACTGTGAACACCCAAATGAACAAAATCTAAAAACTCATCTCCTTCTTCATTACGAGGAAAGGATCCAGCATTGAACAAATCCTGACAATATGCCATAGCCCAAACACCCCCAATGGAATGTCCAGCAATGCAACGTATGCTAGGAAACTTTTTCAGAACATTTTGCACTGTCGCAGGTTTAAAGGCATCGACATTAAACGGACTCTGAAGAACTAAAACTCCTCCACCACCCCGTTTCTCAACACCGTCATCATAATCATCACTTGCTAATGTATCACCTTGGACAGAAACCGAATCCTGCATCCCCAATAAAATCTGCTGCGCCAACAGAGCGTAACTCTCAGGTCTAACCTTTGCTCCACAATAAATGGCAACATTGGGTCTGACATCTTCCAATATTTGCTGTGACTGGTCCTGGTCCTGGTCGGGTACAAACAGTATACCATTTAAATCCGGAACTGGAATGGGCGGTGCATTCGCGACACATACCGCTGCTTCCTGTGACGGTCCCACGGGATTGAATGTCCATCCTAAAAATGCATAAGTGGTGGCACCGGCAACGGCCACACCAAAACCTAAACTCGATGTGAGTGCCGGTAGAAGTGTTACTAGTAAGAGTCCTACTATATTGTTTGTTAACTTCTACTATTGTACCAGGTATAAATTACTTTTGTGTTTTGTGAGAGAAAATCGCAAATTCAGGACTTTCACCCCACCAAAATCGCATGTTCAGGACTTTTTGGAAGCCTCCATAAGTAGAAAATGTCATTTACATAAGTAAACAACATTACTTAAAAGGTAAACCTAATTTAGCCATGTTCTCTTCAGGATCCACATGCAATCCTCACAAAAATACATTTCCTGGCGAGAGGTACAAATACAAACCAAACACTTTCAGCCTCATACAAACTCGCACACACCAACTGGAACAAAAGATAAAACAGTACATGTACTTTGAATTCGTGATATTGATAGGTAACGGAGTTTATATCGATACAGCATCTGTTAATGATATTGAATGAGAAGGATAATAACAGAACTTGTTTGGAAAATTACCTGGATATGAAAATGAGTATCGTACCATTACCATAATCTGCTGTTGGGAATCCTCTTGTTATTGATGACAGACATGCGGATCGCGTAATTGATAATAATTTGAATAACTTTTGAAACTTTGGTCAAGAGAGAATGATGATGTTAGGCGGTCTAGATTATTCATGCATGAGGAACTATAATCTTCAGTGCGTTATCGTAATATTTGCTTGCGGTCAGAGGTCAGATCCTTTTTATATGCTACATGGCATTTTGTCATACGGAAGACGAATGAGGTATGAAAATTTAGTTTGTTGCGATTTCGAGATTTTTGTAGCGCTCAGATTATTTGTCGATTGAATCATTTTTTTCTATTGAAAGATTTTCGCCCGGGTCCTACTACTGTACTAGTGGAGTTTGATTTATGCGGACAGAGGGAGGTGACTGTCTACGTAGGTCACACTTTCCTCATTGGCTCAAAATTTAACCGTTTGACGTAGCAGTTTAGCTAATTTTTCGACCAGAGGGAATCATGCGAATTGACAACAACCCAAAGCTTTTCTTTTTTTACGATTTCATACCAAAAGCAACACAACCAATTTGACTGCCAGCCACTTAACACAACAACTAATCCCTCCTCAAAAGTAAAAATATACACCATAACTAAATCACACACTCCTGAATCAATGGTGCACACGTGAGGATCGTAGTACATGGCAGCGAAGAAATAAAAACGAAATTCTGAATGTACGTAAGCGAAATTTTAAAGAGAAAGCTCAAATTGATTTGCTATTTATAAACCTAATTTCCAGTCCATTGCGTGAAGACGATGCCGAGGCGACTTTCAAGTCCCTTAAGGGAAGGGTTTTCACGTGACGACCGTAGAAAAAGAAAGGCTCGTGAAAATAGTCGTGCTAGACGGCTACGGCTGAGCAGTACAAGTGCTCAAGCTATTCGGAATTCCGATGCTGCGCAACATCGGGTAAGATACGATGAAACCAGAGAAAGGTTTCGTCAACGGCATGTATCCCAAGAACGTGCTCGATTGCAACGAATGGACAATGATCGAAGTATATCTGCTCGTGCTGTTCGTACTACTCAAGAACAGGAATGGGTGCGGCGTATGGACGTTGATTCAACAAAATGTTTTTTGTCACAGAAACGCACGAAACCAACGTAATTATCGACACAACCAAGGTCTTGACATCACGGATGAGGAATATGCTGAATACATGACCAATTTTGACAGTGATTTCAAGATCCCTTTAGAAGAACACCCATTTGTAATTGCTCAACAGCAGAAATTTAGACACGAGATTGCTAAATATGAAATGCGGCATTGTACTGTTTGTCGATCGAGATTGCCTACTACAATCAACCTACATAAACCTATCGCAGAATATGTATGTCAGTAATGTTCTCGAGATAATGAAGAACCAAAACGTTTTTCCAGTGCCAATGATATGCACCCTGTTACTTTGATGTCGGGGGAAATCGAAGTATTACGACCGTTCTATGATGAAACTACGCTGGAGTGTATGTTGGTTGCACTTGCAAGTTCAATCATGCGCGCAGTACGGCATCTAAGTGGTATCGTAATATATCATAGCCATTCTATTAACTTTCTGCAGGATTTTCATTCTTTCTTTGGATCGTATAGGATTCCTAGAAATGCAACCAACACTCCATACTTTGTGGTGGCCAAACGAGGTACCAACGGCGAGATAATTGATGCGAGAGTACGACGACAATATGTTTTTGCTCTAGGTTCTTATCTAATTGATCACAATCCAGTATATCAAGGTATATCATTAGATCAGCAAGCATTGGATGCACTGCCGGTAAATGACGTTTGGAACGATGTTATTCATTGAACAGTGAAGATAGTACAGCGGGAGCTAATGATTCAACTGTTGCAATGCCCGTGGCTCAACAACAACAAGTTAATGCTATCTCAAAACGACTTCAAGAATTTGCCAACGCGAATTTGTCAACCCAAGAATCTGATGCGATTGAAAGTCGATTAAATGCAATGTTGGAATAACAGCATAAATTAAACTGGCCCCAGCTTGGATCGCAACCTATGTACGAATTTACTACTGAACGAATAATGGCTATGTGTTTTCCAGAAATATTTTTTGAATGGTAATGGGGATCCTACCAATACGGTTCGACAAAGGGACGTTACTCTTGCAAATGCAGGAAAGAATTTAATGAAATACTGTGTTAAGAACCATTTGGGTTTGGGAGAGTATGTGTACCCGTTTGCTCAACATGCAAGAATCCCAGGGTGGATTCACAGTATGATTGAAAGACATCGAACGTTGTCCCAAGCAAACTTTTGCATGCAACAGCATCAAGAACTTTGATACACGACTGTTGAAGAATTAGCAAATTTACTTCGCACTAATGGTGCACAACCGTTGTTGCAGAGTATTTACAACTATACCGCAAATATTCATGGCAGTGACCCATATTGGTTCCAACAACGTAGAGAATTAATGGCCCAGGCTGAACAAGAAGGTCTTCTCGGGACATTGTTTTGGACGTTTTCTGCAGCAGAAAATCATTGGAAAGATCTAATGAGTATCCTAGGTGTACCAGAAAATGCTGGTATTGCCGTCAGACGAAAAGCTGTTATGCAAAATCCTAATGTTGTGAACTTTTACTTTTGTCGAAGAATTGAAAAAGCAGTAACTTATATACTCAGAAAATGTTTAATGACTGATTGGATATGGTATCGATATAAATTTCAGATGCGAGGTGCTACTCATGCTCATGGAATGGTAAAGCTAAAAATTGCTCCTGATATTTTGGATGCTGTAGCGAAAGTTTATGCCGGTAGGAAAGCTGCTGATATCATCGAATATCGAACAGGTATACACATACTGCATTTTTCCCAGCTATGTATCACACGGTAACATCCAAAACAAGTCTGCTTTCGCTATCAAATTTACTGTCTCGCTATAAATTGCTTATCATGTTCTGGAACCGATAGAAACTTTTGGGTATATGAAACAATTTTCTTTCCACAATCGCAAAGGACATTTTTCATGTTGAAGATTCACTTTGAACAAATGTTACATGTACACATCAACTTCTTCATTGATCTTTGCTCCTTTCTTAAGACGAATTGTTTTTCATTTAGAACTCGGGAAGTCCATTGAAGTAGCTGTTGAGCTTTTAACTGTTCAAAGAGGAAAATTTATACGTTCAAATGATACATCAAACATTATATCGTCATCATAATCATCAATGAAAACACAACATTCATCTGCCTACTTCCTGACCATTGCTCAAAGAATATTCAACAATGTGTTTCATATCATGATAGTAGATCTGCTATCACGAACGCTTAGATAGCTATCACGATAGCCGATAGCAAATGCTGGCAGTTTTGTTGTATATGGAATATAGTATACACCTCTAGTACCTACTTGATCGGCCAGTCCTCTGGTCGATTACGGATTACTTCGTTACTATTATATTCTATCTTTGCAGCACTCTGTCATACAGTGGTAAGTGATTTTGGGGTTGGCTTGCATTTGTGTATATTTACGAGGAAAATACAGAAAATTTTGGCCTAGAGAGAATGATTTTAGGCAGTCAAGATTATTCATGCATGAGGAACCATAATCTTCAGTGCGTTACCGTAGTAGTTGCTTTCGGGCTGAGGTAAGATCCTTTTTATATGCTACATGCCATTCTGTCATACTGAAGATGCATGGTATTTGAAAATTCGGGTCGTTGTGATTTCATAACGAACCAAAATCTTCAGTGCGTTACCGTAGAAGTTGCTTGCGGTCTGAAGTCAGGTTCTTATATGCTAGATTGCATTTTCTTCGATTCCAAGATTTTAGCCCGGACTCTACCGCTTTTGGATTTTGATTGATATTTTAAGTTTGCAGTAACTTTTGAATCTAGTTTCTGATGAAGTTGAATTAACGCTGGATCTTCAGTGCGTCACCGTAGTAGATGCTTACGGTCAGAGGTCAGATCATAGGTTCTATCTTTGCAGCACTTTGTCATACGAAAGAAGAATGAGGTATGAAATTTCGATTCGTTGCGATTACGAGATTTTTGTAGCGCTCAGATTATTTGTCGATTGCATCATTTTCTTCTATTGAAAGATTTTCGCCTAGATCCTACTAGTTGTGAAATTTGGTTGATATTCTATCTTTGCAGTACTCTGTCATACAGTGGAAAGTGAATTTGGGATTGGGTTGCATTTGTGTATATTTACGAGGAAAACACAGAAAATTTTGGCCTAGAGAGAATCATTATGTCAGGTGATCTAGATTAATTATACGCCTTCCGATTATTCCATTTACTTCAGTTGGTTCATCACTTTCGTTGTTATTGGTATTTCGAACGAATAGTTCCTATGGGAGATGGAATGAAAGTCGAATTCAATGGGTAAGTGAATTTGCATATATATATATATATTGTTCTTCTGATGATTGGTTGTTATTTTTATTCCCATATATTGCTGCTGACGCTCCATTGAAATCATTTCAATTTTGCTTTTCATGTACGTACGGGGTTATGGGCACTGAAAATCGTAATGTAATGCGCATGGCGGCTTAACCAGATCCAAAAAAACGAATGGAGGCGGTATCCGTGGTTGGTATGGCTTGTTTTGTCTTCATGAGGTTGTTGAGTATTCCCTATCTCAATGTACCAGAGATATTAATAATTGTAATCCCAAACACTTAGTAAAATAATACTTTCTACTTTTAATTTGTCTGAAATTGGGATTTCAATTACTAATATCTCTGGTACATTGAGATAGGGAATACTCAACACTGTGTTGAGTATTCCCGTGTTGAGTATTCCCTATCTCAATGTACCAGAGATATTAATAATTATAATCCAGAACACTTAGTAAAATAATAATTTCTACTTTTAACTTGTCTAAAATTGTGAGTTATTTTATTAAAATAATAAATGGAAGAATGACTATCGGTTCCTAATGACCTGATACCGGTCCTTCCGATTTCACAGTCATACCTATTAATGTCATTTGCTCGACATGAGGTCCCTTCAAAGGCACGTTACCGGACCGGGCGATGAACAGGCGTTTCGAATGGATATCAAGGCAGTTATACCGAAGAAGGAAGTGTTGAAAGTAACGAACTTTCGAGTGGCAGTTGGCCAAAACAGCTTGCTTTGTCTGCAAACACTAAAAGATTTCAAAAGAGTACGAGCTCATAATTATAATTGAAACCTGAGTGATATGGTCTAATA
>Ga0209092_10003876_pt1 | contig 12748 bp, 6 predicted proteins | sample FraStrMetagenome_FD_187446 | JGI IMG/M metagenome (GOLD analysis project Ga0209092, IMG submission 187446) | Marine eukaryotic phytoplankton communities from Arctic Ocean - Fram Strait ARC3M Metagenome (SPAdes) (version 2) | ecosystem: Environmental > Aquatic > Marine > Oceanic | place: Fram... | reverse complement strand
ATAATAGTTGAGTATGCTAAATGAATGATCTATGATATTAACTATTTGCCTACTAAACCTAGCTATTGTAGCTAATTCTGTCTTATGCTTCTCTCGCCCATAATAGAGCGGTATGGAATGCTATGTAAATAGCATAGAGAAACGACAGGTGGCTTTGTGGCAGGGATAGAAAATCACAGAAGATAAAAAGACAGCTAAGACGACAGCCCACGAACAAGGCATAGCGCGGAGGAAACTAATCAGAAAGAAAAGAAAACCTCCATCGCTTACAGTGGGAAAGCGTAGTGCTGCATAAGAGAACGTAAGGGAAAGAAAAAACGAAATGGACGAGACCAAGAGTGGAGCCTCAAAAGGCCCATCTGTCGGGATGGACATGCATGGGGAGCTAAAATTGATGTATGAATTATTAGAGAAGGCGGAAAAGGCGATATCTGTTGCAACAGGGAGCATAAACGTATTAAAGAGTAAAGTAGGGATGTTGCATTTGAGAATGGACCCAGAAGGGGAATTGCGGGAGCAAATAAAAAACAAAATATATATGGAAGAGGTTCTAAAGGTCACCGAGATAGACGGTGTGGATGTCATGGAACAGAATGGGGAAAATGGTGCTACTATCGTGTCAGCATATGGGCATGACCTGGGAGACGCGGTGATAGTGAAAGGGGTAGTGCTTCACAAGGATGGAGTAACTTGTACTACGCATCCTGTGGGCGAGGTGGTCGGGTTCACGCCCGGGAAAATTTTGGTAGAAGTAGAGCTGAGCGACGGGGACAGCGAGATAATCATCTTAAGCGCTAATAAGGTAGGTAGGATCGATAGGATGTAGTGGTACAGTGGGGTGGGGCGGTGGAAAAACAGAAGGGATAGGGTAGTGAATAAAATAAACAAATATTGGTCTTCTACGAGAAATGTTTTGTTTCATGACCGTGTAGGTGGGATTTGGTGAACTCCTTTGATGATAACGTCGTCAGTGTTGCCAGTATTGAATACATAGTTATGGAGGGCCGCTATGCGAGGAGTATTCCGTAAATAATTCATGAAAGAGAGGGACCTCCATCGTAAGCGAAATTGGATAAACAGGGGGTCCTGTTGAAGAGAATGAAGGAGCACACATGCCCCCACACGAATGGAGTGTGAACTAAATAGGGATAATACTGTAGGGGAGAGAATTTTGTAAACCGAGGTCGCTGCCTTGCGTAGAGAGGACTCGACGAGTGTGTGGTGGATGCAAGTAAATGAAGACCCCTGGGCGAACACTGCAATTGGGTGTGTGGCAGGAACTTGGAGACGACGGGCTCGGCGAAGAATACGGTCCGCGGCTGACACCACTGAAAATTGTTCTTTTAAAAGATTGTGGTTATAAGAAACAGATTGTCCGTTTTGAGAGTTCTTTTGGAAGCGCCATTTAATATGGAGTTGTCCAAATGGTAAAGTAGACTTGTTAGTCAAGTGAGCCTGGGATGGGGGAAAAGGGGAAAAATGGAAATCAGAAGCTATGAACGCTCGTGAAGAACCGTCTTTTTGGACCCTTTGATAAGTGCCCGTTGATTTGTATTGACCTGTATCCTGCATCCACTCCGTTTTGCGGAAACCCGCAAAAATGCCGATAAGGAGCCAGTCAAAAATAGCTGCATTATAACTATCAGGATGGGCATGAAGAGACTGTTTGTGGAAATAAACGAGCATGTCCAAGGTGAGTGGTTCACGGCGGTTAGGCACCGTCTCCCATTTTTTGTAATCATCAAGAATATCTTTTACCAATGGAGGAAAGGATGGGTGGCGAGAAAATGACATAGTCGGCATTCGCATAGGGCAAGATGCCGCCTTTAAGTATAATTTAATTGTGTTAGTGCGGATGGCCTTGAACCAGAACGTATGTCCCATCGTGAGGTCCATGGTATAGCATGCATAGACGAAATCTACATCGAAGGAAGACATAGTTAACAAGGATGAAGGAGACAAATTGTGTTGGTGGAGAAACTTTAACCACACTTTGTAACGGGATTGAAATGTCCCAAAATAAGCGTTGGAGCCAGCGGATGCACTGGTTTTAAAGACAGAGCGTCCCAGATCCTGGAGAGCAGTTCTGGACTGGGGTGGAAGCGTTTCAAATCTGTTAATACTGGGTATGTCTGAGAAAGGGTAGAAAAAGATATGTGATGAGTTTTAGTGTTCATGCGAGAAATGGCATCCGCCACTTCGTTTTGTTTTCCTGGAATAAAAGATGTCGACAGTCCTAAATGTGGATGTTGGATTAACAAGGATGTAAGCAGATAAGCTAAGGCTTTTCCTTCTTTAGTGGAGGAGGCAGCCTTCTTGGTCCAAGAAATAGCGGTGGTATTGTCTGAGAAGATTTGGAGTAAAGGATTTGGCTGGGATAGAGGATGTCCAAGAGACAAACATGAGGCTGCTGCAGCAAAGGAAAGGATGATTGCAACATATTCGAGTAAATTAATAGATAATTTGTTACCCTGAACACCATAGTAATATTTGATGTAGTGCTTCAACGTTTTCTTCTTGACAAAGGAAGGCCACTCGAGAAACCACCAGAAGGAGAGGCACGAGGAAAAACCGCCAGCACCATCCAAGCACGCATCTCCTTTGGCTACAAACTCTGGAGATCTCGGTACCAGATGGGCGATAGGGGTGGTAAAGGGAAATGTTGCGGTGTCCGAGAAAATACTGTACAACAGGTGTAGCTCTCGTCGGAGAGAAGGTGTAATGTGGAATCTTCTTTTCGTATTCCATATTCTCTGCATAAGCTTACTAATTGCAAATTCTTTTTTGCGAAGAGAATGAAAATCCGTGGAAACTAGAAGTGTATTGGAAACTAACGAAAAGGATGATGGGAGTTGTTTAACAAATGTCGAGGTACATCGAAGGGCTGACAAAATAGCATGTTTCAAAGAAACGGTCAGGAAGCGGATCCAGGTGGACACAGACGCAATAAATTCGAGGAGGCCAGCTAATTTCGCTGCCTCTTTCAAAGTATATGATTTGCGTTGGGTAGACCATACTTTAAGGGTCGTTGCTAAAGAAGCAATACGTTGTTCTGAGAAACCAACTATCATATTCCTACTGTCAACCCTGTATCCGAGTTGAAGCTTGACTGGGCCGCAGGCTTGCTCGTAGTATTTATCCTCGGATAACACTGAGCGGCGGAAATGTTTTTGGGGAAAACCTAATAACTGAAAAAGGCCTTCAATGCTAGCGGCCTGCGCTAGCCGAATACGAGGGAAGACATCCGCCATATGGTTGTCATCTACAAACGTATGGTGGGGGGTGTTGACCGGTTGACCATTGGAAAGAAAAACGCCTTGATGGGTGTCGTCCGCGGCTGCGGAAACGAAAACAGTTCCAGAAGGGGGAGACGGAGAGTACTGAACCTGATCAAGGATATTAGAATGTTTTGTGATGAGATACTGGTATTTTTCAGTACTGAAGAAAGTAGACAAGTATTCCCTAGCGATGGCCAACCCCTCAAAATTTTGCGCGCTGGTATTACCACCAAAAATCTGGCCAGTAGGAATACAGAGGGTGTTATGGATCACTGCCGAGAAAGCGGACGCGATATATGGATTATATTTAATTAATCGAAAAGCCCCTGCGACATCGTCATCCCAGAGGTAAATTTCTACCGTCGGATAGGAAATCCTAAGATTCCAAATTCTAGTTAAGTGTCTAATAAAGGCGGACCCATACCAAATGGGTGGCTCGTCACTTGCTGAGGTCCATTGGTTAGGGCACATGGACTCTGGATGAATTTTAAATGATGCATCAAATATAATGCGATCTTTTTTGCCCTCTTTAACAATAATTCCCTCGGGAGATAGATGTAGGTTGGGAATAAAGCGGGAAAGCCAAGAGGGCAGGGGAATAATGAAATTATTCCTTTCTTCTTTATTCAATGCTTTGGCGACCAGGTCTGGCCTGGATGTGATGGATGCATGGTTTCCATATAATTTATAATCCGAAAAATTTTGGAATGATGAATGACCGTGGAAACGGGATGGGGCACCAGTCAAGAGTGCTCGAAGAACATATGCGACAGTGTGGGGTGGCGCAATATTGCTTAATTTTTTGGCAATAGCATGTGGGTCCAGGTGTTCGTTGGTGTAGTTGTTGCCAAGGAAATGGATGATAGATGGTACATGTAGATCGTAGTGTAGGGCAGTAGCAAGAAATAGCTGACGACGTTGAAGAGGAATTTCCGTTTGTGTTGTGAAATTTTTATTCATTGTTGCGAGGGCACGGAAATCGAGAGACCGAAAACGGTGTAGGGTTCGATATAAATGCACGTAGAGTGGGTGAACCACCTTTAAGGTAGATTTTTCAGCCTCAGAAAGCACGTGGGATTTGAATAATAATAAAAGAATATGGTCGAACGTAGCTTGTGTCGTAAAAGTGTGGTCCCGTGACGGCCTGCCAAATTTCTTTAATGCTAACGTATTTCGGGAGGGATACTTACCGTAAAATAGATCTAGTTTTTGGTTGACTCGTAACATACGAGCCTCTTTGAAAAGAACGGAATGTGTAGGGGAGAATTTGCGCGGTGAAGGCGTGGTCGGGGGCAGAATTTTTGATGGAGACTGGAAGGAAGAAAAAGAAAAGGATGATTGGCGGGGGCATGAGCTGGATTGGGCAGGTGATAATGAAATTGCACCTGGAGATGGAAGCGTGGGGGGTAGCACTCGATCAGGTTGTTGGATGTGGATTTGATCCAAAACCGTCATATCAGAAGATTGTGAAGAAGTAAATGTGGTAGGTGATGAGCGTATATTGAAAGTAGGTTGAGATAAAATAGATGTTTTAATAATAGTTACGCCCGCGGTAGGTGCTAAAGACGTGTTCAAACTATCTGACAAATGGAACGCCTGAGAGAAAGCTCATTTTTGCGCTTCAATGGTAACTTTTTTCCTCGGGGGAGGAGAAGAATTGGATCCAGTGTTATCTGGGCGAGAAGGGGATGGTCGTTTGAAACCTGATGGGCGAGGCCGGGGGCGAGGTACCGGAACGTCCGGGCCCGGTGAATGGGGACTGAAATGGTCACGATTTGTATTGGAAAAAAAGGAGGGAACCCGAACTCCCGGGGCAAACGTCACACGAGGGTGGTTATCCGAAACGAATTTACAAAGAATCTTCTGGTCCTCGATTTGAAAATCACGAGGAAAGAATTTGTGTTCATAGGGGCATGCGTAGCCATGCGGACAAGAAGACCCGACGAGTGCAAAGCGAGCACAGAGTTCTTTGCCCGAAAGGTCTTTCGGCCATAAAAGCCTTTGTGTTGAGATCAGCCACCCCTTATCGGCGGGAGAGCCGCGATACGACGAGCTTTGGCCCTGGTGTGTAGGAGATTGGGATGCTGGGGAAGGTCGACGCGATTGTGATGGTAGGGCCGGTGGTAGGCTCCGACCTGATTGGCGGTCGGTAGAAAGAGGGGGGACGTAAGAGAGTGGTGGAGTACTGTAAACACCAGCACCTACCCCCGAGATAATGGAGTGCAAATCTGACACCAAGTTCGAGAAGGCTTTGATGGGAAGGGTAAACGTCTCAAGTGGGATTGGACGATCGTGTTGAATCGCGTGAAGCACTTTGAGGCTTGTAGCAACTTTCGTGATCATTGCGAAGACCATTTGGATCTGCGTGACCATGGCATGTGCGATCCATTTATGGGTGGTCGCATATTTTTTGTGAAAACTGGTGAACTCTGGAGACGAAAAAATGTGTGCGAGCTGCAGAATCCATTGGACGAAGAGTGGTTTCGGTTGATCTGTGATTGAATAGTCGACAATAAAAGAGAGTCGGGATTCTAAGTTGGCAAGACCTATCAAAACGTCATGGGGAGTGTCTTGAAGGCCTCCTTGAAAAGTTTTGATACTGAGTTTCTGCTTTTTCTCGTTGCTTTCCCCCACAACCGCTTGCATATGTTCTACATAGCTGTTCTGCAAGTACTCCTTAAGTTCTGGGGATGATTTTTCATGAGGTGGAGCTAAAAAGGTCAGAAAGGAAATAGATGTTTTTAAGATGTCTTTGTTTTCGTCCAATGGGGATGTATGAAACATCGCATGAAGAAAGAGCGATGTGGTGGCATGGTTCCAATGGAGACCAGTTACAAGTCGTTGAAGGTAATCTCTGGTGTGTTCAGCACGCTCGAGATCATGCTCTTTCATGGCTGTTGTAGCATATCTCGAGTTTTCTTGAGAAGACGCTTGAGAATATGAAAGTAAAAATTCTTTGCGAAGGGTAGGATAAACCACGGTATTGTTATCCACAGAGGACAAGGCAACCCGATATGTGTTGATTGCCCGTGCATACTTTTTATGTACTGAAATTCCGTGAATGGCAAACGTGTCCGATTTGGTAGTGGACACGGATGGTGAAACTTGGGATGTTCCCGAAAGAAGGGGCGAGCTAGGGTCACTAGGACGATTAAGTTGGGGCTGGGTTAGAGCAAGGTTTGGGTAACGAGAATAGAAGTGTTCTGAGTTTGATTGTTTCTTGCGGTCAATCAAATCTTGAACGTGAGAACGAAGAGACGTGTCGTCGTCACCTCCATCAAATAAGGGTTGGATAGTAAGTTGGTGTTGAAGGACCAACGGGGTGGAAGGACTAAGGTCAGGAAGAAAGGAAGCATCAATAGTAGTGATGGTAGACTTTTGGCAAGTGAGAAAGTCCTTTTTGGCTAAAGCAATGTGGATGTCAATCCATTCGCCGGCATCTGGGTGATAGTTATGGAGAGATGTCACCACGGTTTCGTCGTAAATGGATCCCTCAACGATAGGATAGCCACGAACCTTTGGTAAGGATAATGGGAGGCGAACCAATGAAGAAGGTGGTGAATTGGGCGAGGATGGGAAAGGGCGGTCTGGATTATCCTCGGATGCAAAGAAAGACGGGGATAGAGCTTTTCCATGAACTAAATTAGAACCGGGTGGGAGAGCACGGGGTAAGATCACGAGTGTTTCAGAAAGGATTTCTGCTAGAGGAATAGCAATAGGAAAAGAATTATGACATAGAGAACCTAGTGCACCCGCTACAACGGGAATTTGTTCTTGAGGATCGTCATACGCGATGTGTGCAAGATAGACTGTAGAGACTTTGTGGTTAGAAACAATAATAATCCCTTCTACTTTCTTGGAATGGAGGAGTTGCATTTTCTTGAGTTCAACATCGCCCTGGATGTATTTCACCAGTGGGTGATGCAAAGGATCGGTAAAAACAGGGGGTTGGTCTTGAGAGATAAATGAACCTCCTAAGACAGAGGGAGTGGGGATGGGTGGTACGGTTAGCATAATCAGATGTAGGAAAAAGAAGAGTTTGAAGCTGCAATTGGGAAAGTATTTTCGTGTGTTTTGAAAATTTTTGACAAGAAAAAATTTTTTTATGGGGGAAAAGTGAAGAGAAGTGATGAAATAAAAGGAAAGAAAACAAGAAAAAGGTTGAATAGGGGAAAACCGTTAAAAGACAACATAAAATAGACGAAATGCAGTAAAAAGGTATGGCGTAATCCGAAAGTGCTGGCAGGAACGATAATGCTAATTAAATAGATGCCAACAGATGGAAATTGAGGGTATATGGATCACCGGTTAGAGATATTTTGATAGAAAGAAAGGGGACAAAGAAGGAGTGAAGGTACAGTTGTGCCAGATGGCAGAAAAAAGAAGAACGGAAAGAAAAATAGCGTAACTGTGTATGGGACAGTATTTTTTTAGGAATGGGAAAAGCAGATGTCGCTACATGTATGACAGAGAATATTCGAGTAGAGATGTATCATTAATAGGCAATGGTAAAAGTCGATGAGAAACAGATGTTGGGGGTGGAGAAAAAATAGAAAAATTATGTGTTTGGGGGGACGAGGAGTAGTCTCGTAGAGGAAAAGAAAAGGGTAATGAAAAAAGGAAAGGAACAAAGAGCTCAGGTCGTGAATCGGAGATGGAAGAAAAACGTAGCGACACACTGATCGTAAAGGAGTTTCCGGTTAAGAAAACTCACTTCACCATAGATCAAGGATGTTGGATCTGGCAGATTATATGGAAAATCGATATGCATGGGGTATGTAAGAAGAATAGGAATGACAGCTGAAACGAATGAAAGCAACATGATATAGCAGTAGCAAAGGGTAGGGGTGGGTCCCTTAAGTTAATGAGTAAGCAGGATGTTTAAAATTTTGTAGAAATGAAAAGGTAAAAGAATAAAAGCGGCGAAATTTATAACCGAGTAGGAATAATTGTTTTGATAATGTGTATAAGATAAATTGTTCCGAATGGAAATTGATAAAAATGGAAAAAAAAAGAAATTGTAGGGTAGTTGTAAACTAGTATAAAAGAAATGAAAAAAGGGGGAGAAACAAAATGACAATTTTTTGTTTCTATAAAAGGTTTAACGATACATGCATCTTGGTGATGAGTGTTTCGATTAAACTATTTCGATGTTAAAGATCGAAAGAGGAATAAAAAGTGCGAGAGGAGCAGTTCACATTTGAACGGAGTTGTTTGGGCTTGCGTACGTATGTAGATCATTTCGGGCGTAGGACGTAACGGTTGAAGTAGTGTGTAGGACGGTATTTCGTCATCCTATTTCAATCTCTGTCTACGGTCTAAAATCGGAACCGATTTAAGCCTAACGCCAGTGCCTTGTATATGGATGTCGTAGGAAGGAAGAATAAGTAGGATAATAATACGTGTGATTAGCAATGCTAAGATTTAGATATAATAGTTGAGTATGCTAAATGAATGATCTATGATATTAACTATTTGCCTACTAAACCTAGCTATTGTAGCTAATTCTGTCTTATGCTTCTCTCGCCCGGGTGGTGTGGGTGGGAAATTTTTTGTTTCTATAAAAGGTTTAACGATACATGCATCTTGGTGATGAGTGTTTCGATTAAACTATTTCGATGTTAAAGATCGAAAGAGGAATAAAAAGTGCGAGAGGAGCAGTTCACATTTGAACGGAGTTGTTTGGGCTTGCGTACGTATGTAGATCATTTCGGGCGTAGGACGTAACGGTTGAAGTAGTGTGTAGGACGGTATTTCGTCATCCTATTTCAATCTCTGTCTACGGTCTAAAATCGGAACCGATTTAAGCCTAACGCCAGTGCCTTGTATATGGATGTCGTAGGAAGGAAGAATAAGTAGGATAATAATACGTGTGATTAGCAATGCTAAGATTTAGATATAATAGTTGAGTATGCTAAATGAATGATCTATGATATTAACTATTTGCCTACTAAACCTAGCTATTGTAGCTAATTCTGTCTTATGCTTCTCTCGCCCGGGTGGTGTGGGTGGGAAATTTTTTGTTTCTATAAAAGGTTTAACGATACATGCATCTTGGTGATGAGTGTTTCGATTAAACTATTTCGATGTTAAAGATCGAAAGAGGAATAAAAAGTGCGAGAGGAGCAGCTCACATTTGAATGAAGTTGTTTGGGCTTGCGTACGTATGTAGATCATTTCGGGCGTAGGTTGTATCGGTTGAAGTAGTGCGTAGGACGATATTTCGTCATCCTAATCCAATCTCTGTCTACGGTCTAAAATCGGAACCGATTTAAGCCTAACGCCAGTGCCTTGTATGTGGATGTCGTAGGAAGGAAGGATAAGTAGGATAATAATACGTGGATTAGTAATACTAAGATTTAGATAGAATGGTTGAGTATGCTAATTGAATGATCTATGATGTTAACTATTTGCCTAACCTTAGCTATTGTAGCTAATTCTGTCTTATGCTTCTCTCGCCCATAATAAAGCGATATGGAATGCTATTTTAATAGCAGAGAGAAACGACAGGTGGCTGTGTGGCAGTGATAGGGAATCACAGAAGACAAAAAAAGGCAGCGGAGACGACAGCCCACGAACAAGGCATAGCGCGGAGGAAACTAATCTGAGCGAAAAGAAAACCTCATCGGCTTACATTGGGAAAGCGTGTCGCTGCAAGAAAAGAGTTGAAAGAAAGGAATAACGAAATGGACAAAACGAGCAGTAGAGCCTCGGAAAAATCGTCCTCTGGGATGGATATGCATGGGGAGTTAAAGTTGATGTATGAATTATTGGAAAAAGCGGAGAAAGCGATCTCCGTAGCAACAGGCAGCATAAGTGTGCTGAAAGGCAAAATAGGAATGTTGCATTTAAAGATGGACCCAGAAGGAGAATTGCGAGAGCAAATAAAAACTAAAATATATATGGAAGAAATCCTGAGAGTTACCGAGATAGACGGCGTGGATGTGATGGAGCAAAATGGGGAAAATGGCGCTACTATTGTGTCAGCATATGGGCATGACGTGGGGGATGCAGTGATAGTAAAAGGGGTAGTGGTGCACAAGGATGGAGTAAATTGCACAACCCACCCAGTGGGAGAGGTAGTGGGATTCACGCCAGGAAAAATATTGGTAGAAGTGGAACTAAGTGATGGAGATAGTGAGATAATTATTTTGAGCGCCGACAAGGTAGGGAAGATCGATAGGATGTAGTGCATTGGGGTAGAGTGGTGAGAAACATCTGCTGGATAGGGTAGATATTAAAATAAGGAAAAGTTGTGAACCAGTAATCCAGTACGCATCAAGAATGTGTATTTGGTATTTGATGCACTTGTTTAATAATAACGTCGTCAGTGTTACCGGCGTTAAAGACATAGTTATGGAGTGCCGCGATACGAGGAGTATTGCGCAGATAGTTCATGAAAGAAAGGGACCTCCAACGCAAGCGAAATTGAATAAACATGGGGTCCTGTTGGAGAGAATGAAGGAGCACGCATGCTCCCACGCGAATGGAATGGGAACTAAATAGGGATAATGCCTTAGGGGACACAAGTTTGTAAACTGACGTTGCCGCCTTGCGCCACGCATCTTCCACGAGCGTGTGATGGATACAAGTAAAGGAAGATGCGTGGGCAAAAACAGCAATTGGGTGTGTGATCGGAACTTGGAGACGTTGGGCTCGGCGAAGAATGCGGTCTGCAGCCGACACGACTGAGAATTCCTCTTTGAGGAAATTGTGGGTATAAGAAATGGATTGACCGTTTTGAGAATTTTTCTGGAAACGCCATGTGATATGGAGTTGACCAAATTGCGGGGTAGACGTTTGAGTCAAGTGACGTTGAGATGGAGGAAGTGGGGAGAACTGGAAATCGGTGGCTATAAAAGCTCGTGCCGAGCCGTCCTTTGGAACCCTTTGATATGTGCCTGTTGACCTGTAGTGGCTAGTGTCTTGCATCCATTCCGTTTTGCGGAAACCCGCAAAGATGCCGATAAGGAGCCAGTCAAAAATGGCGGCGTCATAACTATCAGGATGAGCAAGGAGGGATTTCTTGTGGAAGTAGACAAGCATGTCAAGGGTCAGTGGTTCGCGGCGGTTTGGCACCTCTTCCCACTTCTTGTAGTCGTCAAGAATATCCTTGACTAATGGGGGAAAGGATGGGAGGCGGGAACCTGACACAGTTGGTACTCGCATAGGGCAGGAAGCTGCTTTCAGGTATAATTTTATCGTGTTGGTACGTATTGCCTTGAACCAAAAAGAGTGACCCATGGTGAGGTCCATAGTGTAGCAAGCATAAACAAAGTCTATGTCGAATGAAGACATAGTCAGTAAATGGGAAGGGGAAAGATTGTGGCTGTGAAGGAATTTTAACCAGACTTTGTATCGGGATTGAAACGCCCCAAAATAAGCGTTGGAGCCAGCGGAAGCACTGGTCGTAAGGACAGAGCATCCCAAATTCTTGAGAGTAGCTCTTGACTTGGGTGGAAGTGTTTTAAACCTGTTAGTACTGGGTATGTCTGAGAAAGGGTAGAAAAAGAAATGCGATGAGATTTGGCAGTCATACGCGAAATGGCGTCCGCCACTTGATTTTGTTTTCCCGGTACAAAGGAGGAGGAAAGGCCTAAGTGAGGATGCTGGATTAACAATGAGGTAAGCAAATAAGCTAAAGCCTTTCCTTCTTTAGTGGAAGAGGCGGCCTTTTTCGTCCAAGAAATTGCCGTAGTGTTGTCCGAGAAAATTTGGATAAGTGGATTTGGCTGTGATAGTGGGTGCCCAAGAGATAGGCATGTAGCTGCGGCCGCATAGGAAATGATTATCGCAACATATTCAAGTAAATTAATAGATAATTTATTACCCTGCACCCCGTAATAATATTTGATATAATGTTTCAAAGTCCTTTTTTTGATGAACGGAGGCCATTCAAGGAACCACCAAAAGGATAAGCAAGATGAGAAGCCGCCAGCGCCATCCAGGCATGCATCCCCTTTAGCCACAAAGTCCGGACACCTGGGGACTAAATGTGCGATGGGGGTGGTGAAAGGATATGTGGTATTGTCTGAGAAAATGGTGTAAAGGAGATGGAGTTCCTTGCGGAGAGAAGACGTAATATGGAATCTCCTTTTCGTATTCCATATTCTCTGCATTAACTTGCTAATTGCAAAGTCTTTTTTGCGAAGAGAGTGGAAGTCTGTGGAAACCAGAAGTGTGTCAGACACTAAAGAAATTGATGACGGGTGTTGTTTAACAAAAGTGAAAGTGCACCGAAGGGCTGCCAAAAAAGCGTGTTTCAAGGAGACTGTAAGGAAGCGGATCCACGTTGATACAGAAGCTATGAACTCTAAGAGGCCAGCTAATTTGGCTGCTTCCTTCAGAGTGTACGATTTGCGTTGAAAGGACCATAGTTTGAGCGTCGCTGCCAAGGAAGCAAGACGCTGAGCAGAGAAACCTATGACCATCTTTCTGGTATTGACCTTGTAGCCAAGCTGTAGCTTGAC
>Ga0209092_10003875_pt1 | contig 12749 bp, 6 predicted proteins | sample FraStrMetagenome_FD_187446 | JGI IMG/M metagenome (GOLD analysis project Ga0209092, IMG submission 187446) | Marine eukaryotic phytoplankton communities from Arctic Ocean - Fram Strait ARC3M Metagenome (SPAdes) (version 2) | ecosystem: Environmental > Aquatic > Marine > Oceanic | place: Fram... | reverse complement strand
ACATAATTCATTGCAAGGGGGAAATTGCCATTGGAATAAAGTTCCCTGTTTCCAAAGATGTTTCGAAAGCAAATAGTTCATATATTTGGTGATCAATTGAACGTTATCATTATTTGTTCAAAAGTATATCCAAAGGATGCAGTTAGTAAATAAATTACATCATTCATTTTTCCCTGTAATTACAAATAACAAATGTTTTCAAAAAAAGTGTTATTTGCTCAATTTTTATTTATCGAGGAATTTTAGCATGGTTATTGACGGTTCTCAGTCACAAATCTTGTAATCTAGTTCATGAAGTGAAGTTGGTATAAAAACCATAAAGTTGGATTTATAATGCCATATAGTCATGTCATTAAGATTTTGCTCAAAGACAATTTCGATGCTGTCTCAAAATGCTTCAAAACGTCGGTTTAATCATGGTTGCCCGAACTCTTATTTCCTGATTAGATATATATTCTGAAAAGATGTTGTTTCGATATTTCAGTAGAAGGTTAAAGTTCAATCATTCTTTGAATCCTTTTGATAGAATCAAGCCTATTACGGTAGAGTTCAAATGCTTTTCATTGAATTTCTCAACTCATCCATTGTAAACTTTCACTTTTTCAAATACCATGCTTATACGTTCCTTTCATTTCAATCATCATGATCATGATCATGATCCCCCTCTGGTTGTCCTGATAATCCATTCAAATCAACTAGACCACAAACGATCGCAAGGCCTGCGATGACAGATGCATTAAACGTGGAACCATTTTGAGATTCGAGCAGATCATTCCAGTAATATAATATTGCTGGTAGGATTATGAAAGTCGTGAATAAAAGTCTCTTTTGGGATACTGCGGGTGGATATGCTTCCTTTGGAGGTGATGCTTGAGTTGGTGATTTGTCTTGGTAGGGTGATAAAGATGCTGTTTCGCTCATTTCGCCTATATATATATTATTAATAATTATAGGAATTTGTTCATTTTTTATATTTTTACATCCAAGGATACCATTTTCTACGTAGATCAGCAGTATAGTTTCTACTCGTTTCATAATTCTGCAAACGTTTAAAATCATGTCTATTTTAGGTTCATCTTTCCTTTTTGATGGAAGTGTCACTGAAAATGACAACACATACTTCTGAACTCATGTTATGAATATTGTATTGAACCCATTCTGTAATTCTAAAGTTTCATTTATATATGCCAAAATTCTGCTGACAGGATGATGAATTCTTCCTCCACAAAATCATCTGAAAACGAAAAATCTCAATCCCCCGGTAGTACAACAAATCTTTCATCTTACCCATCAACAAATCCTAAATCAGATCATCCAAATCCAATAGCAAATACATCTACAACTCCATACAATCCTCTTAATGATACTGCCACAAATGTATCTTTTCTTCTTTCCAACTGGGCAGAATTTGGTCTTGCTGAAAGAACATTTTATCATTCTGATTTAATCACTAGTTTACATAAACATGATGTAACTATATCATCTCCCTCCAAAAAAAAATCCAAATCTAATTTTGATGTCACAGAAGAAAGCAGAACAATATCTCAAGAGAAATTTGTCTATAACTATCATGATTCGCCTACCTCCATTTGTGGCGTTTCTAGTCTCTTAGAATGCATCCCCTTCACACCCATGAACAAACGTACTAAACGAGATCGACGACATTTTCGTGAACGTCATCGTGATTTTAATTTGCAGGCTCGTCGTTTTCAACAACAATATATCCCTTCTATACACTTGCCACTAGATAATATTTCTCAAAGGGAGAATGCCCAATCAAAATCACCGTCCCAATCAACAAATTTTCAACAACAAGATCCACCACTTACACCAGTCCAATGTCATAGACCTACCATGTTACCCCTTCCTATATCCCACATGACTAGAGTATCATTTGCCTACGAAGTAACTAAAATGGTTCTATGCATCGATGCTTCACCAAACCTAACATCCACGTTTGGTTTTCATTCCATGAACTCGGATATATACAATAATGATGATTTTGAGTGCTGCTGTGCTATGGATCGAATTGGGCCCATGTTAGAAACCTATCTAACATCTTTACTGGCTCCCATTCCAGTCACGACCATGGAGGGTGGTTCTTGGATACCGGAGATTGCAATTACAGTCATTGCTGTGTACAGTGGTCCTGATGAGTTACCGCAGTCATCCATGAAATATGGAGATCATTTCGATGAAGATGTGAAAAAAGACAATGACGATTATCCTGTGGTAAATAATGAATACGAGAATGAGAAATGGAATCAAATTTGGAAAAAGACTAGTGTATTGGTCAGCGATTATCGAATGAAGGATAAATCATCCGCCAAATATCTTTCAGATCATATATCAAGATGGGCCAATACAGAAGTAGAAAATACCATCACAGCTCGTCTTTCCTCAATTCGTCCTTCAAGCTCTACTCATAAGAATTATTTTTCTTCATTTTCTCCATCACAACCAAACCCACTTTTTCATTCCGATTTACGCGAAATTCTTCAAGTTTGTTCCTTAGCTTTAGATTCATCCTTGCCAACGTATGGGCGACCTATGGTTGTAGTCCTTTCCGATTGCCGATCCGTATTTTGTGGAAATATGATTGATTACATTATTTCGACCAAAACTCCTGATGATTACTCTTCTTTTAGGACCAATGTTCCAACCTTTCCATCATTGGTCGATGTTCCCATCCATATCATGAATTTGTTACCTCCTTCGTCTTCTTCGTCACCTCAACACTCTATGCAATACTCCATATCAGAGGATAATACAGAAGCACTATGTAATATATGCGAAGTCTCTCATGGATGTTTTTTGAATTCCACTATATTAAACGAATTGGCACATACTATTGTAGGTCAAGTTCCAACTTCCTCGCCACTACACGTCGATAACTTTGTTTCTCATCGAAAACGTGGAAACTCTTTGAGTATGAGGCCTAATACCTTACAATGGTATACATTTTTCAGTTTATCTGCGCTTACACCCTTAATGAATCATATTTCATGGGGATGGATGGCATATTTACCAGAGCGAATGAAGAAGAAAGATGGAACTGTTTCCAATAATTTTCTTGAAAAGGATGAAAAGAAGGATGATTGGAATAATATGATAGGTGATCCTATTGGATCTATGGAAGGAAATAATATGTCTGCAACCCCAATCATGAATTCTCCTCGGGCTTTTCGAAAAAACACTATGATTCATTCCTATTCTTTATCCCCCATTCGTATCCAAAGTTTACTTTATCTCAGAGCTCAACAAAATTTTCGAGCCAAATACTTAGGTGGTGGAGGAGGTGAAGATGGGAAGCTTTCGGTACATTTCATGCTACCTTTAGATTCTGATATTATCTTTCATTATGAATTATCATTTACTCCCACAATTACTCAAAAAGTAGGGTTGGTTCAAATCAAACTCGGATTGTCTGGCGATTTGTATCTGATACATGATATTAAACAAGAATTCCTAACTCGATTATTTTCTGCCCAAAAAATAAAATCTTCTCACACAAACAACCTCCATACCACGACAAAAAGTGGCAATACTCATCTACATTCCAAGGGTGGAGGAAATCCCATCAATCATCAACCACAACAGCAAAAGATCACATTGACAAGTGTTGTCTCGAGTAAAATATGTAAATTTTTGCAATGGATTAAAAGAGAAGATGAATTGGAGAAGGAGTTATGTATGATTTATGATAGTGACTTGTTAGAATCTAAGAATTCCAATTTTCTACGACTTTTGGATTCATTGCGTTTAGGTCAACGATATCGTCATTTTGAAACTCATAGAATTGACGTTGTCTACAAAAGGTTGGAAAAGGAGGGATACTTGAACGATCAAAATGATATTGCAAATTGGGAACATCCATTGCGAAAAAAATTTGCTGATTCCTGGGCACACCTTGAATCTGAAGAAAATAGATATGTCAAAGTAATATCTTCCACAAAGTATAGTTTAGTAGCTTACTGCATGTTAGATATAAGTCAATCTCAAATAGCGGCCGGTCTATATCACATTTTTATTTGTCTTTGTGGGATTGATGTCAAAGAACGACTTCTAATGAAGACTTCAATATTGAAACGGCTACATGAGTTGGAAAATGTCATTATCCTCCCAAAGTCTCTTCAAGATCATTTGATTACGATTCAGAAACGTAATCACCATTCTTACACACTTGAAATGCCACTGACTAAAACACGAAAATCGATTTGGATGAAAAGTTTCAAAAGCAGTGCTAGTTGGGATTTGGATAATGATCCTAATTTATTATCGTTACTTATTCGACGAAGAATGGAGATTGCAAATTATTGGATTATCGAATTAAGTTCCGCATATGCATTATTGGCAAAGTATAAAGAGGTTTTTCTGGATGATGATGGACAAAGTATGAATGAAAGTAAAAGGGTTCAATTATGTTTGATTCAGTGCCAGCTTTACGTTGATAGCACTCAAATCTATGTTCAACTTCATATGGAGATACCAGGAAATTCTTTCTCTAATCTGGAAGGCAATGACTATAATTTCGAATCAAGATTCGACGTAATGTCCATTTTCAATAATATAAAACATCTTGATGATAAATGTGCAGACGCTCTTCGAAGCAGACGTAGACTCATCAATTTGTTTGATCCTGAAATTACGGATGTGTATCTTCCCCAATTTCAGCAGCATGATGTTCAGTTACTCCTACCTTATTGTTCAAGGCTTAGCATAGATTTACGCTTTTTCTCCTCAGATGCAGAACGTGCAAACAGTATACTATCGGATCTGACCTACAATTTTTTGTTATCTTTCAGGAAAAATGAGGTGAATCAGGTGGTCAAACTTGGTGTTAGTTTCAACACGAATACCTACGAAAGCTTAGGTGAAGGAGTATGGTTTCTTTTGCGTCATAACGAATCAACTCATAGTTTCATACAATTCCCGGATGGATGGAAGTCAGAATTAAAGTCTGATGATTCTGAGAGAGACCATCATGTTTACCAGGAAGCTATATTCTTCACATTTACTATCGATGACCTATATTGCCCAAAAAACGAAGCCGTGAATGTGTCGAAAACACATAGCATTTCGGAAGTGCATGAATTAAGAGACGTTTTGAAAGCACAGCATAAACGCAATTATTCCTGTGCATCATTTATGGCGCTGCGTAGAATGCCAGAGAATGGGGAAGGTCTATCCTTTTCTTCAGATGACTTCCAGTTTGCGCTTCAATCACTGTCTGAGATAGAAGTTGCAAATTCTTTTGTGACCCAGAACCAAAGCTCTTTAGGCTCCATGACAGATCAATTCATGGATTCATCTTTATATACAGTATTCCAAGGACTGCTTCAGCCCATTCCTGGAGGGCACCAATACTTTTATTTTTGTGGAAAAGAAAGCAATGACATTCATTTTCAAAAAAGTATAAAAGATACTATCAAAGACAAACTTTCCAGGGAAGATATCATGTCACTGCATTCTGGTATTGATGAAGATTTGAGTGATGGCGAAGAGTCTCTAGAAACTGAGGATCCACTTTTATTTGACGATAATCCTAAATTCGCCATCAATAGTGGAGATGCATCATTAATTATAGAGCCACACAATGATCATACACTAATTCAACCCCCAGTCTTTGTAAAATTCAACCTGGATGGGAGAGATGCATCAAAAACTGATCTAGAATCTTTATCTAGGAGCTCAAATGTGAAAGTGTTTATTACTGTGTTTACAATAGCTCCAACAAATACTTTTGAAGAAGACATCCCAGACTTGCACGCTTGCGTTTCTCTTGCTTTACGTAATAGTTTGGACGCTCATGTCGCTTCTTTGACTTTAAAGCGGTTAAATAATATTTCATCTGAAGTCCCAAGCTCAGATATAAAAGCAGCAATGAAATGTCTAATTGCTGCAGATTCAGTGACCACGTTGACAATACCCATAGAATTATTTTCCTCAAAATTAGACTGTATAAGTATTCCTTCAGGACAGAGTGATGATGAAATCAAAAATATCTTTTTTACTCTAAGGGACGAGTTAGATTCTGGAAGGTTCATTCATCTCATGAAAATTCGTGACGATACATATTATACCAATTCTTTGCGATCTATACCAGATGCTTTTTGGGCTTTTATTCAGATTCATCAGTTACGTCGATTTATTTCTGTCTTAGTTTATCATCCAAATGGAATTCAAGCTGCGGCCGAGACCAGAGAGAAAATTAAATCCTGCATCGAAAATACTTGTCATAGAGTCAATCAGCTCCTTCTCCTACAAAGGTAAATGCACTTTACCTAGCATATTTCAAATTCAAAATGTTTGATGTCCTTACATTTTCTCTCTTTAAATAGTATGCATCGAACACGCCAAGCGAGTAATCTAATCATACCTAAACCTCAGATTGACTCTCATATAGAAAATGCAGAGGAAAGAAATGAGAAAAAAGAATGTTTTGAATGCCCTGTTATGTTTGAAGATAATTTTGAATTGAATCATCGTTGTAATATGAGGCAAACTATTTTAGCTTTAGAGTCATCCGTCCTACATCCTTTCGCAGTGTCAAATCGTGGTAGTTTTTTTGTTTATAAAGATGAGACTGACAACATATTTTACATGAAACTTACTTCGAATTCTGACGATAGAATAACTTTGTTGATCTACGGCATTGAAAGGCCAGATGAATCAATAACTATCCAACTTCCAAGATTACTCCGAAACAAAATGGTATCACTCAGTATTGATGTCGTGTCTTCAGTTCTGCAGAAGAATCCATGCTATAGTTTACTTCCCAATGATGTCCAATTTCTTCGAACATTTCAACAAGAGAATGAATATGCTGGAGCTGAATCTCTGTCTCACTTTCCTGCCGTTTGCGAGTATGAGTTTCCAGAATATGCATATGATCCAGTCTTGATTTTAATGTATTTTCATCGAAACATTATCAGTTCTACCTATTTTCATCATTTACATGAGTCTTTGTCTCAAAATGAAGTCGACTCTGAATCAAACTTCGTTCCACCAATTACCAATAATAATTTTGACTCTGGTCTCCTTATGAAGTATGACTATAGGAGTTTCCGTATTTACTTTAACAATGCTCCGTCAGCAATCAAATCTACTTCAACTCTCACAGATAAGGGACTTCAACTTTTAAGGAAAACTGGGACGGGAATCGCACTCATTGATCTAATTTTGTTCCGCGGTGATGGTTCACCTGTTGAAAACATTTACACTGGTAAGTCTGTAAGTTTGGCAAACTGGAGCCTGGAAAATATTTTTGTACCCTTCCGTAAACTAGATCCAGGAAAGTCTGCAGGAGCTTTATATCCTTTTCGCCTCCAAGTTAAAATTGCCAATACTACCCTTGATTCGAAAGTCCTTCATGAATGGATTTACTTAACATTAAACCAGGCGCTATTAGGTTGGTTTATCGAACGTAGCTCAGAAAAAATAAAAAAGAATATGCAGATTCTAAGAGGAAATATGGATGTGGAAAAAAGTCAAGATAAATGTCTATCTGATGTAAAATATCTATCAACTGTTCTATTTAGGCTTCAAGAGAATTGTCTTCGGGGGTTCAAATTACCATCACCAACAATATATAGATTTTACCAAAAACACATCATTCCAATAGCAACAGTTCCCAAAATCGTTCTGGATTTATTTGAGCAAGTGGTGCTTGTTTCCCTTTATGGTGATAAACGATTAAATCATCACAACCATAAAAACCTCATTGTTTTGAGATTACATAAGGGAAGCGATCCAAGGATTGTCAGTTTACGTCGCAATGAGGGTGAAAATGGGAATAGCAACTTAGTTTCGATTAGAGATTTATTTTCAGATTCTGATGAGGAATTTTTTGATTTACCCGGAGAATCCCCTGAATACATATGCTTTTACTACGACTCGTTGAGAAAAGTCCAAAAGGATTCCGAAATCACTTCAAATCAAAAACAGATGTTAAAAGCTTCGATGTTACTTTTCAGTGAGGTGAATGTTGGTGATGGTGGTATTGAAAATAATTCCTATCAATATATGACGAACGCCCTTAAATTTCTTAAGTCCAAAAACCCGCAAATTTTTCAACGATCTTTATCTTGTATAATTTCGGTTGGTCGCACATATCAATCCATGTTCATTTACAATTGGCATCCTCGTATAGCTCAAGAAGCCAGTCGAAGATTTCATGAGATTTTCGAAGATGTGAAACAAATGGAAAAAAAAAGAATTGTGAGGAGCCAAAATAATTGCCTTGGAAGATTATCCTTAGCTTACAGTAACGGAGCAAATGAAATAAAAGTGAAAAGCGACAATTTATCAAGACAAATCAAGAATCTCGACACTATACAATCTAGTCAACAAAAAGACATCAATCGCACTAGAAATGAAAAGTTTCATGGAAATACTGATCAGCCAAATTTATCTGCAACCACTGCAACAAGATCTTCGCTCCGTAAAAAAAATACTCCAAAAACTATAAGAAGACCAAAACTTGTAGGACGATCAGTTGACGGTGCAGCAATGCAGGCAGTGCTCGCATCCAGAGCCAGGGCTAGCTCACGCCCCATGATGTCTGGATCAAAATCAATTGACCAAAGAAAGTCTAGAGGAGGCAGGGATAAAAATAATTCAATGGGATCAATCAGAGAGAGCACACCCCAAGCAACTCGAAAAGAAAGCACTGTGCACCATCAAAAGAAAGATGAAGATGATGAATCGCTGCTAAGTAATTCAAAAATTAGGAGTAGCGATGATCACAGTGAAGCTTCTTCTGTCCTTTCAAGGCCCAATATTTCCAAAAGAGTGCTAGTCAGAGAAATTCAAGTACATACCTCTATATCGTCTAATCTGTCATCGATGTACCCTTGCTTGCATGGGTATTGGAATGTAGTGACACATACAACCAGACGATTTTCTTTGAATAATCGAAATTTCTTTGCTCAGCATTTGATATCCCCAAAGTACACCGAAACCTTTCCTGTATCTGCATTTCGACTTTTCAAATCGTTTTCTAGTACGATGAAATCCTGCTCTTGTCCAATCCCATCTTATTTCATTGCAACAGATTTGTTGCCTAGCATATTTTTACGTGATTTATCGAAATTTTTAATCAATTTTCTTTCCTTCGGATCTCCTGAGATTAACATGAAAGTAATCAATATCTCGAATGAGGCGAGTGATGGTCATATGATGCGGAAAAATTGCTTGTGCACAAGAGCAATCTTGAAACGAAAATGCGGATTTTGTATTATTATTTTGGAGCTATCATTGGAAAATAGAATCCATGCTCAAGGAGCTATCGTATCCTGCAGAATATGGCAATCGATACAGAGTAACAAGAATTCCCTAGCAAAAGTATCTATGGCTAAAATGGAAAAAAAGTCAGATTTGCTTAAAGATTTATTAAATACATTTCAGGTGAGAAATTCAAATACCATGTAACCTTTTCAAAAATGTACGTTCATGTAAGTTAACACTCGTTTACTTTTTTGTCTTTAACATAGGCACAAGTTGGTCTCTATGTTTCTATTTTCAATTTGTCCGTTGCAACAATTAAGCATTTTGTTCAGGCTTGTGAAGCAAATGGTTCAGAAAAAAATATAATTACTTTGCTGAGGCAAATAACGACTTATTATCCGTCTGAAATTCAAATTAGGTGGGTCTACTTGGAATCATGTAATGTTGTCAATTGTGAATACGAATACTCTAATATTTCCCAATATCTTTTTGTCATAAAGATTACCAAGGTTAAGACACAATGTGTTTAGAAGAAAAGTGTTGCCTGAACAGTTTGTTAGAGGCAGCTTACTTTCTTCTTTTTCAACCGAAGAGCTGCTTGTATATATGTGTACCAATAGGTCATCCTATGGTATGAAAAAATGCTCTGAAACTGAAGTCTGTCTCACAATGAATATAGAAGAAAAGGATTTTTCTGGTGAGTTTGTCCGTACTAAATTAATCCGAAAGGTATTCTACACATGGAAATCTGACCTCCCTTTCCAAAATATGCATAGTTACTTTCTTTCTTATGTTACATGAGAAAATTAGATCAGCGTTAGATCTTTTCATGGTTTGTAGATCTAATGGACAATATCTTGAGAGAATTGTTCAGAGTGAAGATGGCCTGTATCTTTTACCTCGATTGGATAAAATGACACTTAAAGTACTGAAAATTCTTCGAGAATGTCTGAATCTTGCTGCTGAACGACTTCGAAGAGACAAACTTTGGGATCTCTTCTCCCGTAAGCAAAAGTCTGTTCACCTTTGTATAGAAGATCTAACCGAATTTTGTTCTAAATCTTATCTGATTTCCATGACTAGTATCGATAGTCGTCTTAAGCTTTTGTTTCATGACCATGAAAATGATCTCCAATTGAATTGGTCGCTAGCATTCCAACAGATGAGGAAAGACCCAATTTTTTCTCATTCCCACGTTTTCCCAATTCAACTCGAAAATAATACTGTCCACTTGTTTCGATTCAAAAATGACGATGCTTTTGTAATGTTCAAGACTGACGATAGGGTTAGAATACAGAATGCTCACATAATTGTCCGGGAATGCAACGAAACTTCAGAGAGAATGCAATACAAAGCAATAGAAACCAGTATTAATTGGATTTTACATTGGGCGTGGAATAGTTTTTGGTAGTAAATCAATATAACTCTGCAATTTATTTCATTGGATTCAAACTCTAATTCGAAAAGAGATATAATTTTTCTATTGATTTGACAGATACTTAATAATTTTTTACACCAATCACATTTCTTTCATTTCTCGAGCTTGGTTAATCCATTTTCTCATTTATTTCTCTTGCTGCTAATGTTTGTGCGCACTTCCTCATAAGAAATAATGAATGAATCCAGCAACCGACCAATCCTACTGCACATGAAACTGAAATCATCATGAGTGGTAAGAATTCAAACTTTTGTTTCGGTTGGAACAATATGGGATGAATACCTTCTGAAAACAGTAGCAATAATGATAAAAGCATCAAGCCCATTTGGTCCCAAAATGTGATGAGACCATTCTTATTCGAATCGCGATGCAAAGAAATTGGAGATGAGTTTTGTGGTTTATTCAATGCGTACTCTAACATAAACACAGCTAGAGATAAATGTGCAATGTAGGATGTTGTTTTGTATAATAATTCTGTCCTTTTATAAAGTAGAGGCAACAATCCAAAGTGACCAAAAGCACATGTACGTAAATACAATTGTGCATTTTGACGAGACGTTGGAGCAAGTAACGTCATTGGAATGATGGCAGTCATTATGGCCTTTTCGTGAACATGATAAGCTAGCATGAATGAACAGAAAGAACAATATACCTATACACCATGCGGGGGCGCAAAAAATGGATGAAGGGATTTTCCTATCAGAAGAATATTAATTTTCATTAAAACACTCAAACAATGAGGAACACTTACAACGCCATGAATAAAAAATAATTTCCTTTGTTCCATGGATATTCTGTTCGGAGTTTGTTTTATCTTCAACGCATTAGTCCGTAGAATTGATTCGGATGCATACCAAGCATAGATAAGAGCAGGAATAAGTGATGTTAAAAGCGTCATTGCCGCTATAAATGGAGATATTTCGAAGAGTTTTATAGATCTGCCAAGAACCGTTTTTGAAATAAACGATAAGCATTTATCACCAAATAAATAAAGTGCCCAAACATTCGCTGCCCAATAATCGTGACATAACCCTCGAGCGAACGGAAATAGCCTTTTGAGCATTTGTGATATTTGTGGAATCTCATCCTTATACGAAGAAATGATAAATGGAAGAAATGGTAATATCAAAGTTGACAATGTACAAACTGCAAGTTTTGTAAATCCTTTGATAGATATCTGGAGGGGAATGGAACTTTCTTGGTCTTCTTTCTCTTCGTTTATTTTGTTTGTGTCGTCATGAGATCTTGTATAAGGATGAAAGCAACAAAAACGCAGCAGATAAATAAAATAAAGAGGGGCCAACGTCAAGTATAAATGCTTCATGGTCAGAAGAGTTCCGAAGAAAAAAGCTGAAATGACAATATTCAGTTCTTTATCAAAGATACTTGTGTACGTTGCCGACCTTGCCATAAACCCCAAGGAAAGTAAAAGAAGTCCAAGAAGCATGCCATTATATTGAAAATGGACATGATCTAGAAGGAGTATTCCGGGATTTAATGTTATCAGGAGTGTAGATATAGTCGCGTTGCTAAGGATTGGAGTGTGCTTCTCATTGATGGACGAGTTTTCTGTAATATTGCTGTTCGTGCGCACATCATGAACAAAATTAGATGCTGCAAGTGCTCCACAAATGAAAATAAAATCACTCAAGATCACAGTAAATCTTTGGAAAAAAATACATTCATCTGTGGGCTGATTATCATTATCTGGTAATATCTCAAAGCATCGTTGGTCCACAAGTTCCGCTTGAATAGCCCACTTCGTTAACGGATTATTACTCAATAAATACTCAAATAGAGCAAAAAGAGGAGGGTAGTCCAGAGTATGCACAGTTGTTCCGTCGTTATCATCAAAGTACCATTGTGATACAGGTAGATGGTGTGTAATAGAGAGCCAGTTTCGATGCACGTCAAAATCTGTCGAGCGATATGCTGGAATGAGCAAAAATTTGATGCAGGTAACTAATACAAGAGATAATATACAAACTTTCAACTCTGTTTTATGGGTTTCCTGTATCATTTTTTGTCTTGGTGTGAAATTTGAGACGATGCAAGACAAATAAATGTTGTTCTTGGTTGACAT
>Ga0209092_10003873_pt1 | contig 12756 bp, 8 predicted proteins | sample FraStrMetagenome_FD_187446 | JGI IMG/M metagenome (GOLD analysis project Ga0209092, IMG submission 187446) | Marine eukaryotic phytoplankton communities from Arctic Ocean - Fram Strait ARC3M Metagenome (SPAdes) (version 2) | ecosystem: Environmental > Aquatic > Marine > Oceanic | place: Fram... | reverse complement strand
GAGAGTCCATCTGTGTTGCCAAGTGCAACACCGTCGATCGCATTATCTTCTGCGCCGACAATCGTGACAAGTGAAAGGCCATCCGTATTACCAAGCGCAACACCATCGATCGCGTTATCTTTTGCGCCGACAATCGTGTCAAGTGAAAGTCCATCTGTGTTACCAAGTGCATCACCGTCGAACGCATTATCTTCTGCGCCGACAATCGTGTCAAGTGAGAGTCCGTCTATGTTGCCAAGTGCACCACCATCGATCGCATTATCTTCTGCGCCGACAGTGGTATCAAGTGAAATTCCATCTATGTTGCCAAGTCCAAGACCATCGATCGCATTAACTTCTGCGCCGACGGAGGTGTCAAGTGAAAATCCATCTATGTTGCCGAGTGCATCACCATCGATCGAATTATCTTCTGCGCCGACAATCGTGTCAAGTGAAAATCCATCTGTATTGCCAAGTGCATCACCATCGATCGCATTATCTTCTGCGCCGACGGCGGTGTCAAGTGAAATTCCATCTGTGTTGCCAAGTGCATCACCATCGATAACATTATCTTCTGCGCCGACGGCGGTGTCAAGTGAAATTCCATCTGTGTTGCCAAGCGCAACACCATCGCTCGAATTATCTTCTGCGCCGACAATGATATTGAGCGAAGATCCTACTATGGCATCAAGTGCAACGCCGACAAAAGCGCCATCATATGCGCCCACACAAACAACGAACGAAGGACCTTCTATGTCGCCGAGTGGAACACCATCGATCGCATTATCTTCTACACCGACAAGAATTCTTAGCGAAAGGCCATCTATGTTGCCAAGTGCAATACTGTCGAACGCATTATCATCTACGCCTACAATTATTTTGAGTGCAGGTCCTTCGATATTGCCTAGCGCACCACCGTTGATCGAATTCTCTCTTCGTCCAAATCCATCGCCGACACACCTTTCCTTACAACCACTCACAACAAACTTTCCAAATAATGAGGTGACAAAGTACCCAACGCAAGTTCCAACTAGGTCGCCGTCGATATCTATGATACCATCGGGTAATCCTACCACTTTGCCGTCCAGCCTTCCATCGAGCGGACCAAGTGAAAATCCAACTTTTTCCCCAACTGAGTTGCCATCTCTGACGCCGCCTGTATCAACGCTAGTAATTGTGACGTACACACGTCCAAGCAATAGTTCTCAAACCGATGAGAGTCAAATTGATAGTGTACTCATGGATGATGATGAGGAAATGATGTCAATATTCGATGAAAAATACGGTGAAGAGAGTTGTACATTTGACGAATGCAGACGACTAAATCAGATTGCAGAAAATCAAGCGTACGGCCCTTTTATTATTCAATCACTTAATTCATCAGTCCTCTCAGTTGCTAACTGTGAAAATGCAGAAGAATTATGCTACGAAGTTTCAACAAATGTTTCCATATTACATTATCCAGTCACATATTCCATCGAACGGACAGAACTTATTGTGTTGAGTACGGTACTGAATTTCTTGGAAGATCGATCTGTCATTCCAATAAGTGTACAGCCTGAGACTGTCACAACCTCTATTTCAATGATATTTTCAGGAGTGCAGCCTGAGGTAATGGATGTTGAAGAACAGACTGATTTTATTGGTGTAGTGTTTGACTATCTGGAGGATATTCTTGGAAGGTTCGATCCACCCATACTTGTAGAAGGTACGACATTATATTATACCGTTTATTTCTTGGTACATTATCGATTAACAACAAAGTGCTGTATTTAGTGGTGACATTCGATTCTCAATCATTGGTTGTCGACGTTGTTGGTGTGCAATCGGAAGATGTGAGGTTCCTTGAGGAAGCGACCCTTAACGAAACAGAAATCTCAGAACTTACAGTAAATGTTGTTGTTGTTGGGCAATATTTACCTCCACCAGAAATTGACTTTGACAACGTTGTTGTAGAAGTTTTTGATTCTGAAGGAGAACAAGGAGATTTCTTGGAATTAATTGATGAAAGCAACAATACATATTTTGAACCGGTTATCAAGGATGTGAGCTTAGTGAGTGTGGAGGTGACCAACGATATTCCAAGTACATCAAGGAGTGATAGTTTCTTTGGAGATTTAGGTGAAGAGGGAGGTATTGTAGTAATGAGCGCATCTTCAATTGTATTAGTAGTTGCGGTTGCTTTAATTTGGCGTGAACATCATCGTAAAGTCGAAAGGAAAAGACGCGAGGAGGAACTTAGAAGCGCCGATCCAATGAAACATTTTGACGAGAAAGACCGTCACAGGGAGTCAAGAGAGGAGCATGATTTAGGGCCTATCTTGTATGATACTGTAGGAACTCGGATGATAAGGACGGAAAGTATATCATTTGAAACAGGTGAGGGTTATGTTTGCATGGGATAAGAGACGTTATATATATATTTATATATATATATATATATATGTATTGGCGAAAAGTAGATTTGAAGATAATAACGGATTGGTAAGATAAGTATTGCGTCTTCCGGCTGGTACCTTTTCTGGTACGTTCGTATAATCCCATAAGACAAAACTACATGCGATAGGTTTGATAATGACAAGAATACTTTCTCTTTGCAACACATCGCGAGGGAGTTCTAGCGTCGCGAGGAGTAAAAGCTAACATCTAAAAGGTGCCAATTATCGCGAAGGGTATCTAGCACTCATCTGATATACGCATTCGTCTTCTCCGCGTGCATAATGAGTATCAATTCTACGTGCAAGGCAAGCAGGAAACTCTATTACTTGTGACAAATAATGATTCGGTTCAATTTTTGATATTCTTAACATAATCTATCCATTATTTTCCTTTAACATCCTGTCTATGATGGAGCCGAAATTATTCTCTACTGCTCGTGAATTAATTGTTTCTATGCTTTTGGAATATTCGAGCTTACGACTATCAAGTGCTGGATGTTTTGTTGTTGACTTAACTGACCCGTTAATACGATGATAACGGTATCTGATATTGCGTTTATCTCGCTGAGTCCCCGCCTCTTGGGCAGCAGTAGGTATATTAGGATCAGCTTTACCAACTATAAATTTTTTGCCAACAAAGCTTTGCGACACGCATCCCGTGTTAATGTCATTCCATTTTATGAGGTCGTTTAAGGATACATTGAACTTCTTGCTTACGCTGATAAGAGTTTCACCGACCTTGAAGACGTGGATTCGATCGACAAGGTTATTTTCCCGGGTTACCCATCGCCAGCAACGCATGACTCCATCAATGCAGACACTTAAAATAGTGTTTGAATCAAAAGCAAGACTCGTTATAAAATTTTTATGCCCACCCCGCAAAGTTTGAATAACTATCCCATTTATCGCATCTATCACTTGAATGGTCATATCGAGACTGCAACTTACAATGCGTGTAGAATCCATTTGCATGTCAGAAACAGACTGCTCATGAGCTTGCAGTTTGTAAATGATATCACCACTCTTCAGCCACCAAAGAATGATTGTCCCGTCTCCATATCCACATGCTACTTCCACGCTTCCTTTTCGAACAACATTGACTCGCGAGGAACCATGCTCAAACAGATGTTTCTTTATTCTCAACTGATCAAATTTATTGAGTAGAAAATGACTAGCTTCAATTTTAAATAAAGTAATCTCGAACTTTACTTACCGTGCGCTCATATTTGTCGACATCCCATGTAGAATGAGTCCAAAAATAAATATGGCCTTTCACATCTCCTGATAGTATCCATCTTGCACCACACAGGATCGAATTGACGCCTACAAGATGTCCTCTGACACGTTTCCTCATCTTTCCATTTTCTTTGTCCCAAATAATCATGCTTTTATCGACTCCACCTGAGACCATTGCATTTTCATTGACGTGGATACACAAGACTGTTCCTTCATGACCTTTAGCACAAAATCTTGGAGTTTTTTTTTCAATGTCCCAGCAAATAATAGTCTTGTCTGTGGAGCCTGAATAAATGAAGCAGTGTCGAAAATATAAAGACGTAACGATGCCAGAGTGACCTTTGCAATCTAGAGTGCTTTTTCCATTAAGGTCGAGGTCACCAAAAACATAACTTATCAAACCAGATTTAAGATTATGTAGGTATATGATTTTTCCATGCGATGCTGCAAGAAATTCAAAACCGTCTTTGCAGTCTCCTAATACATTATTCCCCTGTATATTATTTGCATTCACTGCAATGCATCGATATTTCAGCGATGACATTACTTTTTTCATTAGTGTTCCCTTCTCGAGCTCCATGTCGTCTTTAAGCGCCCGTAGATCATCTTCTTCGTTGGCTATATCTGAATTTAAATTAACTATTTGTTCTTCGCATTCAATGAGACTCAAGCTGTTATCTGAAGCTTTCCTTTCAAGCCTTTGTCGCAACTCTACTGAATTGATCATTTGCGCACTTCCGTGCAAAAGTGAAGTGTACAAAGCGGTATTCGAATTAACAAGTTCGGTACCAGCAAGCTCCTGCCGTATCACCTTGTTCAATGATTGTTGTTCTATAAGCTTTTCTTCCGCTCGTTTAAGATCATCTCGTTTCTGTTGGAGACTGTCAATCTTCCTGGTAAAATGTTGCCTTAATGATAGAAGAGAAAGAGATGATTTTTCAAGTTGTAGCGATTTATCGATTACTGCCGAAGATCGAAGTAGCCGTGACATCAATTTCGAAGTCATATCCAAACCCTTCTGTATTTTTCTCTGTATCGAAAATTCGATTGAGTTCGCATCACATAGATGTTTTTTAGCGTTACCGAAGTCTCCTAAACAATCCAGCGACATCTTTAGCCCCTTGTGTGCTAAAAACTTTCCACATTGGTCGTTCATGCTATTGAAAAGAATTAAACTCGCTTCGTATATTTTGGCGGCTTCATGATAACGAGCTAAGCCCAGGAAAGATGCACCTATCCCTATCAAAGCACTCGCTTTGAGACATTTATCAAAACATGATTCTGCGATAGACATTTGACGTTTGAAAGCATGATATGCCTCATTCCATCGACTTTGCATTAGGAAAACTTTTCCGACACGACAATAAATCATGGCCCAAAGTACAAGGAAGTCATCACTATTTCGAGACGTTTCAATAGAATAATATTGTTTTTTATAGCATTCTATGGCGTCATCGTAGCGGCTCATCGATAAAAAACCATCGCCCAAGCATATAAAAGTAACGTCAAATGTCCTTGATATTCTTTGTTCTAGACTCACATTTACATATTCGTGGGTATACTTTGTTTCTATCTCAGGAGGGGGCAAGGACCTTACATACTGCTGTGTAAAGTTGACTTTCTTTAAAATAATTGATGCATTATTGATATTTTCTGCAAAGAAAGCTTCAGCCTTTTTCATCACAATATTTACAGGACTTTCCATGAAATCTGCGGTTGAGTCAGAAAATCGAATAACTGAGAACCACTTTGTCCAGGTTACCGTCAAACATATCTTCGCAAATATTGAGGAAATTCGCGCTATACTTGTTTTTTCTTGTATTCTGTTCTTTATATGATTAGTCCACTTAGAGAATATACCCCTTAAAAAGTCATCGGAATAAAGCAAAAGTGAACGATTAGGATGTTGAACTGTATTCTGTTTGAAATGGAGAAATGCCGCTTCACGTTCTTTTAACATTTCAATCTCTTTTTCCAGTTGACAAGATGTTTGCTCTTCCTTTCTCAGGTCATGCACTAGTTGGTACTTCCACTTTTCAATTTTTTGCTTATTATTTTCAATTTCATGTGATAGGTTAGATGTGAGCTCATCCACATTAAAGCTTTGATCGACATTTCCATGAATAATACTCGAGCTCACTTTTTGACCTTCGAATCGCAAAACTCTTTCAAGTTCCAATTGCAAGGCGAGAATTCTACTTTCATAGTCTTCTAAGTCACATGATACCTGTACTCTCTTCCTCCTCAACAACTCTTTCTCATCCTGTAAGTGACATATTTTTCGTTTAATTTCACCAATCCTAAACTGATATTGTGCAAACTTTCTCAAGTAAGTCTGACAGGGTTGACTTTGATTGATATCTGTAATAATTTCTGCTTTTGGTTCAACTATCGATGACGATAAAGAACTGAAATTAATTTGTGTACAATCCTTAGAATAGCGCCGGTCTTTTGCTGCAGCATCAGGAATTAAGCCCGAAAATTTGATCTTCAACTCATTGATATATTCTAAACGGACTTTTCGTTGAACAGTGCCGTGAAAGAAATCCGAATCAATATATTTGTATGTTAATTGACTAACCCTTTCGATTTCCTTCTTTGTCAAATACCACGTAGTTGGCAAAGAAGTGCGAATATCTGGGAAGAAAGCTTCTAGACTAAAAAATCCCGCCCGGTTTCTTGCAACCACTCGCAAAGATCTAAATAATGTATCACCAGGGACATCAGTCAAAATGCATTCAGTGAAAACCCCGCTTATTCGAATTTTCCGTTCAATTTCCACTGTTTTCTGCGCAAAAAGATTAACACAAGATAAATGAATAGGTCCCAAACTAAACAAACTGACCTCAGCACTGGTATTATTATTAATATCTAAAGATACTTTTTGAATGAGGACATTAAAATTAATTTCATAGCTACATATCGGACTACCTCCCTCATCAAAAGGTGGTGACCACAATAAGTGTAACGTAGACGAAGTAAATGCCTTAATCGAGACAAAGTTTGGGGCTGTCGGACGTTGTGGACCTATGAAGAAAATTGAAAAATCTTTATGTAAGCGACGATACAATTTGGTTCAGACAGTGCAAATTACAATTTCTACCATACCGCTCGTTTTCGCAGAAATAGAGTTTGACCATGTGCTCCATCCAGTCTGGTTCCTACAGCGAATCTGAATGTCCTCATAGGTCGTGTCTGCATCTAAGCCATCAATTCTGTACATGTTCGCAGGAATGGGAAATTTTTTGCACCAAATTGAGCAATGTTCTATACTGATAGGCAATTTCTTAATGAGAACTATCTTTTTCCTTTTGATACAATAGAAAGCTCGTGCGAGGCTTATGTTATAGTCATATAAACAAGAACCGCCAATCACTAAAGGATCATCCCATTGAAGCTCAAGAAAATTATGTCCAACACTTCGTACACGCAAATTACGCGGTGATTGAGGTTCTAATAAACAATTAAACGGAGGGAGCCCTGAATCCGGCGATCGCGCAACACAATGGATTTCGTGATCATTTATAAAACGGTTTAAGATTATTTTTCCACATGATTTGCATTTCCTAGTTTTTGTTCTCGGCTTCACCAAACCTTTCAGTTCATTATTCATTTCACGATTGACATTCCTTTCGGCACAGCCATTTTTGAAAGTGTTTATGTTATCCATACACATTTCTAATCTTTTTGATGCTCTGGAATATGCCCCCTGAACTAGATTTGTTTCACTTTCTAATCTTCGTACTTTCCCTGAGAGTGTCAACTGCTGGTCTAAACACCTCATTAACCTTACGTTTTCACTTGGTGACAAGTGACTCAGGTCATTCTTTTTGTCACTAACTTTTGTGATGGTTAAATCACAATGACTAACTGATCTCATGCGTTAAAAATGAATCGATGGCATTTTCTACTTCATATTGAGAAATATATCACGGGCTTTCACCGCTTCACATGTGAAATCCTTTTTTAATCGATCTGATCTAATCAGCTGATTTCTCTACTCAATGTTACATTGTTGTACTCATCAAATCTATAACTTACAAGTATCACCTCACATTATATCCAAGAGACGCACTTCATAAAATTTCAAAAAACTTTGTGCCCAAAACTTTAAATTCACACAAAGAATTCCATCTTCAAAATGTTGCTCCATCATCGACATAATTACGTTGTCCATGTTTTAAGTGAATCATTTACACATGGATCTAAAGAGGACTTTGATCAAATATGTATAATGATTCAATCGGAGGGAATGTTGGCAATCGTCAATCAATTCTTTAATGTAAACGAGTGTAGACAATTGATCTTCTCATATGTCAACGATGGTGGATATACAGAATGCAGAACATCATCTTGTCATCGAAATATGGCTAACGATACATTCAAAAGTGGCGCCCGACTAATTGCATCAGTCGACGGAAATTTAGGGCAAGCTGATCAGTACGTTTATTTCATGAAAACTGACCCTACAACTTTCATTGATGCCAACATTTTTTTCGATGATTCAATGATATATGGTTCAATTAACAACAAGTCAATCTCTTCTATAATAAAATTGAATGATATTGTATTCAAACGAGAAGAAACTCAGCCTTACATTGATTCATTCCAGAGAAGATTAGGAGGATTTATAGATCCAGTCCTCTTCAACCTTCCATCAATCATATGTGAACCGCAAACTTTCGCCAGACCCTTACATCAAAATGAAGTTGATTTTGTTAGAAAGAGCTGCAATATTTTAGACGCACATCTCAACGATGTGCTTCAACAAAAATCCACAAATCTTAATCCATTAGAAATCATTGAGCTATGGATCGCCTTCATCGAAAAAAATCAATGCATAAAATACCTTTTGCACACTCCAAATCACCAGTCTTTCACCGAGGTAGTGACGAACGCTCTAAACAATTATTGCCTTTGTAAGAAGCGACACCATCTGGCTGAACGATGGAAAAATTTGCGCATGAAAGTGAGCTCAGACGATCAGGCGGAAATCCTAATCGAGCTTCGGATTTTAAAAGAAAAATTAGTAATATTTAACAATACAGATAATCCGGAGGGAGCATCGGAAGATATTTGCAATATGATCGAATTGCTAATGGTAAACCATTATTCGAAAAAATCATTTGATATTACTTTGCACTGTATATCTCACCTATCCTATCTTTCTAAAATTGTAGAACATCAATAAAAATGCAAGCGCTCGTTCAACACAATATTTTCAAAAAGCGAGACTTTCAATACTGAACAATATAATCGTCGTAGGGAGAAAGTTAACACAAAAACATTTCGACGTCGGAAGTATTGATAACAAAAGAATTGACATCTTCATCACTCTATTAGACAAGATTAAAAACATGGTAAAGCATTTTTACACTGGAACAAGGTCCCTGGAAGATGCTGTATGTGTACACGAGCCTCATCCTGACCAGGATCAATGGGAGAAAGATGATCAACCTATTCATACTCTATATAGTCACTTCATGTCATCTACGAGTAGAGCAATGTATGTTCTCGGTAGAATTCAGCATTATAGACGTTGCAACAGACTCATTCATAAGAGGGAACGCCAGAAGAAGTTGGATAGTCTGAGAGCTGCTGTAGAAAACTACGTTGGCTGCAATATTGCCTGTGTGTACGACGTTGATTTAAATCACATTGATTGTTTGAAAGATTGCGATGAAATTTTGAGAAACGAAATTCAGCAACGCCTCGAGGCATCACGAAGAAATGTGGAACAAAAACAACTAGGATATGACCTGATGTCTGCTTTTATTCCAGAAGACGACCAATTTTCTCTCACGTGCAAAAGTAAGCTTCTGCATTTATTCAATTTTGAGCTTGATGAACTTGTCAAAGTACACACGAATTCAAGTCTTAAAGACAAACTTTACCGAAATGCGCCATACTACGCCGGAAATATAAGATGGATTAGAACTATGATCACGCGAATATCGCAAACGATGAATTGGTTCAGCAAAGATGATGAAATTTTCTCTCAATGCTCTGGGTCAAGGAGAGTCATAGCCAAATACAACGCCTTTTTAACTGATCTCCATGAAATGGAATGCAAGATTATTATGGAATGGAGAAAGATTGTTCTAACATCAAAAGTGGACCATCAAATAATTTTTTTTTTCCAGATGACTCATCAGTCACAACGGAACGAATGTCAAGTCGTAGAGCCCACAGGTGCCAGTCGACTTATAAAAGAATGCAAAGCAATTACCAAGATGGGATTTGATATAGACAATCAAATGAAAACGTTAATTGAACATGAACCGATGATGAAAAGAGCAGGTTGGAGGATCAAAGCGCGAGCACATCAGTACAACGTAATCTTTAAAGAGTTGGGATCATTCTCTTCTTATCTAATGAATGAATGGTTCAAAGCCTCCAACAATATTTGTTCCTACGGTGTCGTCACTCTTCCTTGGAACGATATAGCCAATGTAAATGCCTTTATAGATCGACTGGAAAAAGACTTTCAACGATTTCAATCATCAACAATTCCATTGGTGACAAACCAGAAATATTTTAAACGGCTTCTTCGTAAAATGCGATACAGTACAATGTCTATATACGCGGATAAGCAGGTTCTCAAACAATATCACCATCATCAACTTCCACCTTTCTACCTCCTATCATATTTTACAATGATTATCAAAAGATCCATTGACAACATGATCCTACAACTCCAGTCGATGGCAGTAGAAGCATCACGAACTCTATGTAGTGTCATTGACATGATGTTCAGGCTAGATCTGGAAACAGATGACCCAAATTCAAGAACGACAGAAAGACAAAGACAACCACTTCCAAAAAAGAAAATCGATGGTCAATGTTGCAAGGCGATAACAACGGCGTTGTACGACAGTTACGTAAATTCGTTGAAAAGCTATCGTAACACAATGCTGGTGCCATCAACCCAACCCTCCTTCATTCAAAAGATTACATTAAATATCAGTACACTTCTAGGTCCAATCTCAATTTCAAGCGTACCAACGATCGAAAATTTGTGTGAAGCTATTGAGAAAGGATTCATCGAGATAATCCAGAGTTCAAAAAGATTGGAGTGGAGGCAAAGAAAGGGAAAAAGCGGATTTGAAGGCAACGCAGGTCTCGAAAAGAATGATTGTGTAACCATTCAATCTGTGTTCGAAAAACTCTCGAGCGATCCAATAGTTTGCATGCTTGCACTCAACTTAAGAGGGTCGCTGGAAAAAATAAAGGCTTTCGTTGTAAACCACTTATTTTCGTTAGAAAGTTCCATCGAAATGTTGTGGCGTCGTTCTTGGCCCGAAAGCTCTGACATCGCAGAAATCCGAAGTGAACGCAGTCAAAGATTAAGCATTTTGGACAAAATTGTGCCCGACTCCATTGCTGTTTCAAATTCATGCATACGATTGAATCATGTGAATCTCAAACATCAAGTAAAAACTCTTATAAATGATTCAGCTGAAGCTGCTCTCACTGATATCAAGACGTCCCATAATAGCATTAATGCAAATAATCTGCAAACAACAATCTCCTCAAACTATTGACAACACCGAGAAAAATATGACAAGAAACAACATTTCCGACTTTAAGTCTTGATAATTATGCTAAACAATAAATTGAATTGTATTTCACACCAAATCATTATTGCAAATTTCAGAGGCAAAAAAAAATAATCTCCTAACAATTATCATCGCCGCCATCCCTCCATCTCCGATCCAAATTCATTATCGAACACTTAAACTCCTCCTTGCCTAATTTACGATTTACTTCATTATGTTCCTGGCACAACCACATACTCAGCTCCACACGATTTTCCACACGCGGCGGAGAAATTCGTAACCGTTCCGCGAAATCCTTCGCACAGTGAGTACACGGATAAAACTCGGCAAAAGCGAAAATGAGATGTTTCATTTGATCTCTTTGATGCACATTGGGCATTTCGGGATACCATGCAGCCATGGAATGTAAGAGAGTCCAACCGGCTGCTCCTAGCTTGGCAACGTCCGGTGGGCACTGTTCTCTACTACTGCTACTGCTGCTGCCGCTGCTGTTGGAAATCGATGACTTTTTAGTCATGTTTCGAAAGGCAGACTGGAGCGCCGATGCCGTGTCGTGACATGCGGGGCGGTCACAATCATCGTCGAGATAGGATGGAAGGTTAGGAGATTTCTTGACCATGGATGTTAATTAAAGGTTTGCTCTTCACGCCACTCGTGAGTCTCTCCACTGTGTGTGTGTGTGTTTGATTAGGTGATCCGGGATGAAAATAAATACAGTCGAGGTACATGTACGGTGTGGTAGCTGTGTTTGGTTTCGGGTATATTATATAAATCATGCAGTTGGACATTGGATTCGGACTTCTGAAGAATGATAAAGTGATTTTTATACTTCGAAGTAAGTGATAATTAGTGAGAGACTTTATTGATAAATGTCAAGCTACATTTGAAGATTTGATCAGAGTTCCAAGTTCCAAGTACCATCGCTTTACTTGAATGAACGACATTCGACACTCGCACAGAACCTTTTGTCGATAGTCGACATATATGTACAGACATGTAGAGAGTAGAGTACCGAACGAATGTACAATATGTAGAGAGATGCAAATAAGCGTACATTTAATGCATATAAATATCAATTAAGGCCGAAATAGCGATTTAGTGACATTATCCATACAACAAAATAGCATCTCTAATTGTTTTGAAATTTGTTCGTCTGTCAGGGTTTGAATGGCTGTCAGCGACCGATGAAAGACTTTTTTGCGAATTTTCATGTATGCGAATTTTCCACACAAATCATACACACATGCTATTGAACAATTATGAATTTTGTGCAAAATATGATGTTACTCGATATTTGACACTTTCCAAACAAAAACTTAAAGTACAAACTTTTAGGAGAGGCGACAATGTTAAATAAAAAAGATAGTTTATTACCTCAAAAAATCATTCCCTACTAGGCCTAGATTTCCCGACTCACGATGAGCTCTATTTTGGTTATTCCAGTATATCACAACTTCTCCTACATCATATTCATTACAAACTTTCATTGACATTAATAACACAATGATTATCAAAATTGGTTGAATATTGGTGATTTTACGTAA
>Ga0209092_10003871_pt1 | contig 12758 bp, 9 predicted proteins | sample FraStrMetagenome_FD_187446 | JGI IMG/M metagenome (GOLD analysis project Ga0209092, IMG submission 187446) | Marine eukaryotic phytoplankton communities from Arctic Ocean - Fram Strait ARC3M Metagenome (SPAdes) (version 2) | ecosystem: Environmental > Aquatic > Marine > Oceanic | place: Fram... | reverse complement strand
TACACACATACACACATACACACATACACACATACACACATACACACATACACACATACACACATACACACATACACACATACACACATACACACATACATACACACAACCCTAAGTAATGATCGTATACGGATCTAAATCACAACCTGCCATCTCGGCTACGCCGTGCTACCTTGGCGTAGATCCAGCATTCACTACTCCCAAATATTGATAAAATTTCGACCAGACCTCTGTTCTATCAGTGATGTAGGATAATGTAAAGGGGTCGCGCTCTATTAACTCCATATCTCTGCCAACAGCTCCAGCTTGTATAATTGCTGCTCTAGCTACCATCTCGTGTTCAAATGTTGCGTAGATCGTAGGCGGGTCAAGCTTTGCTGCGTGGCGTTTTGATGTTTCGACGGATTACGTAGCTTAATGGCACCCCTGTTGTCCCACGGAACTGTTGTAGATATTCTTCTATTCCTTCGATCGATCTAGGCCAGTCCTTAGCATTGATTACGGTAATGTCTTTAACGTCCTGATTTTTGCGCCTTTTCTTTCTGACGCTACTTTGTTGACTTCCTTATTTTTGAGGGTGATTTCCGCAATATTGATTTGTAGATAAACCCTTTCCTGATGCCGGCAGTAAAAGGCGGCCAACTTAAGATTTTCAGGATCAGGGGTACCTGTGTTGATTTGCCCGCCCGATCGTCTGAGGACTTTACATAGGTTCTCGATATTTCCATCTTCCATGTTAAGAACTTCACTAATCGAGTCAATCCCTTGCTCATCTGTTTATAGGGTTGCTGCCGCAAGTGTAAACCCGATTCGCTCGAATATAGCACGCATAGCAACAACACCTGCCATGATGAAAAACAATCAATGAAGAAGACCAAGTGAACAATTGAACAATTAAACTTAAATTATCTTAAAGAGGATAACAATCAATAGGAGCGAGGGGCGGACAAACGAGTGAAAAGAAAACAAAAAGCGAATCAGAGAGATCAATTCAATCAGATAAAACGGAAGGAAGATGCAAAAGTTAAATAGGGATACAGTTCCAACAGGACAGATCAAGATGTCAACAATTTTACAAGGGCTTGCAGCAAACCAAAAGCAAAAGAGTTATGGAAGGAAAAGTCAAAACCACGACCAAAGCAAGCAAAAATACAATCGAAAAAAGTACGAGCAAACAATCGTAACCAGTAGGCAAGTCAGGGCAAGAAGCAAAACCAACGGCCAACAAGTAATCAAACCAAAGACCCAGAAGTAATCAATGATAGTAATAAACGATCAGCAAGACCTCTTGCCAACGTAAGACCTTAAGCGATCGGGATGACTTCTCACTGATGTTAGATAACAACAACAACAACAACAGCAACAGGCGAACGAAAAATAATTCTCGGCGCCGAAGGCAATAAACTACCTTGGACAAAAAATAATTAAACGTTGCGGACGAACGACGCCAAACAACAATAACAACTAGAGAGCAGCAAAACTTCTCGGCGCCGAAGGCAATAAACTACCTTGGACCGTAACCTACTGGGTCTCGATAAATTGTAGACTATCTGTCAAATGTACAGGTATTGATAGACGGTCAATGGCCGTAGCCCCCCTCCTGGTTATGATCACAGGAGAGGTATTCTGATGAATATTTACTTTAATCGCTCATTACCGAATCGCGATATGTGAAAGATTGTGAATTGAGAAAATTGTGTGAACAAACTGAAATAAAAGTGACAAACACGATCGATTCCTCGCAACATCCACCGAATGATTCTACGCAAGGAACCTTTTACATTCAGCAGAACTTCAGCATAACTTTCCGGAACTTTGTCAGCGTTCTCATCATACTTCTTGCCTCGTCATGACAGAATTTGCCTAATTTATCTCACAACAGTATACGGTACCGTAGAGGACAAATTTATCCATCTGAAAATCGGCGAAATATGGTGTCCGGACACAAGTCAAAACGGAAAAATATGGATTATAATTATGTCCGGACACAACTTAAATCGCAAAAGATGGATTTCAATTATGTCCGGACACAAGTCAAAATCGCAAAATAGTTTATATAGAAAGTTACTTTTTTTTTGCTTTCCGACTTAAACAAGCACTCCCCAGTTATTACAAGGCCCCCCTTACCACGATGGGCGTCGTAGCGGGGCTAGACTATCACTATGTCGCAGAGCAAAGCCCCGGTCATTCAGTCGTGTTAGTCACGGTACTGTAGGGATCACTCCTTACCTATTCCTTCGAGTGATACTGCGGGACTTGGTCGACACTCTTACAGTCGCCCCTCACCCGCTAAAAACCCTTCCCTGGTGGTTTCACATGATCGAGCCTATATAGAAAGTTACTTGTACTCAAGAGATTAAGTACTATACTAGCCCAAATGTATACTGTCCCGCAAAGATATACATTAATTATGTTCGGACACAAGTGAAAAAGGGAAAATATAGATTTGAATTATGTCTAGACACAAGTCAAAATGGCAAAATATGGATTTGATTTATATCCGTTCGTGGACCCTGCAAAGAACAAAATATGGATTAATTATGTCCGGACACAAGTAAAAATCGCAAAATATGGACTTGATTTATGTCCAGACACAAGTCAAAATCGCAAAATACGGCAATTATGTCTGATGGATAAATGTGTCCTCTACGGTACTTATTTTGTTAACTTCTACTCTTGTAATAAGTATAGAGTACTTTGTAGTTATATCACATCCTGGTTCGGAAGAGGAGTAGTAGCAGTTGGTATATGATCGAAGCATATAATGCGAGTCATCATTTTCCCTGTTATTGAACCATGAATTCCCACATTCAGAATGGTATTAACTTGCGTTTCCAGCGCATGCTGCCTGAGTAGTAGCTTCCTTTGTTCTTCTTATAAATAGTACCCGACAAATCATTACTTTACTCTGAGTATATATTGCTTTTGTGATCCGTAGAGCTCGCAGGAGCTATGTTTCGATACTCTTACATATGCATTCTTTATATATATATTGACGTTTAGCATTTACAAGTCAGGACACTGACAGAAATAAAAGAAATTTGAAGACCTATGGCTCAACCCAGAGAAGACTTGAGGGTGACAAATACGTTACTGTATTGTTGATCCCGCTTTCACTCAAGAAAGCTCTTGATACACTTAATCGTTACAAATCTCATACGTGCAAGAAAGCTTCGCACTCGGCGAAACATCTAGCTCAATTATTGCATAATAACTTTACCGCGATGAAAGATGACTTCAGTCCAAGATTTTTATTATCCGATCAATAAATGCGTTATGAATAGATACGTATTATTAAACCCTGAAAAACTAGAGTCTAAAGTTAGAAAAGAGAGACGAGAAGTATGAGATTACGTGAAGGAGCTTTTAATTGCCCAGAGTAATGAGCCAGAAGTTGACGTTAAAATTGATGTTGAAGTTGAGAGTGGCAATGACGAAGAAGAAGACGAAAATACAAGTAATAGATTATTTGTTGAGCTTGATACAATGGATGGAACACGTGGTGTGATAAATAGTCGTGGAAGTAATGAGACTATTAATTAAGTCAATTATTATCAATGAGTTGGAGGTATCGGAGGTATGTAAAAGCTTGCCAGTATATGGTGGAATGAATATAAACACAAAGGACCCCATCTGATACAACTTGCATTGAAATTATTATGCATTCCAGCAACAGCTGCTCTATTAGAGCGTCTCTGGAGCGTTGGAGAAAGTATTCACGTATATGGGAGGGCTCGTCTGGCCTCATTGACTGTTGGTTATTCGATAATGTTGAAGGTAAACGCGTAGATATTAAAAAACATATCGTTGCAAACGAAGGGGAGCGAGTTAGAGCGTAATGGATAAAACAGGATTAATCTCAATTATGCAAATGCTAGATGGTGTGGTAGGTGATGCTGAGGAAGACTAAAGATCATTACTAATAGAAAACTTTATTGATACATTCTAATTAAATTTGTAGGGCTGATATAGGCTGAGTTAAATAGGTAAAATCTCTACCATACTACCATGGCCCCATGGTAAGGTATTGATAACCATAACGGCGCCAAGACTCTTTTTTGGTTCCAACGTCTACTAATTTTCCATCTGAATTTAATTTTTCGGTGTGCCAATTACTTACGCATCCATCAGTGTACATTGTAATTCAAATCGATCCAAGTATAGTACAGTAACTTTCATTGAGATTTCAATCAATCCAAGGTCCGTAGCTTTAGGTTGTTTCAATTTGTTCTCGCAGGGCTTGCAAAAATTATATTTTTCTTCTCTTTCTCTTGTCGTTCCAGAACCTTCTTGGGTGGCAACCTCTTATAAGTCTTTCTGTCAAGGTTCATAACGGAACGTCAATAATTGTATCAGTCGTTCTTTCCCAAATACCGCGAATCAATAAATCTTTGCGATGGGCATTCCGAAAGTCGGGTGAAGAGGATGTGCTTGGTTAGTAAGCTCTAGAGGACAAGAAATGTGAACCAGAGCAGGATTAAACATAGGTTCGTATCGGATACGGGATGAACTAAGCATATGTGCTAGTAGATTTCTGATTTTATGACGAATTTTGTCGTGTCGTGCTGTGACCAAACCACCCTTTTTGCCAACGAAGGCATAATTCTCTTTAAACTTCTTGGATCCGCCACAACCGTCGTAAAGTTGTTGGTAGATTCGAAGGTGAGCATGCATATCGGAGCATGAGGGCATCACGAAATCCTGTCGAAGATAGAATAGTTCCGTTGACATTCGAAGAAATGACGCTGAGTCAGCGTCCTACAGCACGTCTCAGTATAAATAATCGAGATCAGTCTTAAAACTTCGTTGCGTGGACCCAGTCCTGACGACTACGGAATACTGTCATAATCTTACTGCCATAATCTTGCTTCAGTTGGTGGTTCGGATGTGATGAATAATAATTGAGTTTTACTCGAATTGTATCCAAACTTTGTCAAAATTAATTTTGCTCAAAAGTAGAGGCAGACTACGCAATGAAGTTCAACTCAGGAATCGATCAGTTCAGAATGCTGAACGTGCCTTGAAAAGAGCAGACAAAACACAGGACGCTAGCTCAGCGTCATTTCTTTGCACGTTAGTCGACCTATTCAACCTTCGACAGAATTTCGTAATGCCCTTATGCTCCGATAAGCATGTTCACCTGTAAATCTACTATCTTTTCCCGATGGTGGTGGCAAGTCCAAGAGGTTTGACATGAATCATGCCTTTGATTGCAAAAAGGGTGGTTTGATCACAGTGCGACACGACAAAATTCGTGATGAACTCGGAGATCTAATAGCACATGTGTTTAGTCCATCCCGTATCCGATTCGGACCTATGATTAATTCTGCTCCGATGTGTGCCATTGGTACCAAAACACACCAGCCAATTACTTTCACTTCATCGACTTTCGGAATGCCGATCGCGGTGATCTATCGTTTCGCGGCTTTTGGGAGGGATCGACTGATACTGTTATTGATGTTCGCGTAGCGATCCTTGACACCAAAACTAGTTTCGGACTTTGGAATTACGACTATTCTTCCTTTTGGAAATTACATTGCGCAAATTCCACTTGAATTTCTATTTCGGAAAATTATATTGATTACATAATTCTCCACTAGAGAGAGAGTCTACTGATAGTTGTTATGATAGATCCATTTAGCTAACGTTGGCATTGGCATGTACCGACATTAATACATCATGGAGAGATAGTGAGAGATACATGTAGATCTACAAATGTATCGTATAAATATGAAGTACTGACATGTGAATTACGAATTACACGTACACAACTGAACTTCGGCTGATGACGTCAGCTATCAATATCTGATGACATTATTTCTCACTCTGACAGCTGCACAACCAATAACCAACGAAGATACGAGTTTTGCAATTTACATGACGGTTGACAACACGACGATCTGCTTTTGACTCTATTCTTAGAACAAATTATCAGAGAGAAGAGTAGGAACTCACAGAGCGGACGCGGGAGTTGCCTTTCACGGTTATGGCCTTTCGAGTTTAGTTCATAGAATATTGCGTGTGTTATACCTTTTGATAAAACTGTCGCGATGATTCGAATCACCTCAGCGCTGAAATGGCAAATAAAGCCTGATTTGGGGAACGCTAAAGTTTCCATGCTAGCAAGAAATGTAGTGAGGGGATTTTCTTCGCTGTCAGAAATTACTATTCTTATGCCGACAGCGACATCACTTCCAATTCCATCATCATATTACCCAGTCATTGAACGAGCTAAAGAATTGCCTGAAATTAAAGAGGCTTTATCACTCAGCCCCGAGAAAGCCATCCCTCTGTTGAAGAGAGGCACTGAAATCTTTCAAACGATGGTTGGTCATGGATCGGGAGAAGAATATCGTGCCATATGTTTCTTACTTTCTCGGGTCAAGGGTTTATGTGGATTACATGATTCTGCAGTTGAAATATTAACAGAACTGCGGTCTCTCAGTATCCACGATGATGAGTACGCTGACATTTCTTTTGCGTTGAGTAAAGCCCTATTTAACTCAGGAAATTTTGTCGATGCTATTGAGGTAGCGGAGAGTTTTTCTTCTTTAACTCCTGAAGAAGATGGTTATTACAGCAACACCGCAATTTTACGATGCGGTTCGTTCAGGTACGTGAACGTTGACGAGATTCCAAATTGTTTCTTGAACAAAAATATATAATATCAAACAGAAATTTGGCTTGCAGTTCAAGGCTTGTCTTATCTCTCAAGGATGATAATCGAAATAGCGGTGTCGAAGACAGCATACTTTCATCGTTTCAGGATGCAGTGAAATCTCTCAACGCTGATATCTTGAATGCTACTCATGAAGTCTACTTTACTCCGAGAGAGCGAGCCGGGCTCGGAATCGCTTCTGCTGCGACCGTTAGTAATCTGGCGATAGCGGAAAATTGTTTTGAAAACGTAAGATATGAAGATATTAATTTGAAATCTTGGAAAGTAGCCCTCTCCTTGTTAGATTCATTACCTTTAAGCTTAGACATCAAAAAAGATCGTGAAGAATGTAATGATGCATCATTGCCGGTCGAGTGCTATTACACAGACTTAATAAATTTGCTTCGAGCTCGTATTCACCTGAACATGGCGTATACATATATGACGATGATACAAAAATCGCCTGACAAGGGAAATGAAGAAATTTGGTTGCAACGATCGTTTGACTCTGCTGGAAAAGCTCTTAGAGTTTACGAAAAGTTAGTGCTACGATATCCACGATTGCGCACCTCCCTCGCAAGGGTATTAGGTGTACTAGCTTCGTGTTACAAAATTGGTGGCTCTGCAGTTACTGCAGAAGGACTATTTCAATCGGCAATAGACAAACTTGATGGGGATGCTCTGAAAGGGTCAAATCCTTTCTCGTTAGTCGATAAACATGGAATTCTGTTGCGCTCAGCAGTTTTATATGAAGAGTGGGAAAATCGAGAAGGTGATTCATTGAGATTTCGTTCCTCTGCTTCAGAAGTACTCTCTCAGCTTCCGGAAGCGTGGCGTTCGGCACCTGAACTTGTTAGCGGCCTTTGGCTATGGTCTGCTAATAATCTTCATGTCAATCAGGGAAGATCAATTATAAATAAAGAATGAGGCGCGAGATCAAATTTTGTGTTTTTGGCATGTGCTTGCACCAAAGGTTTTGATGAAACAAGGATAAAATAACCAACAGAGAGGAAACTGTGAAGAACTTATGTTGTTAAGGACTACTCCAATTCGATTATTTCCTCATTACGTGAAGACGCCGGACATTTTTTGTCTTCGAGTTCAGAGCTGCTTTCGTTGTCTTCTGACGAGCTCCCACTTTCTCCAAGTTCTACTATTCCATTACTAGATTGTTGCTCCAGGGACCACGAAAGGTGTTCGAAAATGCCTAATTTCTCCCCCTGTTTCTTAACGCTAAGGTCATTTTTACAATCAGAAGTATGTGCAAGGTTTTTGTTGATATCCGCATCCGCAGGATTAAAATTGTTTGGACTGAAAAGACGTCGCCTTTGCAGAGAGTGTGCATTCAAATCTCTTTTAAACTTTTTGGTGGCATTGAATAAGCTCATCGATGATGTAAGATATTTGTTTTTGGAAGTGTTCATTTCGTTGTCTTTGTAATGTACGGCGCTCGTTGGAACTCCCTCATTTGGTGTATTTTCCTTTAATTCATCTATAATTCTCAAAGGAGAGGATCTGCATACGCTTTCATAGTTTTCATTTTCATGAACCTGCCCAATTGACGCAGAACTTTCTTGTGATAGTAAAAAATCATCCCTTTTCTCCTTGATTTGTTCGTTCAATTTCTTTTCATCTATTGTCGCAACTTCTTCGCCAACCTTGCATGTATACATATAATGTAGCTCCTTCGAACTTTTCGGGCCTATTCTTATGTTTCTGATAGAATTAGTAGAGTTCGTTTCAATATCGCGGACCAACATTGCAGATGAAGTTGGTCCTTCCTCCTTCATTATTTTCCTGTACGCTTCCATTAATTCAATAGGAACAGTATATTTTGAGGTAATAGCATCAATTTTGGATCGGGCGAGAGAATCAATTTGTTTCAATTGTGCGCGAAAAACACTTTGAACATTTTTCATGTTTTTCTCTCGTGTGTAGTGAATTTTGGTATCTAACTCGTCATACGTATGAAGTCGATCGGTTTCGAATGGAACAGGTGACGAGTCGAAGACCATTGAATCTGGCAACTTTTTTTGAATCGACTGTGGGCTGAAAAGAGGAGAGCTCCAGCAACCACATTGGTTGGAAAATGAACGCCGGATTATTCTACGGTGCAACCTCCTCAAGCATTTGATGGTCTCTGTTTCATTTTTCGTGTGAATGATAGCAAAGTTGTATCGAATGAAGCTTTCCGCTAGTGCAGACCGAAGTGTAGCGGAAGGACACGATCCTGCATCTTCTCGTAACGACCGTGCTTCGCATAAGTAAATAATCTGTTCTGCACCAACAGCAGAATATTTCAACCTCAACCGCTGCTCGGCGTGCCTTGTGCCGAAAATAGATGAAGCCAAATCATCTGCCGTTTTACGTTCAATAATCGTCCCCAGGTTGACTTCTAGACTTCTCGACGGATATTTTTTATGGAACCCGCGAGCAATCCAAAGCATATCTCCAATAGGCAAGGTTCTTATTTCACACTTTACGCCGCACTGTAGCAATTTCGACTGAACGTCGTCTTTATTACGTTCGCGCTGATCGACCAATAAAATCACCCTCCAGTTCGTGTAGTCGCCCAATGCCGTCGTAATACATTTACCAAACTCTGTTGCACGAAGATAACGCATAGACTTTTCTGAAATGGCTCCATTTGCGCTCACTTTTGACAGTTTCTTTGCTAGCTTTCGCGCCTCATCATAGGTAGGAATGCGAGGTGCCAAAGGAACAGAAAATGATGACGACGACGATGTATTGCAAGTCGACGACATTTCTTCTGACCCATCATCGCCTCTTCCTTCTTCATCCAAAACACACGATAATTCAGTACAGTCCTTGCGGTCCGTCTTTCTACCCTTCTTCGCAGCCTCCTTTCTCTTTCCTGTCGGCTTACAAGAATTAGCATTAGAATTAGTACTAGCACTAGCACTAGCACCTCCCCCTCCATCCTTGGGAAACAACCTCGTCGCGATCCAGTCCCCAATTCCCTTCAACTCCTTTATTTCCTTTCTTGACTTAATTCCGACCGGATGAGCTCGAATTGAGGCCACAGCCTTTGTAAACATACGACTATAATTTGGATTTGACATATAAAACGGCTTTGACGATAATTCCACCAACTTATCGATCAGTGGCTGATTTTCTGGGTGTGTCGCCGATTTCTTATTCGATTTTGGCGGCATGGCGGCTAGATTTAACGTTTGTACTGCTCTGTTAGAGGATTATGGTAATTTGATATCGGCGCTGGTAGGATTGATTGTATCGACGTGTATAGTTCGAGGTGCGTCTCGTAGGTCACAGTCTTTGCATCATGATCATGATCACGATTTTTGTGTTTATCTTTTCCCGGATTTGAAACGGATTCAAATAATAACGGTATTTTCAGAGATAGTTCTACGTTAGGGTTAGGATTAGGGTTAGGCTGAGATCATTGCCGAACGAAATTCATAGATGAAAATTGTCATCGACAACAAGAAAGATGTTAACAATGGAGCTAAAGAGAAATTTCATGGTTTTCTCGATACTTCTTTTTATCCTGACTCAAGCGAAAAAGGTGAAAGAAATTGGTCACATAAGGACGGTAAGCTAAAAATTTTGGATGCCAATGTGAAATTAAAACATGTAAATCAATGCATGAATGCACTGCTTTGCCTCAAGGATCAAGGAATATTGAATCATATTTCATATTTCCCAGTAATGGAGGTTCGCACTTTCATAAGAGGTCGAATAAGACGGAAAACAGAAATGTCTGGCATTTTATTTACCACCGTTACTTTGTAGCCAGGTTTCCAGGAGGCACATGGTTACATGAATGAGTCATATCAAGCGAAAAACCAATAGCACCATAGTCTTCGAAAATAATGTTGGCGATGCATTTTTTGGCAAGCGAGAGCAACATTTCTTTCATGTGCTTCCGAAAGAAATAACTGTGTAACCGCTTCATTTCTCATCCAAGGCATGCACCAGTACATCAACAAACTAATGGTATTTGTAAAGCCAATGATGATTGCAGAGACATTTTTTAAGTTTGTAAAATTTGAATTGAGCTACGGTAAACGAACCTTTCTGTGACAATAACACGAAATCCATTACGGGTGAAATCGCACCTCGCTCACAATAGGTTGTGATCAAACATACCATTCAAAGTCATGTTTATTTCTTCTTATCATAAACCACTCGCTTTACGTTTTCTTCTATTTGCTCTTCTTGACTTGACAAATGTTTCACCTCTCGCACGCTTTTCTGCAGCCAAAGTTTGCATTTGCCTTTGATGTTCACGTCTTTCACGTTCTTCTAACGAGAGATTGGACCAGTCTACTTTCTTGGCTTTTTTGCTCTTTTTGACCATTGTTGTATTTTCTTGAACTTTTTTCTTTTCTTCGCTGTTATTATTGCCAGTGTTATCACTGAGAGAATCACGAATCGACCGGTCACGCTGAAACTTTCTGATGAGTTTTCGTTTTTCTTTCGAATTTTTTCCTTCCAAAAGCGCCAACTCCTCCTCCGTTAGACCCTGCACATTTGAATGTGCATTTACGGCTCCTATCCCGACTTCACCAGTAGAGACTTTCTCTGTCTCGATAGGATAAGCTGAAGGTATTGGTGAAGTTTTCATTTCTGTCTCAATCTCATAATCACTTGGTGAATTGCTTACATCAGCACCACTCAAAAGAGGCGACGCTCTAACTTTTGGTGTCTTTTCAACATTTAGTTTTAAAGAATTGCCATCCATTTGAGCAACTATAGATAGCTGTCCCTTCTCTTGCTCCTCACGCGCTCTGAGTCGTTTTAACAATCTACGTTGTTTAGAGTTGAGTATAGTGTCATTCGAATCCAATTTCTTCAACTCTTCGGTGCTCAAAATGTATTCTTTCTTCTTTGGTGATGGTTGAGAGGGGCAGTTCGATTGGGTAAAATAAGACACAATCTGGTCAACAGTGTCATCCGTAATGGATTGATCCTTTCGAATTTCATTTCCAGCCTTCACTTCACTGTGACGTTTACTTGCGAAAAGCTTCATCTTCCGAGTTTACTGCTAAAATTGCTTCTTCGTAAAAATTACCATTGCAGCATTACCGATTCTGCTCTTGGTATATTAGAGAGGGATACTTTTGCTTTTGAACGACATGGGATGATAGTGAGGAAGTTTGAAGGGCCAGGAGAGGACGACTTTTGTCACTGTATTCACACACGCACACATATGCGTACCTGTGCGTCGGTGTACCCCTGCAAAGTCTGCCAGAGGGCCAGAGGCTCTAAAGCTCTAGAGTAACTATGTAGGTAAGTTCTCAAAGCGAGATTCTTGCGAATTCTCTAGCTCGAGAGGCTTGAACTAACTTAGAATTGACAGCGGTTTGGAGGAAAAGGTTACAGAAAACAGAACCAAAAGTACATGAATTCGAAGCGCTTATCTTTTCATCGCAAAGCCCATCAGATGATCCATGACACCTGCTGAAAAGGTCTCAACTTGGTGCAACTGCTGAACCACATTGCTATGGTCTAATTTAATCAATATCCGTCCATTTCATCCCAAATCTTCAGCGTCATTGTAACGCTTATCTTTGCGCACTTTTAAAAAAAGGATTTGTCTAATGCAAGTTCGGGTTCGGGTTCGGATCGGTCTTTGAAATTATTTCCTCATCGGTACTATTTCCGATAAGACTGGGGTAGTCAAAATAATTTTGTTCTCCAGTTGACGATCTCCGGATCTATATCAAAATAGGCGTACCCCTAAGGGCAATAAAGTCCATTAGCCGTACCCCTAACATTTTAGCCAATCATATTGCAGTATTTTCAAAGATACCGTTAAGAAAATCTAAATAGGTCAAACTCTTCAACAGAGGTGTCAACTGCGAAAACACTAACCTGACAGCCACAGCCACAACCACAGCCTGAGGACACCTCTACTCTTCCGCCAAAGACTAACGATCTACATCTTCGGATTAAACGACGGAGTCATCTTCACCAAAGCATACCATGGCCGATAACCCTACATGATTCGTCAAGGCGTGTATAAAAGCGAACTTTTAAGTACTCATGAGCATCGAAAGGTCGTAGCGTGTGTTTGAGCTGCTCATCTCGTGGAGTTTATTGCGACAATTGTTAC
>Ga0209092_10003869_pt1 | contig 12762 bp, 9 predicted proteins | sample FraStrMetagenome_FD_187446 | JGI IMG/M metagenome (GOLD analysis project Ga0209092, IMG submission 187446) | Marine eukaryotic phytoplankton communities from Arctic Ocean - Fram Strait ARC3M Metagenome (SPAdes) (version 2) | ecosystem: Environmental > Aquatic > Marine > Oceanic | place: Fram... | reverse complement strand
TTTTGCAACATAAATAAATGCTAGTATTATAAAGTTTCGGTACAAAATTATACACGATATAATAGTTTTGTAAATCAAATAATGAACCAAAGGTTATCAGTTTATCCCAAATTCCCAATACGTAGTACACCAAAGGACACTTATGTTCATTTACAAGAAGGGATCCAGAAGAGTGGCAGCAAAATGGAAAACACTTCCTGGATTGAGGCATGCTGAGGGGAAGAGGATTTTATTGTTTCGGGGATTTAGGCTTCCTGCTCAGAAGTTACTTGAAACTGATAAAAAGGAGTGTCTTACTGCTCATTTTTTTATATTACTAGATTGGAATTTGATTGCAAGAGCAGAAAATTGTCTAATGACAAACATCACTTATATTTCAGTTATACAAAAGTCTCTTTGTTTTGAGTTTGGCAAAAAATAAATGTGACCAGGAAGGAGTGAAGAATATTGACCACCCTTGGCACATTTTTGCAAATCTCTTGATGCCCGAAATTTGCACATTTCTTTCTCTTCAAAAGTATGCAATTACTCATCCAAATATTCTCACTGGAACGTATAATATATTTGAAGGGGTTAGTCATTATGAATGGTTCAGAAGCATTTTTTTAGAAACAATTAAAAATGTAGATCTGAAATTGCAAGTATTGGTGTGTCACCTGAGGATTTGATACACACTATATTAGAAAAGGAACAGTTACATTGATTTCAACAGGATCAAATATTTCGCCCCCCATAGCTATTTGTCTCAGAGCAAATTGGTCCCTAGGAGGAGTTCAAAGTCGCTATATAAAATATGATAAGGCAGGTGAACAATATGTTGGCCGTACAGTTTGTGGCTTACCCATATTGAAAAAAAGAATTTGCAATTTGTCAACCTTTCTTTGATTTCTTGCACCTTTCAGAAGAAGATCAGTATACCACTAAACAGAAAAAGATAATGAATTTTTGGAAGGAGAAAGACAAACAAAAGCACAAAATCAAGGCAACAAAAGAAAATTTGTAAGAAACATAAATCTAACACTGCATCTCAGGCAAGAAGCATGAACAAAAGATCAAAATCTCCACAACAAAGGAAAATCTAATACTGTGTCTCAGGCTCTAGAACTATTTAATTCTAGCCTTCTGTTAAACGGATAATAAAAAAACATAGAAGTGGTGCACCAGAATCAAAGAAATGTGATAATTACAAAAAAGAAAACAGAGACTAATGATGACAAACCATTGACACCAGAAGAAAGTGATCTGGAGGATGACGAACTTATCTGTGCAAACAATAAGAATATTGAAGAAGCATCCTGATCTTGGTGAACTTCTGGTGACTGTGGAAGATATGTTAGTGCACTATAGGAACTCTGATAAAAAACAATGGAGAGCAACAATATTGCATTTCAGGAAGCAGCATCCAACATCAAATGTTTGAAAACAAGATGACCTCATATATGTATCAGAGGTATCAAAAAATGTGGGTTAGGTTTGCTTTGAAAGAGAAGATAAACAAGCATACACACAAGGACTTACTGGACCAGCACCTAATACTTTCTTTGTGGCGCAAGGACGACCATATGCACCATCAACTCTCTATGTTATGTTCTCCTGCATTAACCACTATTTCATAACACACTATGGGTTCAAACTGAACTCTATGTTAAGACTTCAGCAATTCTGAAAGTAAACACAAGTACGTATGTTTGCAACAAAAGCAAAGTGTTTACCTCGGAGTAGATCGATACTGTTCTAAGTGCCTGTGCTAGATCAAATGGCAAGAAAGAGACCCTTGCAGGTGTGGGAATTACATTGATGTATTATGGGCTATTAAGGGTATGCGACTGTATGAAAATTCAGAAAGCAAATGTAAGCCATCAACAAAATGGTAGGTTGGTGATACATTTTGAGCGCGCAAGGAAGAAAACAAATCCAGGATTCATTTACCATATTCCTTGCTTATATTCAAAATTGTTCAAAAAGTACAAGGCAGACCTTCAAGAGTATCTATAACCAGAGGAGCAATACCTACACTTGTGGGTTAAGAAGGATGGTACAAGAAACAAAGAAGTTAAAAAGTATACAAGTCAAAAATTTGTGACAATTGCCATCCTTGTTTTTGTTTGGTATGCAAAAAGGTGATATGCCGTTGATGTCTGTATGTGACGGTTGAGATGCAATGGTTTCCTGTTTGATGGAGGTACACATTCCTGTTGATAAAGCGCAGATGTCCTTCCTCTTGGAGAACTCATGTTGGAGCTGAGCTTGCACTTTGATGCTTGAAGTCTGCTCAAGTAGTGTTCTCATCGTTGCTGTTGGTTCTAGAGTATCCACGTCTTCTTCCCAGTGCTCACTTGTGATGATAACAAACTTGATGGTGGTCTTTTGGACTGAAGAGAGGTTATCATATTGTTTTTCTTTTTTTCGGCGCGCTCCTTGATTTCATTTTCGTAATGAAAGTTGAGAGTGGTTGCTAATTCATTCAGGGAAGAACCTACATTGTTGTCCTTCTGGCCAGGTTGATGGATGAAGCGCGGGGGCTGGGTTGTCACAGGGGTGATTGGTGTCTGTTGGGCTGGTAGGTATTCCCTATGGATCTTTTCCAGCCAGTTCATAGTTGACGGGATCGAGCAGGTGGCCGTGGGGATGCCATTGATCTTATCAGGTGTATGACAAAGAGTCTTGAAGAATTTCTTTTCGTAGGTCCAAGAATCACCGTCAAAAGGTAGGTCCTCTATCTCTGATTCATGTTCGGTTGCTGCCTTGTCTAAATCTTGATTAGAGATGTCAACATATCCATCGTCCTCATCATCGTTTTCCTCAATCTGTGCAGGTGTTGGTCCAGGGGGGTCTAACTTGAGGGTCCTGACTTTAGTTAGGATGTGCATGAGGATGTTTTGAGGGCTGAGGTCCTCTAGGTCTAAGAGTTCTTCGTAGAGGATCGGAGGGAGTAGGGCATATTGCTCTGTTTTCTCCTTGTCCATAGTTTCGGAAGGGATAAGGTTCATGATCTCCCTCGTGTCCGTGCATCCCATGATTTGTTCGAAGGACGAAAAGTGCAGAGATTTAGAAGAGAGTTTGAACAGATCCTTTGGGTCTAGTCTGACTGCCGATGCCCTATTTGAGAAACCAGTCAGGGCAAAAAATTCTGAGTCTGTGCTCAAGATAGCTGTTTTTTTAATGGAATGGAAAAAGGTGAGTTTCAAGTTCTTTCCCATAATTGGTTTTGAAATACAAACCAGGGTTTTATTCTCTGAAAGGAGTCTGAAATTATTCATTGAGTTTTCTTTCATCAATCAAATTCTGGATGCACTCGGCCTTCTCATCGTATGATGATCTGTCTGGATTGTTGAGGAGATATTCCCGCCAAGTTTTGAAATTTGGTAAGCGCATTTTAAAAAATTGTTTAAACTCCTTGAATATCCTCTGATCCTATTGTTGTTGCTATATCTGAGGATGCTATAGACCAATTATCATCTATGATCGTATCGTAGCTTCGGTTGTCGAACTCTTCGGTTGCCGCTAAAATTCTTCTAATGTCGTTGATGGATACTGGTGGTATTCTTCGGGGTCTTCTAGCAACTGGAATATCCCAAATTGGTTGATCCTTGTCTGGGCTGGTCTGACGGACTTGTTGATTATCTTCCTTGTTTTGAACTTTACACATTCACTTTTTTAGAAAGTAAACGATCTAGTCGGCAATGAAGCAATTCGTTGGCTAATCAATAAATTCAAATTATTGTAATTGTGAGGTAATAATAATAGTTTTGTTTACCACTTTCGAAATTGGTAGTCTACTATTTCAAAATTAGAATTGAATTAAATTTAAATTTAAAGCGGGATTCTTCATTCAATGAAGAGCGCTAAATTATATAGTTTTGAATTAGATTCTTTTGATGTTCAGAAATAATGGGATTATTTCTATTGTTTAGTTTTGATGCTGACGTAGGCAATACAATTTCTCGGTGGCAGTAGGAGACTGCACCTTCGTATTCGCGGCTTCTTGAAACCACAAAATTCATTCATTTCAAGAAAATGCATTTGCAATATGAACTTAAAACGCGAATTAATTCAAAAACTGTCCCAAACAAATCATTAGGGTTATAGACGATTTTAACTTGATTTTTGCAAATGAACGTAAAATTAAAATTTTCACTTTGCGCCGTCACTCAATTATGATGGAATTATTTTTTTCATGAGTTGCAATAGCTCTTGCCATAAATATAGTACAACAATAACAAGAGTTGTAGGTCAAAGGCTACCTTGACGCGGATTGATCCCATGACCGCACTCAGCAAAATTTTTCCATGCACCAGATTCAAATTCTATTATATCTTTATCGGTATCTCAATATATTTCTGCATACGTAAACATTTTCAAATGAGTGTCACAATACAATCTTAATTTTTAATTTTTTGTACAGAACCAATATTTTGCTTAAATGAATTTTGTGAAATTTTGGAGAGTCGTAAATCTATCCGTAGGCCTTCGTAGAAGCTTAGTATTTTACAACTTCGGTTGCATTTTGATGACTATAGATAAGTAACTCCTACAGAATTTTGGTCCTCTGCCGTTCGTTAAACTGGCAGCAGCAGACATCACAAAACGATGAAAAAAGACAAAACAATGCAGAACTCTGCCATTCTCTTCCTCCATAAACAACACTCTTAAATGATTGTCATTATTACAAAAAAGCAAAATTTGGCCCCATAGTATAAATTTAGATTCGTAATTAAAAACCGACTCGAATAAAATTGTATCAAATACAAATCCTTTAAATCAAATGAACAGAAGTTTCAAATCTACGAAGCAGTCTTGGTAAATGACCTTTTTTGTTAGATAAAGGGTTTCTATATTTAGGCTTGTGTCAAATTTCTAAAATTTTCAAATTTTAAACCTGCTTATTATCCGTTAGACTTTTCTTTTAAATGTTGCATTCGCATGTAGAATCAAAATATCATACACTTTCAAAAACATCTTTATTTTAAGTCAAATGCAAAAGGTACGTTATTTTACGTCGATACTTTCTGAATGTCCTAGTATGACATCTTTAATTAAAAAACAATATGACTTAACGCGAACTAATTTCGTCATTTTTCAATTGCATTCCTGGGAAATACTTATGGCCACTATATTTTTTTAATTCCTATATAAAATACGTTAAACAATTTCTTCAAACAACAACGACTGGTCTCGTTATTTTACCTCTTTTTATCATCACGAAACAATCAAGAAGAAGTTTGAATACATCCGAGTGTTTATTCGAGCTAATGAAATCATATTCAAATCCTTTATAGTCCTAATCATTTAATTCAGTATATAATAGACAAATGGGGTTCCCGAGAAAAAAGAATTCGAGTTGTGAAGTCAGCTCAGTAAGATCTCCAACTTCGGTTATACCAGGCGAAGGCAAAACTTGGGATTTGCCGGTCGATGTTTCCTTTGATGAATCCATGAATGCAGAAACTACACTTAGTACTGATAGCTATTACACCTTTGAGGATGGCGCCTCCAAATATAATAATCATGATGAATCGAAAGAAAGTAAAGTCGCTACAGAGATGTATCAGAATCAAATCGGATCACATACTAATCCAATAGAAAGTCCTGTGAAGCAAACAACGAAAGTAGAGAAATCCTTTTACGACATGGTATCTCAATACGTGTTTCCTTCTGATAAGAAGGCAGACCCATTAAGGCGGATGAAAAGTGATGCTAAACAAAGAACGAATCACGTGCCAGAACCTCTGCGACGTAACAAATCAACAAGTGTAGTTGAAAAATCAAGCGGGAGAAAAAGCTCACATTACTTACCTCCACGTTGCCCCAACGACAATGCGAAAAGCGAGTCACATTCAAAGGTACCCTTAAAACCTCAATCATCTACCGAAAGCACAGTAGCAACAAGTACAAATCTAAGTCTAAGTCAAAGTATGACTGAAATGTTTGATGAAAGCCTTGTATGGTCAATATCAGATATCTGCTCAACAAGTTTACCTATTGATCAAGATCAAAACGGAAAGACAATCGTGTTCAACAATTATACGTACAGAGATCAAGGTGCTATCACACAATCAAAGAATAACAACCAAGATGTCTCACGATTAAAGAACCGTGTCTGGACTGGGAACTCACAAGCAAAACACTCTTTAGATTTACGATACAGGACTGCCTTCAATGATATTCATGATATGGATATCATCCAGACTACAAAAAGTTTTGGCGATGATTTCGTAGAAGAAGAGTTTGAGACCAAGCAATCTGAGCTACCCGTCACATTGATGATGGACACTTTCGGCATCAGCACCCCTTGCCCAAGTTTTTGCCTCTTCCCTACAGAGTCGAACTTGAAGAAGAAAAGTCTCAACAGCAAATGGAACGACGAGGACACTTGCTATGACAGTGATCCTGGCGAAGTACGCTTCAGGCACCGAAGGCCTCGTAGAGCCTTCGTTAAGAATGATAAAAGAGTGGGACCAAGCATGTTACGTACAAATAGTATGAAGTCAAGGCTATCCAAATTTTCTCAATACATGGACACGTCTCGGCTTGATATTGAATACAGCAACCATCACTACATTGAGGTCCAAGTAGAAGTAAGTTGACGTGCTCTTGTTCAATTGAATTTGTCGTCAAGTTGTCTTGTTCTAATTTTTTCATCTATTTAATTGTCTCGTAGGAAATGAAAAACATGACCATGAATGTAATATGGCATCCAGGTCAACGCTCAGAGAGTAGACCACTAAAGATAACGAGATCAAGAGCATGGATTGAAATGGGATCTCTACTATCACAGACAGTAATACATCCAAAACTTATGTGGAAACCGGCCTATGAACCGGATCTCTTTAGACGGAAAATAAATTCTGTTCCCCCCTACAGCATTGACCTCTTGGACATTATTGGAATCGTTCCAGTGAAGTATATTGATAGAAACGAGCATCCATTTGCCCGACCGTCGTGTAGTTTTAAAGTTATAACAGTATCAGAAAGATACTTTTTGTTCGAAGCAGAAGATAGAGGAACACGAGATAAGATTGTATTTGGTCTTAAATTAATCATTGCTCGCCTTGCATCAAAAGTTTTGGTTGCCGGTGATGTGGCCGAAGATGAGTTTTTCACTCCCGGCGGACGTCAAGTCCACGAAGCCTGGTGGTTGGAAGATGAAAAATGAGCTCTTAAAAACCGTACAATTATTTGTTGTTTTTGTTCCCAATTTGCTAATTAATACTAGTTAAAACTACGTTTCAAACCTTGTTCGTTACATTGTAGAGTAGCCTGAATGAAAACAAGATTCTTCTTCTTGTTTTGTCTATTTGTAGCTGTCACGAAACGCACTTAGGTACTCATGTATGAAGCAATGAACCTTTTCCTTTCATTTTAGCCAGTCCTTCAATAAAGGGTATCATGATGAAATCCAAAATCAATTTTTTAAGGCAAAAATGTCATTTTTGTTTATAGTAAATTAAATCAAATACTCTCGGCATCTTGAACATTCATTATAATACCAATAGGCTGACTCATAACTTTGCTAATGCCACTCTTCAATCGATTGATATCAGTTATAGTCTCCTTTGGGATAGAGCTCTTCCATAATGCTTGACCCATGCTCAATGGAGCGCTCGACCTTCGCACATCTTCTGTGTAGTCGTAAAATTGGCTTCCGATGTTATTCTTTGTATCGCCAAACTTAACCTCTTCTCTCAAAAATTCTTGATACGAGAAAGTGAATGTATGAGCGACAGCAAAGATAAACATTTCAATTATGATGAGATAATCTTGTAAGCTGATAGCTACGTGATCAGCATCCCAATTTCCAATATCATGAATGATTCCCTGTCCTTGCAAAAAAGCGATTATTATTCCTTGCCACCATGTGAAAAAAACAACAAGCTTCGGTTTGAACACGATGAATGGTTAGAAACGGTGTGCACAATTCAGAAAATATTGTTTCAGTGACTAAATAACATACCTTTACACACGCTGCTTTTCCAAGGGGATTCCAATTGATGGGAGTTTGCAATTCTTCATGTGTCGCATGTAGGATTTTGACAAGTGCATAAAGGGCATATGTTTGACTTAAGTCAATCACAAAAGAGATATACACATATGCATACTTAAAACTAAATGATCCTTCCCGATATAAACCTATCGGTTCAAAAATTGCGATGAGAATTGAAGCAAGAACTTTAAACACAACGTATTGAAGAGCACCGTATTTGCATTCAAAAAGATATTGTTCTCCCATTTTCCATGGATCCATAAAATAATTCATTGGCCATGGGTGGAATGAATAGTGATCATCTTTTTGGTCCAGTATCTCAGCTAGAGCTGTTTCCCCCCCAAGCAGTTCTATTATTAAATATACAAATGAGGCGATGACAAAAGCTTCATATAAATCTCTGATTGTGTCGATAAAAATCCGTTCTTGGAAGAACATGAGAGATAACCAAGACTGGACTGCATATATAGGAACCATCAACAAAATTCTCACAACGTACTTCTGTATATCAGGCCGATAAAAGTTTGTAAGGTGCATATATATCTCTCGAAAGGATACCAAGACTGTAAGGATTGAAAATGCTCCAGCAGAAACATAAATAACAACGTCTTCTCTCCCATTATCGTGCTCAATAGCGTTGTATGTAAATACTGGAATAGCAATCACTAGGGCTGCAAGTACTAGTGTTGCTAGACTATGTAGAAGCTTTCTCGTAACGGATACAAACAAAAGCTGACGACGTTGAGATGATGAAACTAAATCTGCATCATCTTGATCAATGAATAGCTGAACTTCCTCATTCGTATCATTTATAGGCCCTAGACTCGGATGATGTAAATAGTAATCATCTGTCATTTCAGAGTACTCATCAGCTGCTATCTTGGATAAAGACGATCTGGAATTGTTTCGGATCAAAGGAGATCCAAACTTCGAGAGGATGGAAGATAAATCAGTTGATGTCTTCATTTTGGGTTATCAATTTTTTTGTTTGACTCAAACCAGATGATTCAAGATAAAATTTTCATATACTAGACATTGAGTGTGTCGAAAACTTTCTCTGATGAATGTGATTGATACGTGCACAACCAACTCATTCATTCGGAATGCCTTGCTCTTATTCAGCAGATTAATCGAAAGTTAGCTCGAAGTTTTCTACGTAGATTTGATTGGTATGTCTGCCGTTCATTTTGATACATTACGCCCAACGAATATATTTTTTGATTAAAAGACACAAAATATCCCAAAATATGCAAAAACCAAAATTTAATTCCTTGCGAACCCTTCACCAGTATCAATGTTGCTATCATACACACAGTTTTTTGCTCAAGAATTAGACTAAAGCTCTTTGAGATTCTCATTCTGATTGAAGTTTCCATACGAATTTTTCGGGAAATTAAATTTCATCACCAACACAAAATATGCTATGAAATATCAGTTATCAACCATTCCGATGCATATTATTGAATACTTTTATGAAAGATCTATTGAGAGCCTATCTTGTCTAGAAATAATGATGAGTCATTACGGAGTTGCAGTTTAAATGAATTTCTTCATTTTCATGGATCATACTGGATCAATCAGAAAAGCTACTATTCATTATGTTGATTTTTCTCATGATATGTTTGGTCAAATCAAGACCTTTTCTCGAAGACAGTAACATAATCAAGTGTCTCTAGCCACAAGCACCTGCACAATGATATCATCTTCATCATTAGTCTGTCAGGTGTTTGGATGTGGTTTTCATAAAAGTGAGTAAAATGATGAAGTTTTTTTTAACATAAGAATATATCACCAAATCATATTCGCTCAGAAAGTAATATGGTCACAAAGTAGTTTAAACGATTTTTCCTGTCTAGTGACTTCTAAATTTTCTTAGATTACTGGTGTTAAATTTAGCAGCTGATACCATAAAAGCATAAGCGAAGTTGCTGCTTTTGGCTGTGATGAGATACTCTAAAAAGAAAAATATTTCCTGGACAAATACGACATAGTATATTGCATATACGTAGCGAACATTTTTCACAGAAACAAACATATCAAATTTAGCATTTCGACAAGCTCACACCAAGAAAATCATTCGTTGTGTGTTTTTTATGGCTCACTAGTGCATATACATTCAAAAAGAAATATGAAAGTATAATTCCTGACTCTCCAGGGGTAATCTTCATCTACAAATTCAAAAAAGTTACTTCTCAAAAAATGATCAAAGATTGAGATAATACGTATATTTCATGTTTATCATCTTGATTAATTACGCTATAGAAAATGTACACATAGTATGGGATTAGAGATGAATTAAAGAGTTCTGTGACTCAGCATCATTAAATATGATTTTTTAGTCTTGGATGAAAATCTATATGGATAGTTTTATTTACGTATTTATTTTCGTTAAATACGACATACACAATCCAATGCGATTAAGAAAAATAGAGAGAGGCAAAATTTTCAGAAATCATCAAGCAATAGAATTATTGTAATTTTTTGCGTTGTCAAAAACTAGGATGAGGATCAATAAGCACTACCACAAATTGGCTTTGTTGGTATTTTCCCAAGTACTAAGAAGAGATATCTTTTCATATGCTTCCGGTGATAGACAATGCGATTTCAACTCAACTGAAGATCTTTGGAGTGAGACAGAGGGTACTTTCAACGCAATGCTCCAGACATACGAACAAGGCTGTGGAATGGAAGGCGATTGCATGAATTTCAAACGACCAATGCGGTCTTTGACTGTTAAAGACTATGCATCTTTAAAACCGGAAGATGTGGCTGAGCTTATGACAGGAGATATCAATTCAATTTCAGCTGCAAACCTTAACTTTTATGAGCAATATCATCATTCTTGTGCAGCTCGTGGAATGGAAATGTGCTATGTAACTACTACCACAAAACTTAATTCGGCAGATATCGTTGATACTAATATATTAGCTGCTGTTCAAGTCATAAGAGAGTTGAATAAACCTATTTGCTTCCCAAAAAGTTGTACAGAGGACCAAGTGGATTTCCTCAATCCCTATCCAAGTGCTTGTACACTTGCAGGGAATATTTGCGAAATTGTGGATGTGGAAGTGAATTGTCCGGAGAGTCGCGAAGTTGAAGATGATAATTTTTATTGTGAAGGACAAGCTCCCGGCCCTTTGACAAATGTAAATTTGAATAAAGTGGCATTAGTAAACCAGATGGATGCCAAGTGTGCTGAAATTTTTGTGGGTGGACAAAATGAATTTTGTTTAGTGCAGCACTGGTATGCAGAGGTTGTGGAAGTTAGCAACTATACAGACTTCAAAAATGATGAAGTTTCTTATCAAAGATTCAGAACCAACTGCAGGAAAAAAGGGGGACAAGAATGCTTCGCAGATTTCAACCTTCTTAGAAGCATACAACTTGGTCCATCGTCGGGTATCAACTACAACATAACAGGTGTTGACTATCCATATTGCTTCCCAACAGACTGCACAGATGATAGTTTGACTCGGCTTGGAGGAGAAGTGATTTTGACAAATTTTGGAACAGTAGACGTTGGTGGTGACATTGGCACTGTTGATCTGTGCAACTTACCAAATGGAGGCTGTTACTTTGGTTACAATTTTTATTGTGGGGAACGAGAGAACTTAGCAATTCAAAGTGAAAACCCCTCTGATAATGAAGCTCAATCAGTTGAAATAAGCGTTGATAAATCTCCAGCATTTTTTTTGCTTCCACCATCTCGAAAAATCTTGAATCTTATTCCAATTATTGGGATCTTCTTTTTATAGATCTTTTTCTTGGTTATCAGAATTTGTTTTGTTTTGGTTAGTTCTTAAAAATACGCTTTCTAATTGAATGATCTATATTCTTTTCAAATAATTTGCATATTCCACAAGCTTGCAACACTTTTAATTGTTGTTCAACTAGCTAGACTTACCAAGTTGGCTCCATTTTGAAAATTAATTATTGCGTGTTTTAGAAATATTCGCATTTTTCTTTTGCTCCATGAATTTCTGTTTGATTCTCTTTTTAAAGAAGGGCTATAGTTAACTAATAGTCGATGTGATCACTACTTAAAGCAATTCTAGTCGAATTTATAAGCTAAATTGCATTTGCAGAACCCAAAATGCTCAAATCCAACACAAAAATATTTTCTATGCAATTCCATTTTAGCGCATGTGGTCTAAATAACAAATAGAAGCAAAAATTGGAATACAAATGAAGTTGTGCAGCACAAAATCCTTCTAAAGTAAAGTCCTAAATGAAAAAGATGATGGATCTTGTGACATGAACGACTACCTCTCCTATTTCATTTTCTAATGATTCTTCTTCTTTAAAATTAGACGTTATTACTAGGACAAATAGAATTTAGGATTACACCGCAACTATAATATTACATGATAAAAAGAAACATGATTTTTTTACTCTATTATTTTCTTGTCTATGTATCGTTCCAAAACTGACTTAAACTTGTATGGACATGATTGTATTTATTAGTCGTTGGTTCGAATGGACGCAAAATCACGAAACTACATACAAAGGTTGCACATTTGAAAGCAAATCCAGCTGTCGATCCTGACTTGTTGATCTGCCGCTGAAACGTCTTCGAACTTGTATCGGCAAAAAACCAAATTTTTATATTCACCCTTTAGATAATGAATTTTTTTACCCTTATATACCACTGGAATGAGATTCTATCTATTTCCTGCACTTTCTACTCATTGGCTTCATGGATAGATAGAAGTACGTAATTTATGTATTTAACTAGTTGAATTAAATGTTACTTTAATTTATATCAGTTGCATTGAATA